>Ga0180434_10006916_pt1 | contig 12924 bp, 12 predicted proteins | sample SS_ome_7_FD_132453 | JGI IMG/M metagenome (GOLD analysis project Ga0180434, IMG submission 132453) | Hypersaline lake sediment archaeal communities from the Salton Sea, California, USA - SS_1_D_2 metaG | ecosystem: Environmental > Aquatic > Non-marine Saline and Alkaline > Hypersaline >... | reverse complement strand
GAGATCAGCGACCGGGACGCGGCGATCCGGCACATCGAGGCCTGGCGGGCGGCCGACTGATCGTTCACCGCGGGGGCTCATGCGGGTCGGGCAGATCAGTGAGCGACCGCAGCCGGAAGACCTCGAGAAATTTGGTGGTCGTCCGGTACCGCGGCTCGCCGGCGGCGTCTTCGCACGGCACGATTTCCAGCAGCCCCCGCCGCACCAATTGCCGCAGCACTGCCGGACCGGCGTCGCAGCCGAGTTCGGTCAGGCTGCTGCGGCCGACCGGCTGGTTCCAGGCGACCGCGGCAAGCGCGTCGAGTGCGGCAGCGTCGAGCCGCACCTTGCGGGTCTTTGCCTCCAGCAGGGCCCCGAACTGGCGATACTCCTCCCGCAGCCTCAGCAGCCAGCCGGAGCTGCGGGAGACAACCTCGTAGGGACAGTTGTTGGCGGCGTATTCCCGACCGAGGTCCTCGGCGAGTTCGTCGATTTCAGCCGCTCGGACTCCCCGCATCAGCCGGGCGACACGGCGGCTCGACAACGGTTCGCCGCCTGGCAGGCCGACAAACAGCAGCGCCTCGAGGATCGACCGCGGATCGACCCGGCAGGGAGCCGCATCAGCCGCCGGTTTCCCGGCGGCCTGGTCGAGGTCGGGAGAGGTGTCGACCTCGACCATCTGGCCGGCTGTGGTCCCGGTGGCGGCGTAGGGGTCGGGCTCTCCCATCATCGCGGCGAACGCCTGGGCGAGCCGGTCGATCGACATGCCGCCGTCGGCCGGCGGACCCTGGAAACCAGCGGTGGCGTCGTGTTCGGAACCCGCGTCGTTCACAGCCGGCTAGCCCCAGCGGTTGCCGACATGGGCCTTCATGAACGCCAGCGCATCGCTGGCGAGCTGTTCTTCGGTGCTGTACATCTTCCGCCAGATCTTGGTCGCTGCGGCGATCGCCGGCAGCGCCAGGCCGAAGGCCTCGACGACCATCCAGCCCTCCCAGCCCGCTGCATGCAGAGCATCGAACGTCTCGTCCCAGGCAACGTGCCCCTGCCCCGGTGTGCTGCGGTCGTTTTTGGAGATGTGAACCAGACGGGTCCAGGGCATCGCCGCGGCGATGGCCGTGGCGAGATTCTTTTCCTCGATGTTGGCGTGGAAGGTGTCGTACATCATGCGGACATTGGGATGGTCGACCGCCGCGACGAAGGCAACCGTCTGCTCAACGCTGGTGAGAAAGTAGTTTTCAAAACGGTTGAGATACTCGGTGACGATCGTCACGCCGGCCCCGGCGGCGTACTCGGCTGCCTGCCGCATCGTCTCGACACCCCAGTTGAATTCATCCTCGGTGGGACCGGTTCCGCTGAACTCCCCGATGGCGGAGTGCGTCGGGCCGACGAGCAGCGGCACCCCGGCGGCATGGCAGCAGTCGATCGTCTTTTTCATCGCATCGACAGCCGCGGCGCGGACGCTGGCGGAAGGACTGATCGGATTGTCTCCGGCCCCGCGAATCGTGACCGCCGTCCGTTCCAGGCCGACGTCGTCGAGCTTCCGGCCCCAATCGGCGTAGAGGGCTTCGTTGAGTTCGAACATCGGCATTTCGACGCCGTCGTAGCCGACCGCCTTGACCTGTTCGACGACCGGCATCAGCCCGTCGTGCATGCGGTCGGTCCAGAGCAGCAGGTTGATACCGTATTTCATTGCAGAACCACTCGGGGTGTCGGGAACCAAGATTCAACGTTTTGGCGGAAAGGTCTTCGCGGCCGCCGGCCTCGTCGCAGCCGGCGGGTGCCATGGGCCGCGGCTGGCGATCACCGCTGGGCTGGTGTTGCCTCGCCGGTGTCCGCATCATCAGCCATCGGGTTGGCCGGGAACAAGCCGGGCTCGTCGGCGTCGCTTCGCCGCCGGGATGCCCCCCGCCGTTTTTGGCCCCCCGGCGAGCGGCCAGCGGCGGTAGCCGGGGCGCTCTTCAGCGGCTCGGCGGCGCCATCGAGCGGCTGGCCGTCGCGGACACGGGCGAGCCGTTCGCTGATCTGGGCCGCGTAGGCCTCGGAAAGCTCACAGCCGAGGAAGTTGCGGCCGAGCTTTTTGGCGACCGCCAGCGTGGTGCCGCTGCCGGCAAAGGGGTCGAGGACGAGGTCGCCGGGGTTGCTCGACGCCCGGATGATCCGGCCGAGGAGTTGTTCAGGCATCTGGCAGCCGTGCCAGCCGGACCGTTCCTTGAAGGTGCCGCAGACCCGGGGGAAATACCAGGTATCTTCGGCGGCCGAGAAACCTTCCGGCAGATCCTGGGGCCGCAGAATCCAGGTGTCGTCGGGGAGACGCCCCCGGGGATTGGCCCGCCGGTCGCCGTAGACCAGTTCGCGCGCGGAAGGCACCCGGATCGCATCGGTGTTGAAGGTAAATGCCCGGGGATCACGGACGAGATGGAAGAGGTGGGCGTGCGAGCGGCTGAACTTCTGCCTGCAGTTCACCCCGAACGTGTAGTACCAGACAACCCAGCTGCGGCAGGTAAAGCCGAGCTCGCGGGTGGCCAGCACCTTCAGTTCGGCGGCATATTCATCACCAATTGCCAACCAGAGGGTGCCGTCGGGCCGCAGCACCCGGCAGAGCTCGCCGAGCCAGCGTTTCGACCAGTCGAGGTAGTCATCGCTGGAGCGGCGATCGTCGTAGCTGTCGTAGTCGTAGCCGATGTTGAACGGCGGGTCGGCGAAGGCCAGCGGCACGCAGGCGTCGGGCAGGCTGCCGAGCAGGTCGAGGCAATCCCCCTGATGAACGCGGTTGACCGCGAGCCGGCGGGAATCGGCGGGTGAGGGGGTGACGTTCATCGGGGGTCCCGAAAATCTACGAAGTCTCACCAGAACCGTCCACGGACAGCGAGCGGAGCCGGGCCGACTACCGGCAGCAGCCTATGCCAACCACCGCAGCAGCCCTTCAACCGTCGGCCAGCCGCGGCGGTCGATCTGTCGAAACAGCGGCACGCTCGCGAGGCAGAACACCACCGCGAGCAGGACTGCCACCGGGACCGACACCACCGTCCGCCAGTGGGCTGTCGGCTCGCCGGTGGAGGCCAGGCCAAAGGCCCACAGCGGCCAGATGTGGATGGCATGATGCAGCAGATAGATCGAAAGCGAGTGGCGGCTGATAACCCGGCAGGAGTCGGCCAGCCGGGCAGCGAGACCGGTGGCTGCCACCGCGGAGGCCGTCCCATCGACGAGCCGATGCAGCAGCAGCAGGCTGGCGATCACCACCGCGAGCATGCCGAGCAGGTAGCTCGTCGACGCGGGAAACATCGTCCAGCCACCGATCGTCGGCAGCCCCTGAACGAATCCCTGCAGCAGCAACGATCCGCCCCCCAACAGGCCGGCCACGAGACCAAGCCGAAGCCTTCTCCGGAAGACCGCCGGCTGGTCGTCGGCACCCGAAACCGGCGGCAGGGCCCGGCCGACGATGAAGCCGGCGACCGGGAAGACCAGCCAGGGGAACAGCGGGAAGTAGCCGACGACGAGATACCCCAGCAGCACGTCGGCGAGGGTGAAGTCGTAGTCGAAATACGCCTCCGTCCAATAGGCGGGATAGTCGGCAAGCAGCTGCAACGCGGGACTGAGCAGCGTCATCAGGACGATCAGCACCGGGGGGACCTCCGGCGGCATCCGCCGGACGCAGTTGAGCAGGATCAACGCCGACCCGATGAGGGTCAGGATGTCCCAGTTGAAGGTGTCCTCCGGCAGCCAGATGAAAACATTGAATGCGAGCCCGAGGCCGAACAGGACCAGTCCGCGGCGGATCGTGCCCTTGGCGATGGCCTCGTCGGTCAGGCCTCGCTGCCGCTGGACTGTCAGCCAGGCCCGGTAGCTGACACCCGACAAGAACGTGAACAGCGGCGCCGCCAGCCCCGTTGGCAGCCACCAGCGGTGGAAAGAGCCGACGGTGTCTGTCGGCGGCATGCCGAAGCCCGAGGCGAGGTTCTCGACAAAGTGCACCAGCACCATCATGAAGATCGCGACGGTCCGCAGGATGTCGATCGAAAGCAGCCGCACGGCGTCAGCCTCCGGCGGCAGCAAGCAGATCGACCAACAGCAGCACCATCTCGGCGGCCAGCAGCAGCACGATCACCCAGATGAGGACGTATTCGCGGTGGGCGAGGAGCCGGTCGCTCGTCCGCTGAGCACAGGTTTCGTAGAGCCGGATGATCGCTTCGAGCTGGTCGTCGATGAACTCCTCACGATCGGCGAGCCGGCAGCGATCCCGAAGCCGCTCGCCGAACTGGCCGGCGAGGGTCGGCGGATGCTCTGCCGGCAGATGGATGCGGGGCGAGAGCCGGGAAAGCCGCCCCGCCAGCGACATCGACCGGCGGTAACGGGCCTCGAGCTCGAGCACCCGGCGGCTGTCGGAGGAGCCGGTGAAGCCCGCCGGGAGATCGGTCTCATAATCCTGCCAGGCCGCCGCCACCTCGCGCTCGATTGCAGCCAGTTCCGCCGCGGTGGCTGCAAATTCGCAAACGGCACCGGTAGCCTTCTCGACGCGGCCCGCCGGGGCGGCCACCGCCGCTCGCTGCGGCGTCCAGACGACGAGGCCACCGTAGAGTTCGATCACCACCGGAGCGCTCGCCGGCCCGCTGCCAGCCGCCCAGTCGACCAGCGTTGAGAGCAACTCACCGGGCTGGTCGGCAGGGATGCGCAACAACTCCCCGGCTGCCGGCAGAGCCGCTGTCTCGATCCGGCTGCCGGGCGGCAGGCCATCGGGAACCGCTCCTGGAGCGGCAGCTACCGCCGGCTGCCCGTCCATTGCCCCCCGTCCGATTTTCATGCCGCCTCCAGACTGTCGGCCATCATCGTCGCCAGCCAGCCGGCAGCATAGTCGGCTGAGTCGAGGACCCCGTTGAGGGTCGAATCGAAGAGGTAGTCGCCGACGAGCAGCAGCCGGGGGTGGCCGACGGGGTCGGGGCAGTGCCGGGCATCGAGGCTGCGGGCGGAAAAGCCGCCCGGCTGCCCGCTGACCGCCCCGATCCAGCGATGGACCCGTGTCTCGCGGAGCAGTGCCCGGGCATCTGCCGATGCCGGCGGCAGACTCGCCAGCGCCAGGCCAACGAGCTCGTCGTCGGACAAGGCGGCGTGATCGCGGGCCGCGGTGCCGCCGAGCAGCCAGCCGAGCACGCCGTGGGAGGCCTCGACCTCGCGGGAGGTCTCGTCGTAGACGCAGCAGCCGCCGAAGGCTTCGAGCATCGCGTAGGAATCCTTCAGCCACGCCCGCCAGCAGGGCCGCTCGAAGAGCATGGAGATTCGCAGGTAGTGTCCCGGATGGTCGTGGTGGGCGAGGTGACGACCGAGGCCGGCGGCCAGGTCGGGGCAAGCAAAATCGATGCCGGCCAGCGGCTTGATTGGCAGGGCGATGACAACGGCGTCAAACAGCTCCTGCCCCGGTCCGGACGCTGTCTGCCAGTCGACGCGGAGGCGTCCGCCCGGGCCGTCAGCGATCCGTTCGACGCGGTGCCGCAGCCGTACCGTCGCGGCCAGCCGGCCGGCCAGCCGGTCGATCAACTGCTCGTTGCCGCCGGCGATGCAATAAAGCCGCATGTAGGCAGGATCGTTCATCACATAGTTGTCGAGTCCGTAGCGGCGGCTCGTCGCTGCCGGCTCGGTCGCCAGATCGCTGTGCATCAGGCTTTCGACGAAGCGGCGGGCGGCCGGCGCAAGCGGCTCCAGCGAGTGGCTGAAGCGGTGCTGCCCGCAGTCGTCGGCCGCGGCTGTCGACTCGTAGAACTCACGGGGTGAAACCGCCGCCTTGGCCCGTCGGTCGAAGCCCACCAAACTGTCGCACGCCGCCGAACCGCAGACAAAGGCGAGGTCATCGAGCGTTTCGATCAGCCGGCCCTGAATCATCGCCGTGCCGCCCCCCATCGGCAGCGTCGGCAGCCCGAGTTCGGCGATGAGATCCCGCAGGGGGTCCTCGTCGATGGTCGAATAGTCATAGAATTCGGCGGCACCGATTTCGTAGCGGGCGGGAAGTGACGCGAAGGAACCCGTGCGAATCTTGCCGCCAAGTCGCGTGTCGGCCTCGAGAATCGTCACTCGCGGCGGCACCGGGGCAAGCTGCTCCAGCCGGTAGGCGGTAAGCAGGCCGCCCGGGCCTCCGCCGACGATCCCAATGCTCCATCGCCGCATGCGGTCGGTGCTTTCGCGTGCTGTCGGTTGAAAAAACCTGATGGCCCCGGGCCGCGACTGCAGCCGGCAGCGGCGGAGGTTGCGTCACCCCCCGGTCCATTCCCTGCGCGTGCGACTCGCTGCACGGGCGACAAGCAATTCAACGGGCGGCAGCGACGCGGGTTGCGGCGGCCCTCCCCGGCAGCGCCGCAGCCTGGCTCAGTCGGCCGCCACGGCCAGCCGCAGGGCGGCTTGGCAGGCCGCTTCGTAGGTTGGCAGGTCGAGCCATTCCTGGGTGGTGTGAATGTCGTTCTGCCCGCAGCCCAGGGTCACTGTCGGGATGCCGTTGGCTGCCATCCAGTTGGCGTCGAGTCCGCCGTTGGAGATGTCGAAGCGGGGTCGATGGCCGAGCGTCTCCAGCGCCTGCCGGGCCGCCACGACCGACGGCTCATCTTCGGCGAGCCGAAAGGCCTCGTAGTCGAGCCGGCTGGTCATTGTGACTTTGCCCGTCTTGCCGGAGGCGGACCTGACCTTCCTGACGGCGGCGGTGAAGGCCTTCTCGATCGCCTTTACGATCCGGCCCCGAAAGGCGGGGTCGTGCCCGCGGGCCTCTGCCCGGATGTCGGCCCGCTCGGCGACGACGTTGGTGGCGGCTCCAGCCTGGATCACCCCGACATTGCTCGTCCCCCGCCTGCCCCCTTTCTCGACCAGGCCGTGCCAGCCATCGGCGGTCAACGAGGCGATCGCCACCGCCGCGATCGCGATGGCCGACACGCCCTGTTCCGGGGCGACGCCGGCGTGGCTGGGAATGCCCTCGACGACGATGTCGAGCCGTTCGCCACCGGTGGCGCCGATCGTCAGTTTGTCGACCGCTCCGCCGTCGAAGTTGAAGGCCAGCCGGGGCCTGCCGAGGTCGGCGGCCCGAACCGTGCGGGCGCCCCAGAGGCCGACCTCTTCCTGGATCGCAAACAGCAGCGTCAGCGGCGGATGGTCGAGTTTCTGCCGCAGGATTTCGAGGGCCGCAGTGAGCACCACCCCGCAGCCGGCCCGGTCGTCGGCCCCGAGGCCGGTCGCCGGGTTGCCGCTGACGACGCGATCGCCCTTGAGCAGCGGCGTGGTGCCTTCGCAGACCGGAACGGTGTCCATGTGGGCCATCAGCAGCCGCCGAGGACCGCGGACGGTGCCCGGGAGTTTTACGATCAGATTCCCGCAGCTGCCCTTCAGCGGCGTGCGGCTGTTCGCTTTGTCAAAGCGAATCGTCTCGGCCGGGCAGCCGGCGGCGAGCAGTTTGCCGCGGATCGCGGCGGCGATTGCATCTTCCCGGCCGGAGATCCCGGGAATGGCCAGCAGGTCGAGCACCGTCTGGCGGGCGGCTTTGAGGTCAAGGGTCGGCTGGTCCGACTTGCCGACTGGTGCCGCCTTCGACGAGAGTGCGGGGGAAGCCCGTCGGCGGCCGGCGCCGGTGCGGGAGGCTTTTTTCGGGACGGTTGCGGAGCGGGCCATGAAGGTGTTTCTCGCAGGGATCATGCAGGGATCGCACGTGGCGGCGCTGGTGCACGATCAGTCGTATCGAACGTCGCTCGGGCAGATCGTGCAGCAGCACTGGCCGACGGCCGAAGTCTATGACCCGTTCGCAAACCATGCCACGTCGGTCGGCTACGACCGCCGCCGGGCCCGGGAGGTCTTCCTCGGGCATCTTGAGATGTGCCGGCAGTTCGACCTGCTGGTTGCTTACGTGCCCGAGGCCTCGATGGGGACGGCGATCGAGATGTGGGAAGCCCATCAGCACGCCCGGGTCGTGGTGTCGATCACGCCGCTGGCTCACAACTGGGTGGTGCAGATCACCAGTCAGGCCGTCTACCCCGACGTCGACGCGTTCACCTACGCCCTCCAGGCAGGTGAGATCGATCGGCTGCTCAGCTGACCGGCGGCAGCTTCGGCGCGGGTCAGATCGGCAGTTGGCGAATCGCGGCAAGCGCGGCGGCGGCGTAGCCGGCGGCAGCCCAGTCGTCGGCCATGATGCCGAGTCCGTCCGGCAGCCGCTCAAGCTGCCGGCAGGGGGGCGGCTTGACGATGTCAAAGAGCCGAAACAGGCCGAAGGCGAGCGTCAAGATCGGCCAGCTGCGGGCTTCCGGCGGCACCACCAGCAGCACCAGCGGCAGGGCTGCTGCCTCGTCGAAGACCACCGCTCCGGGATCTTTCAGGCCTCCAAGCTGTCGTGCGGCCATGCCGCACAGCCCAATGCCCGCCATGTTGACCAGCAGCCAGAGCCCCAGCTCAAGCGGCCGGGCGAGGCCGGCGGCCGAGATTCCGGCAGCCGCCGCCAGGCCGACGAGCGATCCCCAGGTGCCGGGGGCCGGCCGCAGCCGGCCAACCCAGCCGCAGCTGGCAAGCACAACGGCCGGCTGCCGCCAGGCGGTGACTGGAGGAGTGGGTGGCGGTGTCGGCACGGCCGGTTCCTGTCGATGGGCTAACAACCCGGTATCATACTGAAGCAGGACCCGCCGGGACTGACTGTGGAAAACGTCCGCCGCCGCAGCATGCGGCGATCGGCACCGCCGCAAGCCCCCGGCGGGTTCGGCTGTTGCCCGATGGGAAAGAGGCCTTGGACGGCTCTTTCCAATGAGCCCTTGTTCACGAGATTGTGCGTTCTTCACCGCCTGTAGGTTGTCCCGTGTCTGCCTCAACGCCCGGTTCCGAGCCTGGTCGCCCACCGGCTTCCGAGATCGGTACGCTCGAACTGGTTGAATACCCGCACCCGGCGCTTTTCCGGAAGGCCCGGCCGCTGCTGCGGATCGACGACGGTGTCCGCGCGGCGATCGAGCAGATGTTCGACATCATGTACGAGGCCCGGGGCGTCGGCCTGGCGGCCAACCAGGTCGCCCTGCCGTATCGGATGTTTGTGGTCAATGTCGCGGGCGACCCGAATGCCGGCGAGGAACTGGTTTTTCTCAACCCCACCCTCAGCCGGCCCCGGGGCACCGCCATCCAGGAAGAGGGCTGTCTCAGCCTGCCGGGCCTGCGGGCCGATGTCCGTCGGCCCGAGCGCGTCGTTGTCGAGGCCTTTACGATCGACGGAGAGCCCGTCAAGTTCGACCTCGACGGGTTTCTCGCCCGCGTCGTGCAGCACGAGTTCGACCATCTCGAGGGGCGGCTGTTCACCGACCGCCTGCCGGAGGCGGCCACCCTGGAGGTCAAGCGGGACCTCGAACTGCTTGCCGACCTCTTCCGCGGCAAGCAGTCCCGCGGCGAACTGCCGCCGGAGGCAGCGATGCTCGAGCGGCTCGACCGGCTCGAAGCCGACCGATGCCGCCCATGACCGAGCCGGCAGCGACGGCCGGCCTGACGGTGGTGGTGATGGGAACCGGCCCTTTCGTCCTGCCGACCTTCGCCGCCCTTGTCGACTCGCCTCACCGGGTCGTTGCTGTGGTCACCCGTCCTGAGCGGGCCGCCCGAGGCCGGCGGCCTCCGCCGAACCCGATGCGATTGGCGGCGGAGCGGGCCGGGCTGCCAGTGCTCGACCCGGCCGACGTCAACGCCGCCGAGGTGCGGCAGGACCTTGCGTCGCTGCAGCCCGATCTGTTTGTCGTCTGCGACTTCGGCCAGATTCTCTCGGCCGAAACCCTCGCGATTCCACCGCTTGGCGGCGTCAACCTGCACGGCTCGCTGCTGCCGCGGCATCGCGGGGCTGCCCCGGTGCAATGGGCGATTCTCTGCGGCGATGAGACGACCGGCGTCAGCACGATTCATATGACGCCGGCCCTCGACGCCGGCAACGTGATCACCTTGCGACAGACGGCAATCGGCTCCCGGGAGACTGCCGCCGAACTCGAGCCGCGGCTGGCCGAACTCGGCGGCCCGGCAGTGCTCGAGGCGGTCGGCATCCTCGAGGCGGCCCGCCGCGCGACGCCGCCGGGCAGGCCGGTGCCCTGCGGGCTCGCCCAAGATGCGCGTCTGGCGACCCGGGCCCCGCGGCTGACCAAGCGGGACGGACTGGTCGACTGGTCGCAGACCGCCGAGGAGCTTGACCGGCGGCGGCGGGCGCTCGAGCCCTGGCCGCGGCTGACGGCGCTGGTGCCGCAGGCCGGTGGCAGTCCGCGGCGGCTCGTGCTGGCCGACACCGCGGTCAGCCCGCCGCGAGCGGCCGCTCAGGCGGCCCCGCCCGGCACGGTCGTCGAGACCGACGCAGCCGGCCTGCTGATCGCCTGCGGCGGGCCGAGCCTGCTGGCGATCCGGAAGGTGGTGCCGGAGGGCCGCCGGCCGATGGCCGCCGCCGACTTTCTGCGGGGCAGCCCGCTGCGGGTCGGTAGCCAACTCGCCGGGGACACGGCGGCCGAATCGCGTTAAGATCGGTTCATGCCCGCCAGCAAACGCCTTTACATTGAAACCGTCGGCTGCCAGATGAAAGTGCTCGACAGCGAGCTCGTCGTGGCGGCCCTCCGTCGACAGGGCTGGGAGATGGCCCGCTCTGCCGCCGAGGCCGATGCTGTTTTTTACAACACCTGCAGTGTCCGGCAGCATGCCGAAGACAAAATCTATTCCGCGCTTGGGCGGGTGCGGCAGCAGAAGGAAAAGCATCCGGAGCTGATTGTCGGCGTGCTCGGCTGCATGGCCCAGAAAGATCAAGAGTTGATCCGGGCCCGGGCGCCTTGGGTCGACCTGGTTGTCGGGCCCGGGCAGCTCCATCGGGTGCCGCGGCTGGTCGAGCTGGTGCGGGCGGGGAGCGGGCCGCAGCTTGAGGTCAGCCTCGACCGCAAGGCGGGCAGTCGCGAGGCCGTCGCCGGGAGCTTTGAAAGCTACGACCCCGACCGCGACCCGGCGATGCGGCCGACGCCGTTTCAGGCCTTCGTGCGGACCCAGACCGGCTGCGACAAGTTCTGCGCGTTCTGCGTGGTGCCGCGGGTGCGGGGGCCGGAGCAGGCCCGGCCGCCGGCGGCGATCCTGGCCGAGGCCCGCAAGCTGGTGGCAGAGGGCTGCCGCGAGATCACGCTGATTGGCCAGACGGTGAACAGTTATCGCTGGAGCGACGGTGGCCGGACGACGCGGCTTGCCGACCTGCTGGTCAGCCTCGATGCGATTGCCGGCCTCGACCGAATCAAGTTTGTCACCAACTATCCGCGGGACATGACCGACGACCTGATCGCCGCAGTCCGCGATCTGCCGAAGGTCTGCCACTACCTGCACGTCCCGGCCCAGCACGGTTCCGACGAGGTTCTCAAGCGGATGAAGCGGGGCTACACGATCGGCGAATACCTCGAGATGCACGCCCGGCTGCACGAGGCGATTCCCCACGCGGCGGTGACCAGCGACTTCATTGTCGGCTTTTGCGGTGAAACCGACGCGGAGTTCGGGCTGACACTCGACCTCGTCAGGACGCTCAAATTCAAAAACAGCTTTATCTTCAAATACAGTCCGCGGCCCGGCACCAAGGCCTTCGACCGGCAGCCTGACGACGTGCCCGAAGCGGTCAAGAAGGAACGCAACCGGCTGCTGCTTGAGGCCCAGGCCGAGGTCAGCCTGGCGGGCAATCGCCGGTTCATCGGCTCGCGGCAGCAGGTGTTGGTGGAGGGGCTGTCGACCCGCGACGAAAAGCGGGCGGTCGCCCCCGGACCCGACGGCACGGCCCAGCTGACAGGCCGGACGATGTGCGATCGGATCGTCGTCTTCGACGCGCCGCTGCGGCTCGTCGGTCGGCTGGTCGATGTGGAGATCACCGCGGCCGGCAGTTGGAGCCTCGGCGGTGACGTGGCCGACGGCCTTGCCGACGCGGTTCCGCTGGCCGATCTGGAACAATCGCCGCCGGCGCAGCAGCCGCAGCCGGTCGTGCATCAGATCGAGATGCCGGCAGCGGCCGGACGGAGCCGTTGAGATGGCGGCTGCCCCCGGCCCCCCGCCCGCAGCCCCGGGGCCCGGTCTGGCGAGCGTCGCAGGGCTCCGTGCCCCGGATGCGTTCATCGCTGATGACGCCGCGATCGGTCGCTGGGCTGCCGCCGCCGGCATCACCGATGCCCGGGCAGCGGGCCGGGTGTTTCGGGGACTGGCCGACCGGGGGCTCAGCACCGACCTGCTCGCGGTGTTGATCGATCAACTCGGTCGCCTGCTTCCGGAGGTTGTCGATGCCGACCGGGTGCTGCTGACCCTCGATCGCTTCCTCGGCAGGCTGCACAGCCCGCTCTCGGCGGTCGCGTTGTTCCAGCGGGACCCGGCGGCGCTGGAAACCCTGCTGGCGATCGTGGCGACGAGCCCTTTCCTCGCCGAGATCGTGCTGGCCGAGCCCGATACCTGGGAGCAGATTCGCCGCGGTGGTGGCCGACCGGAGAAGCGGGAAGCGCTCCGCGAGGTGCTGCGGGCCGACATCGGCGGGCAGACCGACGCCCGGCTGGTGATGCGGGCCTTGCGGCGATTCAAGCGGCGGGAACTGCTGCGGATTGCCTACGGCGACATCGTGATGAATCAACGGCTGGAGACCGTCGTCGGCCAGATTTCAGCGGTCGCGGACTGTGTGGTGGCCGCGGCGGTCGGGGTGGCCTGGCAGCGGCAGCGGCAGGTTCGGGGCGAGCCGCGGGAGGCGGACGGCAGCCCGGCAACGCTCACCGTGATCGCGTTGGGCAAACTCGGCGGCAACGAACTGAACTACTCCAGCGACATCGATCTGGTCTGCTGCTATTCGGCAGACGGGCGGGTTGTCGGGCCGAAGCCCTGCACCAACGCTGAATTTTTCGAGCGGGTGCTTCAGGAGGCGACCCGGCTGATCGGCGAACAGACCGAACTCGGGGCGGGTTACCGGGTCGACCTCCGGCTGCGGCCGTACGG
>Ga0180434_10006915_pt1 | contig 12924 bp, 18 predicted proteins | sample SS_ome_7_FD_132453 | JGI IMG/M metagenome (GOLD analysis project Ga0180434, IMG submission 132453) | Hypersaline lake sediment archaeal communities from the Salton Sea, California, USA - SS_1_D_2 metaG | ecosystem: Environmental > Aquatic > Non-marine Saline and Alkaline > Hypersaline >... | reverse complement strand
GGTTGGTCTGCGTTGACTAACCTGACTTATTTAAGTTGCTACTCCACCTCGGTGAGTGGTGATGTATCCGGTTGGTCTGCGTTGACTAACCTGACTTATTTAAGTTGCTACTCCACCTCGGTGAGTGGTGATGTATCCGGTTGGTCTGCGTTGACTAACCTGACTTACTTGCTTTGCAACAACACCTCAGTGAGTGGCGATGTATCCGGTTGGTCTGCTTTGACTAACCTGGTTTATTTAAATTGCTACTCCACCTCGGTAGATTTCGATGGTACAACAGCATGGTCTATGACGGGAATTATATCGTTATACTCTAATGGATGGACATCGACACAAGTAGACAATGCTTTAGCTGCTTTTGCTGGCACACCATTAACAGGATGTACGATTGATGTAGGTGGCACTAATGCAGCACGTACCTCTGCTTCAGATGCGGATAAAGCAATAATTATTAATCCAGCTAACAGCAACACGATAACAGTTAACGACTATTAATCATGGCAAAGATTCTGAAAAAAGATACAGAACATTTGACCCCGCAACAGGCGAGCAGCCAGATCCATTGTTTGACTATGATCAGTCAACAACGTATCACTACACCGATAACGCCGAAGACTGGGATAAAGCTTCTGATGTTGTGGCGGAGATAATCGACAATGATAAATTCAGTATTATCGATTTACCGAAGACGGGTGAGCGTGTCGAGGTCGGTGAGTTGTATAAGTACGATGGGCAGGTATACCGTGTGCGACAGTCGCATAATGTGACTGTATATTCACCTGATCAGATACCCGCACTATTCACAGTCTACCGAAAAGAGACGACAGATATGCAGTGGATAGATGGTGAAAAGGTAGACGCTGGTATGCTCAGGACGTATAAGGACATTGTATATGAGTGCATGCAATCCCATCAAACCCAAAAGGATTGGGTCCCGACAAAGGCTACTACATTATGGAAAAAATACACTTCTGATGTATCTGAGTGGGTGCAGCCCACAGGGGCACATGATGCTTATAACACCGGAGATAGGGTACTGTTTGAGGGATCAACGTATGAGAGCTTGATAGATGCTAATGTGTGGAGTCCGACAGCATATCCGGCGGGATGGGAAAAAATTTAATCATAATGAGAAAGGTTGTCATCATATTAACATTGTTATTGTCATCCATATTAGGGGTTTCACAGGGTTTTAGTTTCTCACCTAAGTATTACCCCACCCAAGAGGAGATAATGGCTGTGGGTGTTTCTATGGTATCTTATACGCCATATAACAATTCTGCTGGTATGTGGGGGCTGCGAAATAATCGTGCTTTTGGCATCATTATTTGGCAATTGGGTACTGTTGCGGCTGGGGCTGTGGGAGATGCTATGAGGGATAACGGTCAGAAACACTGGGGGCATGTCTTAAGAGCCGCAGAGGTGGGCATGTTAATTGGAGGACCTTTTATTCATAAGATCACTTTGCGGGAGAGCCCTTGGTATATTTTGGATTACGGGTTTATGCGGCTGGCTGCGTATGATTTTGCGTATAACATCACTCGTGGATTGCCTCCGCTATATAATGGAGTTACATCTCACTATGACGAATTTATGAACACAATACCTCCGCACGGTAAGGCCTGGATCAAGGGGTGGAGCTTTGTGTTGGGGTTCGTTATTCCTTTATGTGAATTGAAATGAAAAAGATCTGGTCCATACTTGGTAAATTCGGCATTGTGGTAGCCACTTTGGGCACCTTGTACGGGGCTTTCAGCCTCCTGGATGGTATCCGGGATGAGGTGGCAGATACCAAGGAAATGGTCAATTACAATAATTTCCAAATCGAAGGGGTCAGCCAACAGGTGTATAACTTACAAGACACCGCCGAAGATATTCAAAAAATGCAAATTCAACAAGGAGAAAAAATAAAAGACCTGACGTGGATAGTTCGTCACCGAAATAATTACACGGATGAACAGTTAGGAGAACTGATGGACATGATGATGCGCAGAAGCTATGTGGTGTTCCCGGTGGAGGCTGAGGTGTCCGAGTCAGAACCTGGTGAACGTATTATACCACATTACAGGGGAGAAGTGGAAGTCATCCCCATAGACACACTACCAAATCCATAAAGCCATGGAAGAAAAAAAGACAACAGCAAAGAGTAACAAGAAACCACAACCAACCGTACACTTGCAACCAGGCATGTGCCCCGGTCGGGAGTATTTCGAGCGCAGAGAAGTCAAGGATGATGAGCGGTTGAAACGGATTTTATCTGACGTGTTGGGGGATGTCCCCATGTATATGCGCATCGCTGGGGAGAATCGAATTTGGTTATGGTTAGTGACTTTTTTAACCCTGGTTGATACGGGTCTGATACTTTCGATGATTATAACTATTTCAAGACTATCCCAATGAGCAAATACACCTGGTTGATAGACAGCGGACATGGAGGGATTACCCGGGACGGGGAATATGTAACAGCCCCCGCCAAGATGTTTCGTCATTCTCCGTCGGAAGTATTCTATGAGGGATTTTTCAACCGACAGATCAAACAGGCCCTGATGCGGGATCTTTGGCGTGAAGGGATTCTGGCTGTTGATGTATGTCCCACGGATCTTGATTTGCCGTTATCAACTCGGGTCAATATTATTAATGCTATTTATGAAAAATACAAAAATGCAGTACTCATCAGCCTTCATTCTAATGCAGGAGGGGGAACAGGATTTGAGGTATGGACATCATATGGTCAAACTAGGTCGGATAAATTTGCCGAATTGCTTATCAACCAATTTGGTGCTGATTTCCCGGACATAGAAATCAGGAAAGATACCCGGGATGGGGACCAGGACAAGGAGTCCGCATTTTACATCCTGAAGTGGAGCCGTTGCCCAGCCATATTACCGGAGTGCTTGTTTTATGACAATTATGAAGATTACAAGAAGCTCGAAAGTGCTGAATTTAGAATACAATATGGGAAAACACTGGTTCAGTTCATCAAGGAAGCAGAAACCCACAACATATAACATCGATGTTTAACCAAAATAGATCTATCATGAAAAGGTTAGTTGTTTTAATGTTTTTGATGGTTGTAGCGACCATCGGATTGTTTGCACAAATTGAACCTCCCACGGACATCATCGAATGGATTGGGGCTTTGCCTTTGTATCTGGGCTCTTGGCCTGGTGTGGCCGTCTCCTTCCCGTTTCTGGCAGCCTTTGTGTTGGGAGTTACCAATCAGACAGAAGCCAAAAAGCTAGTCAAGTACCTGATCACCGGAGTGGTGGGGATTGTTTTACTATTGTTAGCATTCTTCCTGGACTTTGGTTATCTGCATGGCGCTTATTGGTGGTGGATTCCCGTGAACTTCGTCGGATTGATGCTGACTGAGATTTTAGCATACACCCTGATCGGGAGTTTATTGGACGCCTTTGCTGAAAAAGTTAATCCCTGGAAACCGTCTGAATAGTGTTTGGGGTTTGATCGTTGGACTCTGCGAGGGTGGGGGAGACCAGGTGCCCCTCCCTCCTTTTAAAAGTGGAAAATATGGATGGGGATATAATTGTACAGAAGTTACTGAACGGGGTGCCCGTGGATGATTTTATTGTTTTCTCCATTGCGGCCTTTGTGGGGTTTATTCTCACGTTTGGCTGGGATGTGAAGCAGGGAGTAAAGAACAGCACCAAAACCCCCAACAAGTGGGATTGGCCTTCATTTTGGAAGGGTTGGAAACGGGTCACGCAGAGTATTATTCTCATTGCTGCTAGTATCGTGTTCTGGCCTCAAATATCCCGGTTCCTGCTTGATTCAGAAACTCCTATCAATCTGACTCTTTGGTCATCCTTCGGAATAGGAATGGGATTGGATAGGGTATCCGCAGGATTGCAAGCCTTTAGGAAAAAATAAACAGACAATGAAACGGACAAAGTTCACCGCAAACACCAAGAGGCCCATAAGCCCGGACACGCTGGCCCGGTATCAGAATTTGATGACCATGGGGGCCATAGCCAATCGGGCCCAACTGGCCTCCCGTCTTGGGTCCCAATATGGGGGTGCTCGTAATGTGTATCAGGCTTTGGGGTATCCCACGGATGTGGCGTATGATGATTACTTAGCCAGATACACCCGGCAGGACATCGCCAAGGCGGTGATCAACCGTCCTATTTCCCAAACATGGAAAGGTTCTGTGAATATAACAGAGACGGACACTAAGGAGGAAACCGCTTTGGAGAAGGAGTGGAATAAATTGGACAAGCAAGTCAATCTCCAATCCAAGTTCGTCCGGTTAGACAAGGTCAGTTCCATCGGCCAATACGGGATATTGTTATTGGGGTTTGATGATACTGAGAATCCATCAGACTTTGCCAAGCCAGTCGAAGGCACAGGCAGAAGAAAACTGCTGTATGTGAAGCCTTTGGGACAGGGCAATTCCCCCATTAAGAGCTATGTCAAAGACCCCAAAAATGAGCGATATGGTATGCCGGAGATGTATGAGGTGACTTTCACCAACTCTGATACCGACACAACCACCACTACTTTTAAGCTGCATTGGACCCGGGCCATTCATGTGACTACAGAACTATTGGAAAGCGAAGTGGAGGGGGAACCCGTATTGAAGGCCATATGGAACCGCTTGATGGACCTGGAGAAGCTCACTGGTGGATCTGCTGAGATGTTTTGGAGGGGAGCCCGTCCGGGGTATCAGGGAAAGATCAAGGAAGATTTCATGCTGACCACAGAAATGGAAGAAGATCTGGAAGATCAAATGGATGAGTATGAAAACAACTTGAGGCGGTTCTTGTTGAATGAAGGGGTGGAGTTTAACACTTTGGAAACACAGGTTAGTGATCCTAGCAAGCATGTGGACATCCAAATACAGATGATTTCCGCCATCACGGGAATTCCCAAACGGATCTTGACCGGATCTGAAAGAGGGGAATTGTCCAGTGAGCAGGATTTGACCGGATGGTACAACGTGATTCAGACCCGGAGAGAAGAACATGCTGAGGCCAATATAGTTCGCCCCTTTGTGGACCGTATGATTGAATACAAAGTGCTTCCTGATCCTAAGAAGAAAGGGGAAAGCGCTAATGATTACCAGGTTGTGTGGACAGATTTGTTTTCTGCTTCCGACAAGGACAAGGCCGAAATTGGCAAGACCCGGGCAGAGGCCCTGAAAGCATACGCCTCTAATCCGTCTGCTGAGATGATAGTGCCGCCTGAAGCATTCTTGGAATACTTCCTGGGGTTGGATGAGGATCAAAGGGAGCAGATCACAGAATTGATGAAGGCTGTTATGGAGAAGGAAGAAAAGTCCATCCAGGAAGCGGAGAGATTTCAACCCGCACCGGAACCACAACCAACAGAGGAAACCGTGGAAGAAGTAGAACAATAATGGAATTGAATACCACATATCGCTTTATCACCAATGCGTATGACCCCACTAGGACGTTGACGCTGCGTAGGGCTTTTGAGCGGGCTATGAATAGGAGGTTCCGGGAGTTGATTGCCGTGATCCGCAAGACCATCGTGGATCAGGATTGTTTTGGGCTGTCTCCCGAGACCTATCAAACCCCATTAACACCCCCAGCAGGACGACAGGCATTTAATTTTCCTCGTACGGCCGATAAAGTTAACGCTTTTATGCGGTGGTTACAACAACAAGAGCAAAAGGGCTTGTTGGAGCTGGTGCAGTATAATCGGATTGGGGAAGCTGGGGAACAGCCTTGGACTAACGTGTACATTCGGGACAGTTACAAACGGGGGGTGATGCGAGCCCGTTATGAATTGAGCAAGGCCGGGTACACCCTCCCCTCCATAGAGGCTTCCTGGGGGATCGAAGCCGTGTTGGGAGCTCCTTTCCATATCGACCGGGTTGGTTTGATGTATTCCCGGGCCTTTAGTGAGTTGCAAGGGATCACCACGGCAATGGATACCCAGATTAGTCGGATCTTGGCACAGGGGCTGGTGGACGGGGACAACCCCAACTTGTTGGCCCGCAAGCTCATATCCACTATCAACGGGAGCGGTATGGGGGATTTGGGGATCACAGACAGCTTGGGACGCTTTATTCCGGCCCAACGCAGAGCCCAGACACTGGCTAGGACCGAAGTGATCAGAGCCCACCATGCGGCTAATATGGTTGAATACAGGAATTGGGGAGCAGAGGGGGTGGAGATCTTCGCTGAGTGGAGAACGGCTGGAGATGATCGTGTGTGTACGGAGTGTGCGGGGTATGACGGGAACAGGTACACTTTAGAGGCTGCTGAGCATGCTATCCCGGTACATCCCAATTGTCGTTGCGTTGCGTTGCCCATCTCCCGGAGCAGATTGCCGGAAGGGGCCGAAGTACATAATGAATTTATAAGAACAGTATGATGAAAAGTTTAACCATAGCTATGCCCTATTATGAAGCCCCCAAAATGCTTGAGGAACATTTGCGATGGTGGGTGGATTATGCCCCGGGGGAAGTTTCCATTGTGTTAGTGGATGACGGATCTGAGGTCAACCCCGCATTATCTGTGTTGGAATGGGGGGGAGTGCCTGAAGGGTTGGATTTGTCTTTGTATCGGATTGATTTCAATATTCCATGGAATCATGCTGGGGCTCGTAACCTAGCGATGAAGCATGTGAAGACAGAATGGGCAGTGTTGACGGACATTGACCATCTGATCTTTCCTTGGGCAGCGAAGAAACTGAAGAAATTGGCATTGGATCCCGGGTACGTGTATCAGCCTCCCAGATATGATAGGGTGGACGGAGCCCCGCAAAGAACCGAACGACATACTGATTCATATGTGATCACCCCGGAGATGTTTTGGCAGGTGGGGGGATATGATGAGCAGTTCACTGGGTACTGGAATGGGCCGTTTGAACCATTCCGCAAGGCGTTGAAGCGCACCACCCAGATCGTGGAGGTGGATGAAGGTCACCTGCTTCGATTTCATAACACTCACGAGATCCCGGATGCTAATGTGACGGAATGGGGCAGGAAGGGGACGGAATTTGACATAAATCATGAACCTAGTCTGAAAAAGAAACAGAAGAAGGCCATGAAGCAATACAAACCAACAGTACTTAGTTTCCAATGGGAACAACTAATATAATACCGTCTATGACCCCTCCTGAGGTTCACTCGTACCTATTTCAATTGGGTAGAGCCTGGACTGGGTATGGAGTTGCTATGGAATTGGGTTCGTGGTTGGGGGCTTCGGCAGCACCTTTAGCTAGGGGATTGTCTGAAGTTGGGTATCGTGAGACCCTTTGGTTGTTCGACCGTTGGAAGGCTACTAACAGTCAGGTGGTTGTGGCTGGTGAATTTGGCATGCACCTAACTGCTGGGCAGGATACCACCCTCATATGTGAGCAAAATGTAAGGGCCGAGTACGATAACGTAAGGTGCGTACGTGGAGATTTACCAAAATCCTTGAGACAATATGATGGTAATCCAATAGAATTTTGTATATTTGATGCACCGAAGCGTAACCCAGTCTTCATAGATTGTATGAAGGCTCTGGAACCGTACTTTGTACCGGGAATCACTGTATTGGGTCTTTTAGACTTCTATTCCTACCTTAAATCAGATCAGGCAGAAGTAGATCCTAGGAAAGCCCCCGTCGAATTCATAACCGGACACTCAGATCATTTCGAGCTTATAATGGATTGGCCAGGACGGTGTTCTTGCGCCTTTTTCAAATATTTGAAACCTGTAAAATGGTGAATATGGAAACAAAAGAAAAAACAGCAGCGTTCCATGTGTATATTACAGCAACCGCTGATTATCAAATTCGGGAAGTTACTTATCAGGGTAAGCCCCATTTGGTAGTGCCTGTTGTAATGATGGTGGAGGGAGTTCATCACGGTTCCCACGGTCCTATTTTTCACAGATCTGAGGTTCTGAGAAATTTGCCCGAACGGTGGAATGGTATCCCCGTCACAATCAACCATCCAGAACGGGAACAAGTCAATGTATCAGGAAACATTCCTGAGATCATGGATGAGTATTCCGTTGGACAGGTGTTTAACACCCATTACAACAACGGGCTCAAGGCCGAAGCCTATATCAATATAGAACGCATTCAACGTATCTCACCTGACGCATTGGCGTACATCCAAGCAGGAAGGCCGCTGGAAGTCAGTGTGGGAGTTTATAATGACACCGAACCCATTACAGGAGAATGGGAGGGTGAAACCTACGAATCTGTGGCTGTCAACTACGTTCCAGATCACCTGGCCCTTCTGCCCGAGGGACAGGGAGCTTGTTCATGGTCGGATGGTTGTGGAATTCGTGTTAATAAGAAAGGAGGGAATTCTGTGAAGGATCTTTTAAAGACTTTCAAGGAAATTAGTCAGAAAGGCTATGTGGTATCCCCGATCAGCAATGAAGAGGGGTTCCAGGAAATTTCCCAACTGCTTATGTCCGCATTGGATGACATGGACACTAACACCAAAAGTTATTATTTGGAGGAAGTGTATGCCAATGATTTCATATACCGTGTTCGCAATGTGGAAGGGGGCAGCACACTCTATCGTCGTGGATATTCCGTGAATAACGGGACTGTTACAATGGCAGACACTCCTGCAGAAGTGCGCAAGCAGGTGAGTTATGTCACGATGCGTATGAGACGCACAAAATCTAGTACTAACAATGAACAAGGAGGAACAACTATGAGTGATCCGAAAAGCCCTTGCTGTGAAGACAAGGTGGACCGACTGATTGCCAATGAGCAAACGAAGTTCACCGCTGCAGACAAGGATTGGTTGCTGGCTCTCAATGAGCAGCAGGTTGACAAGCTGATTCCGAAGGAACCCAAGGTGCAGGCCAATGCGGCTGAAGCCATTGAGACCTTCAAAAGTACGTTGACCAGCTTGGATGACTACATCGCCCTCATGCCCAAAGATCTGGGTGAGAAAGTAAAGGCTGGTGTGGCACAGATCCAAGCCAACAGGGAAGCTCTCGTGAAGAGCATAACAGACAATTCAGACAAGTTCACCAAAGAGCAGCTGGAAACGCTCTCCGATGATGTACTTGAAGGAATTGCCGATACATTCAAAACCAAGCGCACTGACTATTCCGGTCAGGCCCAACCCCCGGTTGTAAATGGGGAAGAAGCGGAGATGATGCTGCCTGATGAGGTCATTGCGTTTGAAACTCAAAAAAAGGAGGGATAAACTATGAGCCGCAGAACAATTAAGTACAAGAATTATTCCAACGTGATGGAAGAATTGGATGCATATGCAGCCATCACTCCCGGAATGCTTTTGGCTCTGACCTCTGCTGGGAAGGCACAAGCCCATCCCAACGCAGGGCAGAATGCTCTTCCAATGTTTGCCTGTGAGGATGAACTCCAGGGCAATGACATTGATACGGCATATGCTGCTGATGACAAGGTTCAGGTATGGATTCCTGGGCGAGGTGACATTGTTCTTGGCATCCTGGCGGATGGGCAGAACGTCGCCATTGGCGATTACCTGGAGTCCAACGGGGATGGTAAACTGAAAAAGCACGTTGCGGATGTTGAATCATTCGAGTCTGCTGAAGCAGGTTCCATCACCGTGTATCCGAATCAGATCGTGGGTCAGGCCATTGAGGCCGTGGACATTGATGATAGCTCCGGTGGCGAGTCCAGTGGGGATCTCGGGTATGACAAGCGGATCAAAGTGAGAATCATTTAAAAGAAAGGAAAGAAAAATGGAAACACAAGTTGATCTCGTATTCAACGGCAAGGGCCAAGGAGCCCTGGCCAAGCAGCTTCTTACCATGGGACGTGCTGACATAGGTGCTATGAGGCCCTATATTGACTCAAAGGGAAGAAGCATGGTGACTGTCTTCAAAGGTGGGGACCCAAGATTGCGTTCCAGCTATCACACTATCCAAGTCAATGCCGCCACCCTTCGCAGGGATGAGTGGAAAATGTTGGATGATGCGGTGATGGGAATTGCAGAAACCCGACTGGTGGGTGTTAAGGATCTTATTGACAAGAATCTGATATACAACCTCGGGAATGGGTTTGGTACCACTGTATTGGAATGGCATGACGTGAGTGATGCCCTGGAGGCCACCCAGACAATGGATGGTATTACCCGGGGGAACAACGACCGTCCTGAATACCAACACAATTACCTGCCCCTGCCCATCGTTCATGTCGACTATGAAATCAATGCCCGAGTGCTGGCAGCAAGTCGTAACATGGGCAACCCTCTTGATACCACAATGGCGGAGCGGGCTGGTAGGAAAGTGGCTGAATTCGTTGAGAATTCCCTATTCACCAATACCACCTACAGTTATGGCACCAAGGATGATCGCAGCCGTAATACCATTTACAGCTACATCAACCACCCAGATCGCAACCAGGTCACTTTGAGTGATTATGGAAATTGGGATGATAGTGCGACCAGTGCCATCAATATCCTTCGCAGTGTGCGGGCGATGAAACAGGCAGCTATCGACGCCAAGCGATATGGCCCGTATCAGTTGTACGTTCCGACCAACTATGAGACCCGGTTGGATGATGATTATGATTCAACCACTCCTGGAACCACAATCCGTGAGCGCATACTGAAGATCGACAAGATTGAAGGTGTGAAGGTCATTGACTCTCTCCCGGATGATAATGTTCTGTTGGTGCAGATGACTCCTGACGTGGTTCGCCTCGTTCGTGGTCTGGGTATCCAGAACGTACAATGGGGGGCTGAAGGGGACATGGTTTCCAAGTTCAAAGTCATGACCATCCAGGTTCCTCAGATCCGTTCTGATGCGAATGGTTCCTGCGGGGTTGTTCATCTGGCGTAGGGCTTATGCTTAGATAATCACTAATCAAGTGATTTTCTTATTTTTGATAACCTTAAATTTGTAATCAGATGAAACGAACGAAAAAAGAATCAGATGTTGTTTGGTGGAGGAAGAAGGGGGGCGGATCTTTACACATGCGCATTGACGGTAGAATGAAGATCATCAAGCAAAATCAGAAATTTCCAGCCAAACCGGAAGAGATCCCGGAAACCTTCAGAGATGTTATTGTCCCCATTGATGCTTCGGAATTGAATACTGTGGAGAAGAAACAACAAAGCATTGATGTGAAATCGTTGAAATATACGGTCAAAAGCAAGGGCGGGGGATGGTTCGATGTGATTGACGCCACAGGAAAGGTGGTCAATGAAAAAGCCCTGCGACAAGAAGCTGCCGACCAATTGGTGAAAGATCTTACATCAGAGTGAGATGAGTTGGCAGATTCCTAAGATGTGGGAAGGAGGGGAATGCTGGATCATCGGAGGTGGTCCGTCAATGCCTCGTCAATTTGGGATACCTGAAAGTGTCGTTGATGCGGTATATTCAGGTGATTCTCCAATGAGTGCATACTCCCCTTTTCTTTCCCCCATATACTCTAAACACGTGATTGGGGTTAACGCTGCATTTCTGATAGGGGAATGGATGGATATTGTGTTTTTTGGAGATGGTGGCTTTTATTTCAAGAATCGCATGGCGTTATCCGATTTCCCAAAGATCCGGGTGTCTTGTAATCCAAATCTCAGAACCAAGAATGTGACTGGGGTCAAATTCGTCCCCCGGGACGGGAAACACCCACACGGGATTTCCAGCAGGAGAAATCATGTGAGCTGGAATGGGAACACAGGAGCTGCCGCAATAAGTTTGGCCTATCATTTAGGGGCCAAGCGGATTTGTTTATTGGGGTTTGATATGAAACTAGGTGAAGGAGACAGACAACATTTTCACAATCATTATCGAAAGGGCCAAAATCGAGATCCTCGCAAGCTCCCCTTCCATCGTCATATCCGGGGCTTCCCCACGATTGCTAGCGATGCCAAAAGATTGGGTTTGGAGATCTTGAATATCAATCCTGATTCAGCTATTCGGGAGTTGCCCAAAGTGGAATTAAAAGATGTGTTATGAAACGAACAAAACCACATAAGAGGTTCTGGTGGTTGGTGGGACAGATTCTCACTAATAACTACAAGATAGGGGCGGAGATTGGAGTGGCGAATGGTACAACTACTAAGAAGGTGTTGCAATATTGCCCGGAGGTGGTACTATTTGCTGTGGATCGGTGGGAGAATGTTGATAAACCGGATAGTTTGGGGGATAGGTTGGAGGATGAAAACTATGTCGGTATGTACAATTGGGATGCGGAGGCTGGTTTCAGAAAGTTTTCCAACAACATTCGTCCTTACAAGTCCCGTGTGCGGGTGTTGAAAGGGGATAGTGTGGAGATGGCGGATCAGGTGAAGGATGGATCTTTGGATTTTATTTTCATTGACGCTGATCATTCGTATCAGGGAGTGGTCCGGGATCTTGCTGCTTGGGTTCCCAAGTTGAAGGCCGGGGGAATGTTGAGTGGTCATGATATCCACTTGGCTGGAGTCCTCCGGGCGGTATCTGAGAAGATCCCCAACTATCAGGAGGTGCCTGGAGATCATGTTTGGAAAGCGGTAAAAGAAGATTATGAGAATTGATGTCAAAATACCGTATGACCCGGATGAAAAGCTGGCGGAGGCGTATAACAATGCGCTGATGGAGAGTGTCACCCCTTGGGTACTATTCCTGGACCAGGACGTGTTCCTGTGTAATCCCCATTGGTATGACATGTGTCTGTATGTCATAGACACTTTGGATGTAGATCCTTTGGCTGCCTGTATAGGATGTGTGTGTGGAGGGGAACGGCACAAACGTAGCATGGCGAAAGGCGTGATCCCGTCATCAGATATTGAGTTTCACATCAAAAGATCTCGTCAACATTATAGAGAATTTGGAAACCTAGTCCAACGAGAGAAACAGCATATCCCAGGATATTTCATGTTGCTGAATCGTGAAATAGCTTTGAAAATAGGATTCAGGCAGGTCAAAAAGCGGGTCAATAATATTGATCAGGACTTCGGAACCCGGTTGATGGAAGCGGGTTATCACAACTACATAATGCGTGGATT
>Ga0180434_10006910_pt1 | contig 12928 bp, 8 predicted proteins | sample SS_ome_7_FD_132453 | JGI IMG/M metagenome (GOLD analysis project Ga0180434, IMG submission 132453) | Hypersaline lake sediment archaeal communities from the Salton Sea, California, USA - SS_1_D_2 metaG | ecosystem: Environmental > Aquatic > Non-marine Saline and Alkaline > Hypersaline > Sediment... | reverse complement strand
CACCCATGTTCTGGCCCACCCTTGACATGGAGGCGGACATAAACGCCAGTCCGATAAATGCGGATATCAGCCGCACCTGCATACCCGCGCTGTAGGCCGATACAGACTTTGTCGCCAATGGCAGGAGGGTGATTATTCTGATAGTAATCAGACGGGAGAAGTTCCTGACGATTCCCTGCAATGATCGGGGACCGCCAAGGTACAATATCTTTCGGTAGATCGACAGATCCACGATCTTGAAATCTTGCCATCGAACCTGAATGGGGAACCTTCTGCTTCTGATGATCCACAATCCCGCTAACGAACCGATGAACCGAGCGAGAACAGTTCCCATGGCTGCCCCCGGCACACCAAAAGCGGGGATCAATCCATACCCGAATATGAATATGTAGTTAAATCCTATATTCAGGATATTCACGACAACAAGGAGAACAAGAGAAATCTGCGTCTTGCCGATTCCGAGTAGAATACCGGTTACCGCGAAGTTGAGCATGGTGAAAGCGCCGCCGAGAAAAAGTATGTGAAGATACGGCGTTCCGAGACCCACAACTGATTGTTCTGCACCCAGAAGTATGAGAAGTGGACGCGATAGAAGATAACCTACGGGTATGACAAGAAAGAGGGCAGCAGCGAGCATGAGGACTACGATCTGCGCCGCTATACGGCTGACCTGATCTGAATCCCGTGCGCCGTATGCATGAGCTACTAGAACGGAACCGCCCCCACTGATGGCGATCATGAGGACCATAATGAACATCATGACCTGTCGTGCCATTCCCACGGCGGCTATGGATGATACGCCGAGCGTTCCCACCATCTTGAAATCAATTATGCCAACCGAAACATTCAGCAGATTCGTCACGATGAGTGGCCATGCCACTGCCCACAGGAGATCTGCTTCATCTCTCCACGGGCGATGGTTTTTGGAGATTGTAATGTGTTCAGCAGGCATTGCTTACATCCGAGATTGAGGCTTCTTCGATAACCATAGGGAAGGAATATGGCTCTTTTGGAAGTGGATTCAAACTCAGGTGTGTTTATGGCACTGTTGTTTTTCCGGCTATGAAGGTGATATGCCGAAGTATGTTTGCGTACATTGAATATCGATGATCGTATGTGATGCATACAAACTTGTCAGCCCCCGGATGAACGGGTAGTATCTGTGCCCCGAAGAATAGAAGAGAATGACATTCGATTGAAAACGCAGGAGGAGGACGTGAGGAGACCGGAGCAGGTACTCGAGAACACGATTCAACGATGCAGAGAGCGCAATATTATTATTCCAACGTATTCGGAGATGCGAGATCCGACAACTATACCCGCGAAGATCAAGACGGAACTGAAAGAGATCGGGTTATGGGATCTCCACCCCCGGAACCTGTTCAGGATCACCTGGAAGAACGAGCCGGTATCCTTCGGAGGTGGTTTCGGAGATGTGAACTTCATCGAATTTCCACGGGAACTCACCGGTGTCCCGGCCCGGATATTCATGCTGGTTGGCAAGTACTTCCCCACGGGATCGCACAAGGTGGGAGCAACATTCGGTCCTCTGGTGGAGAAACTCGTACGTGGTGCATTTGATCCCACATGCCAGAAGGCGCTGTGGCCGTCAACGGGCAACTACTGCAGGGGCGGAGCGTATGATGCATATCTCCTCGCCTGTCCGAGCATCGCCGTACTCCCGGAGGAGATGTCACGAGAACGGTTTGAATGGCTGGAAAAAGTCGGCGCTGAGATCTATGCCACTCCCGGATGCGAAAGTAATGTCAAGGAAGTCTACGACAAGACGAAAGAGCTACGGGAACAACGTCCGGATGAAATCGTTGTTCTCAATCAATTCGATGAGATCGGAAATGCGATCTGGCATTACGCTTGTACGGGGCCCGCGATGGAAGAAGTATTTCTTTCGCGGCGGAACACCGGAGACAGGTTGTCTGCGATATTTCTAACCCAGGGATCAGCAGGTACACTGGGATCAACGGAGTATATCCGTGAACATTACCCCCTGATAAAAGTAGGCGCGGGAGAAGCATCTCAATGTCCTACCCTGCTCTACAATGGATACGGCGGACACCGTATAGAGGGGATCGGCGATAAACATGTTCCCTGGATTCACAATCTCAAGAATATGGACATGGTCGTCGATATCGACGATAACGACTGTATGCGTCTTCTCAGGGTTTTCAATGATCCCGCTGGTCGCACTCACCTGAAAAATGAAGGCGTTGATACGGAGGTGGTGGACCGTCTCGATCTTCTCGGTATTTCATCCATCGCCAATCTTCTCGGTTGTATCAAAATGGCAAAGTATTACGAGATGAATGAACGTGATGTCTTAATGACGGTTGCAACCGACTCCATGGAGCTCTACTGCTCGCGCATGGCCGAAGCGCTCGAGACCGGTGGTGAATACACGGAATGCCAGGCTGCAGTCGATTTTGAGCGATGTATACTTGGGCAGGGGATCGACTGGATGAAGGAGCTCTCCTACTGGGATAAGAAACGGATGCATAACCTGAAGTACTTCACGTGGATCGAACAACAGGGCAAGACGGTTGAAGAACTCGATGCCCAATGGTATGACAATGAATACTGGTTGAATCGATTCCATTCCTTTGAAAAATGGGATGATTCAATACGGGAGTTCAACGAGCGAACCGGGCTCCTGAAAGAATACAGATGAGACCATAACGGAAGCGACCGGCAGGAAAGGTAAGGGCTATAATGATTGATGAGTTCATACATCACCCCATACGGCGGCGGACCTTTATAAAGGGCGCATGTTCTGCCGTCGCACTCGTGGCTGTTCCCGGATACATCCGGGAGGTTTTGGGAGATATGTCATCACCTGTGGGACCCGGACCAGAAGATCTCCGGCGGATTTTGCGGAAAGCGCTGGAGCGGGGTGGAGACTTTGCAGACGTATATCTGGAAACGAGGGTCGAAACCTCTCTGAACCTCGCTGACAGCGAAATCCAATCCGTGGAATACGGCATCGTACAGGGTGGTGGAATCAGAACCGTGGCGGGTGAAAAAACAGGTTATGCCTACGCTGAAACCATGGATCCTGACATTCTTCTCGAAGTGGCGGATACTGCGGCGTCAATAGCGCATTCCGATCCCCGAAAACCTTCTCATCTGGTGAGGATCGATGCTCACCGAATTATCACTACCAAGTCAGCGTTGGAGGATGCATCCATTGCTGACAGGGTTTCCATACTCGACCGTGTAGATCGTGCGGCTCGTGCGGTTAATCCCGCGGTGAAACAAGTGAGTATAGGGTATCGGGATACTGCGCAACGAATGACCATAGCGACCTCTGACGGTGAGTTGGTATACGACCGTCTCCCCATGATCTATCTCCGCGTAACCGTGACCGCAATTGACGGAGAACGACGGGCTGAAGGGATGTACCGCGCAGCAGCCAGAGAAGGCATGGAGTTCCTCGCCGGAGATACTCCGGAGATCGCTGGTAGAAAGGCGGCCGAGCAAGCCATACGTATGCTTGATGCCGTTCCCGCGCCGACCGGTGAGCTTCCGGTGGTGGTCGCTGCCGGAGGAGGTGTCATGTTCCACGAAGCAGTGGGGCATGGTCTTGAAGCTGACGGTGTTTTGAGAGATGCTTCGGTGTTCGCAGGCAGAGTAGGTGAGGATGTAGCCTCGGAGCTGGTGACGCTGTACGATGATTCCACGATTCCGGGAAAGCGGGGAAGCTTCAACGTAGATGATGAAGCAACTCCCGCTTCGAAAACCCTGCTCATCGAGCGTGGGAAACTGGTCGGCTATATGCAGGATAAACGTACCGCCCGGAACATGGGTGTTGCAGTAACGGGGAACGGCCGGAGACAATCCTTCAGACATCCCGTTCTGGTCCGAATGACGAATACCAATCTTGCGCCTGGTACCGATGATCCTGAAGAGATAATCAGAGAGACGAAACGGGGGATATATGCCGTTGATTTCGGAGGCGGACAGGTGGATATGGCCAATGGTCAGTTCACATTCGGTCTGCGCGAAGCCTATCTCATAGAAGACGGCAAGGTAACCGCTCCCATGAAAGGCGCGAATCTCGTGGGAGCCGGTATTCAAGTCCTGGAGCGGATCGACCGGGTGGCGGGTGACTTCGGTTCGTGGCCCGGCACATGCGGTAAGGGTGGACAATGGTCTCCGGTAACAAGCGGCTGCCCGACGCTTCGCATTTCCGGTATTACCGTCGGCGGAACAGCATAGGAGGGTCATCATGAAACATGAAATTGATATCATGCACATAGCCGATTTCGCTGTTCAAGCTGCATTAAAAGGAGGCGCCGACGCCGCGGATGTGGTAGTAACTCACGGTTCACGGCTAAATCTGGAGATACGCTCGGGAGAGGTCGAGAATCTCCGACGTGCGTCGGGGAGTGGTATAGGCCTCCGGGTAAGTAAGGATCGGCGGTCCACGCTGGTTCATTCGACCGATCTTTCGAAGGATGCGGTCACGTCTCTTGCGAATATGGCCATAGAAATGACGTCCGCACTCAGGGAAAAGACCGATGCGCTGCCATTGGCGGATCGCGTATCTGTTGAAACGTTGGAACATCCCGATCCCGATCTCGGTTCTGAGTCACTAGGTGATAAGATAACGAGGCTTCAGCACGTCGAATCGGAGATGCTCAGCGTGAAAGGCGTCAGCAGAGCGTATAGCGTGGCGTGGCAGGAATGGACGGGAGATGTCGTATTTGCGAACTCCAACGGCGTCAGACTCCGGGAACCGCGGTCGTTCATAGAAATCGAATGCGAAGCCATGGCAGAAAAGAATGATGAGATCCACACGGGGAACTGTACAGTTCAGTCAGCGTCTCGATCAGGTCTCCCGGATACTTCCTGGATCGGAAAACAGGCCGGGAAACGTGCGGTACAACTACTCGGTGCCAAACCCATAAAATCCACGAAAGCGCCGGTGATTTTCCTTCCCTATACGGGATGGACGGTCCCGGTTTGCCTCAGCGTGGCGTTGAACGGCGAGCACGTAACGCGCGGGAGATCGTACCTTGCAGGGAAGATCGGAGATGTCATCGCGGGGAAGAATATTACCATCGTTGATGATCCCCAGCTCAAAGGCGGAACGATCCAGAACTCCTTCGATGCCGAGGGGACACCTACAGACGAGCTGGTGCTCGTTGAAAACGGTGTGCTCAAGGCATATCTTACCGACTTGGCCGCGGCGAAGAAACTCAACGTCAAACCCGGCGGCAATGCACGGCGTGACGGGTACGATCAGAGTCCGGAGATTCGTTCGTCAAATATGACTCTGAAACCGGGAACGCATTCTCTTGAAGATATCATCAGGAATACGGAACGAGGACTCATCGTTACTGTTCAATCGGGTTGGTGGGTAGGGCTCTCGCCCACTTCGGATACCTATTCAGCTGCCGTCATGGGACTGTGGGTTGAAAACGGTGAGATCGTTCATCCTGTTCGTGGTGTCAGTATCGGTGGAACCGTCACCGAGATGCTGAGAAGCATCGATATGATCGGCAATGATATCATGAGAACCGGGCCCACGGCGGTTCCTTCGTTCCGGGTTTCCGAGATGGCGATATCGGGGGTATAAGAATTGATGAATGCTGAATGATGATTGATGATTTCGAGAGAAGGAGCGGAAGAATTGATGAGTGATGAGTCAGGAATTTTGGGATTTTAAAATTTGTTGATTTCATGATTTGACGAGAAAAAGAAGAAACAATGAATGAGGAATTTCGTGATTTTGTGATTAAAATTTGAGGGAGTATTGAAAAAGACATTAGCGAAAAAGGGCTTTAAATTTCCCCCTTTGAAAAAGTGGGAATGAGGGGGATTTGGGCGAGGAGTAACGAGATGAAGAATATTACCGTGTTTTTGTTGATAGCCGTGTGGGCACTGCCCGGCTTTGCCCGGGTAACCGTTGATGTGGAGTCGGGGATGGTGTTCAGCGGGTACAATGACGTTCGTATACCGGGAGAGGGCGGAACGTTTTTTTCTCTCGTTGATGATTTCGAATCCGATGATGCCGCGTTCTGGCGTTTTCAGCTCGAGTACCGATTAGCGCCGCGACACATCCTCGGTGTTCTCGCCGCACCACTCAGCATCGACGCTAACGGCATCAGTGACAAGGAAATTATCTACGATGATGTGACGTTTCCCGCGGGTTCTGATATTGACGCGGTGTACCGGTTCGATTCTTACCGCCTCAGATACCGATACCAACTCGTTCAGAATAGAAATTGGGAATTTCTCATCGGTTTAACCGCGAAGATCCGAGAAGCGGAGATCAGTCTCGAAAGCGGTAATCTGAGAGCATCATATGACAATACGGGATTCGTGCCCTTATTGAATGCCCGGATACACTGGTTTCCATCGTATCATTTCGGCGTTCTCCTGGATGCAGACGCATTGGCCGCGCCCCAGGGACGGGCCGAGGATGTTCTCCTTGCACTTACGTATCATCCGTATCCCATCTTCGAACTCCGGGCCGGGTATCGTATCCTCGAGGGCGGCGCTGATAATGACAAAGTTTATACCTTCGCGCTCTTTCATTACGCGGTGCTGGGGGCAACGATCAGGTTTTAGCCCGCGTTTCTCACCAGGTTTCTATTCCAACCGTCGATATACATGCGCTATCGGCGTTTTGCTCCTTCAGCCTTCTCACCGTATCGCAGTGGATACGCCTCCGAGGGTTTCTGTCACAGGCCTTGATACCGCCCCCATCTCGTCGATTTCTTTACAAAACCAAGTGCGAAACGCGGGCTATGAATTACTATTTAATTAGATCGTAAGAAGTAGGTTGGCTCCGAAACGAAAAGCAGGTATTAGTGATAATGTTGGAGGGACGCATCGGAAATTGATGATCCGTCTACGTCTTCGCTACGCTTTTGACTCCGCCGTGACGAGTTGCTGAAGGATGAAGGAGGATTGATGAAGAGGGAGTGGGATCTTCCCGTTGAAAGTTAAAAGTTCAAGGTTACAAGTTTGGGAGACTGGGGATTTGTGGATCGGAGCTCGTGATCCAGGATACGGTTTTTCTCGGGAGGGACGCATCGGGAATTGATGAGTGCTGAATGATGAATATTGGAGCGGTGTGAGCCGCGAAGAGTGCGGGGCTTCGTCGCGTCCGCATGTATGTGGATAACGGCCACGCAGATACGAAGCCCGGCGAAGCCAGGAGAGAAGCGAAGGCGTAGACGTGGGCGTGGCCCTCCAGTACATCAAAAGGATATAGACTGTGCTGCATGATACCTTTTTACGAAGCAGAATAGTGCTTAATTTACGCCTTAGAACCTCCCTGAATTGACGTGAGACTTCTCATCTGATAATTAATCGCATCGGTATCAAAGGGGCGTCTCAATGGGCGTTATACTGATTCAGATCGCTCCACGGTTACAGGAGCGCCAGAGAATGGTAACGATGATTCAAAGGGGGGTATCATGAGATCAGGAGCAAGCGGGGCATTTGCCGGCATTCTCCTGGGATGTGCCTTTCTTTGGATTTTTCCTGTCGTACTCATTGCCGATGGATATCCGGATCAGGAAATAAAAGCGTATTTGGCCTCCGTTGATCTTAATCTCAGTCCTGATGAGGAGTTGGAACTGAAACGAGACTTAGTTGCCAGCGGAGCGTTGGACAGGTTACGGATCAAAGGTAAGAAAGCATTAACCGACGAGGAGAATGAGATCTACTCGTATCTGACTCGGCCGGTTCGAGCGAAAAGTGAGGTCAGTCAAAACGATACTTGTGTTGCTATCCAAGTTTCTTGTCCGAACAACCTCGACTCGGGAATCATTGAACAAGCAGTCGCTGACAAAGGGATGAGTGTAATAAGGGAATGGAAAACCCGATGGCGTACTTATTTTCAGGTCAGTTGTCCTCCCCAAGTCGATCCCGTTGAAGCCGCTCGGGAATTAGAGATATGTAGGAAGAATCTAGGAAATAATCAAAGTCAGTGGGGAGCGCCGAGATTCCGAGCAATCCCTCGAATTTTCTACGCGGATGAAATAAGTCCCAATGGAATGTATATAAGAAAGAATCGAATAGCGGTCTATTTCTGGGAACCTCTTGGCATTTCTCAAATAAGACGGTTAGCCGAATTACAAGGACTTGTCCTTGAATCACCTCGGTACGATTTTGCGAAAGTTGATACGACAGTTGAAACGGATAATGCTACGTTTTTTATAGCCGATAGCATTTCGGTAGGAACAATGACAGATCGGCTATTTCGGAATGAAGAAATTCGAAATGTGGAAACTGACGGATGGCTGTCGTTAGAAGATTCTGTCCCATAGGAAGAATGAAGATTCAGCGTGTTCTGGACGCGAGTTTATCTGGTTGGCCGTTGAAACCAGGGGCTGCTCAAGGCTTGCCCCTGCCTGACGAGTGGCGTGCCTTCAGCCCGTACGCGCATGAATAAGAAGAAAAGGAGAATAGCGGGTTTTCAGCCCACGAAGTCGGAACGAAATACCAAAATCGAGTTTCGAGGCTATTTTACGGTAGATGATGCGATGTTGGGGCTGGCTGGGTTGATGTCCAGGGTTCTTGTTTTGGGGATGACCACAAGATCCATATCTTCCAGAGGTATTGCTCCCAGCAAAGTCTGATCTCCGAGTACAAGCGCTCCAGCGAAGCCGACACGATTCTTGTATCGGATTTCGATCGGTCCGACATAAGGCACCAGCTTCCGGCTTCCGTCGGCGAGCGTTGCTTCTTTCCTATCAATCACCTCCAGCTCAAGCTGGATTTGGATATGATGAGGTATGCAGAGGTGAACCGCAGCGGTATCCGCAAGGGCTGAAACCTCCAGGGGCTCTAGATCAGGCCGTCGAGGATTTTTTAGAATGATTTCCGCATTGACCAAACCCATATCAATCCTCCACGCTTTTATGCTCAGATGACAGGAATAATCATCGCCAATAGTGGTATTCACACCATCTATGAATCCCTCTGGAACAGTAAGAATAGCGAACTATGGATAGTCGCTATTTCGACATTGAATATAATACATAATATCCCGTGTGCCTATCAGGAATTGAAAGAGTGTAGCCGAATCCAAGTAGCTGCGCATGGCTTGCCCCCGGCTGGCGAGTGAAGGGCCTTCAACCCGCTAAATAAAAACAAGAAGGAATGCGGGATAGCGAGTATTCAGACCATGTATCGAAATGAATCCCAATAGGAATTACAGTCGGCGTCGCCATCAAACCTTTTGAACAATATAAAGCAAAAGGGTCCGGTGCCCGCTCCGGACCCTTTTATCGGGAGGTTTGATCGGTCCTTATCGTTACCGTTCAGTTATACATGATCGCTCGGTATTATTCCTCGTCAGATACGGCCATGTACAGGGAAAAGCTTTTCCTGTTCATTCCGGCGAAGATGCCCATCCCGCCATGGACGTTACTCGGTATGTCCACACCGGTATTTTGTTCAGCGCGAAATCCCGCGAATACGTAATCATAGTAAATCTGAGGTATGGCCATAAAATCGATCCGATACGGACCTTGCCACCCGAACGCGATCCAGGGGACCGTTTGAACGCGTTGATCGTCGCGCATGGTCCATACACCGCTCTGGTATTTTTCTTCATCCTCTATCTCATCTTCCTCCGGATCCCAGTCGGGATCAAGGGGAACCAGGCTATCCCGGGGGGCGAGGCTGATGATGTTCACGGCGTATCCACCCGTGTCTTCCGATCCCGTCCATGTGAAGATGAGATTTTCATCTTCCCGGGTAAGGGTATCCCCATTCACCGGCTCGGGAAGCACGGTCAGGATATAGTCACCCGGTACCACGGTTTCCGCCCAGACGAACTCGTCCCCGAAGGATGCCTCTATTCTGTACGTGACGGTGGGGCGGGGCAGCCATTCGGTATTGGGTGTCATGTACCGGCCCGGTTCGTCGGGGTCATCCATGAGCCGTAAGGTATCGGCCCGTTCCATATCGATCAGGATCATATCAGCGCCGGTGATGCCGTAGTCCGCCGGATCGTAGTAGCTCTGGAACGAACCGACCCGCTCGAGATAGATCTCATTCACCGGTTCGCCACTGTAAATGAAGGCCGAGAGAACAGTATCCGGTACATAGTCTTCAACCTCAGTAGGTTGATTCTCACATGCTGTGAAGATTGCACTCCCCGCGATGAGAAGTATCAGGGTGCGCATCATTTTTATTCGACACTCACTACATTTGATCTTTCGAGCCATGATTAAAACCTCACTTCATAACTGATAAGCGGAAGAACGGGCAGGAGTTTGACGTCCTCCACATCCACGGGATTTTCATCGGTGTTGAAGTCGCGGAACCAATAGCTCCGCCGGCTATAGGCATTGTAGACGCTCACGTTGAGTTTTGCCGGAAGGCCGAAGAAATGATGCTTGTAGGTGGCCGTGAGATCGAGGCGGTGATCTGCCGGAAATCGGTAGTTGTTCTTTTCGCCTGAAAGAATGTATCGACCATCATCCGGTTCCGTGCCGGGATCAATTCCGGCATACCTGTGGGTATACAACCCAACGGCCTGGGTGAAACCTTGTCCCGTATTGTATCGCCATGAAGCGGAGAGATCCCAGCTGTCGTTGAGCGTATAGTTCGAGACCGCTATGATATCGTGTCGTCGGTCCCATTTGGGATAGTACCATTCCCCGTTGTTCACGAAAGAATCCGGAAATTTCCGTTTTGTCCACGAGAGTGAATAACCGAGCCAACCCGTGAAAAGCCCGAGTTTTTTCCTGAGCATACACTCCATGCCGTATGCATACCCGTCCCCGGTAACGAAGGCGTCAGAGGCAACCTCTCCCTGGTCGGTAAGCAAATCGAAGGTGGTCAGGTTTTTCATATCCGTATAGTAGACCTCTGATGTAAACTCGAGATCCTCCCGGGGATCATACTCGAATCCAAAGACGTATTGATGCGTATATGTGGGTTCCATGGAATCATCCACGGGAATCCAGATATCGAAGTTGCTGAAGCCCTCCCCGAATGAGATGATATTGATCCACTGGGTGTAAATACCCGTGGAAAATTTGAACCGCATCTCAGGACCGTAATGATAGACAAAGGAGAGACGCGGATCGACGCGCCAATGATCGCCTGCTTCATGGTAGTACGCGCGAATACCCGGCTGAATCTCGAACAGGGGGCCGAGTTTCCAGGTATCCTGGATATAGGCCGAGACGTTCACGGTAGATGTGTCCACATCAACCCAGGTGACATCTTCTGCGCGGTCGAAAAAACGGATATCATAGCGGTTCGCGGTTATACCTGACTTGAGCCGGTGCGACTCGAGGCCGAGCAGCTCAAGGTCCGCCCTGATGGAGTAATCGAGAAGTGTGTTTTTCGCTTCCTCGAGCAAAACATCGTCTGAATCGAATGACCATCTCGATTGATACCGGCTTCCCGCGAGTCCGAGAGAAAGAAACAGGTTTTCGCTCAGAACCTGTCGGAGCCGACCGGTAAACGTCCGGTTTCCCCAGTCCATATTTATACCGATTCGTTCATCATCATCTCCGAACTCCGCAGTGATTACATCATTCCCGGTATATCCCGAGAGCGTCAGGGTAGATCTGTCAGTGAGATCAAAGTTCAACTTGCCGTTGCCATCGTAGAAGTAATAATCGGGAATGTCGGGATCATCATATGCCTGCCGCAGGGCTTCGAGTACCGGCTCGAAGTATGTCCGTCTGCCCGATAGTGCGAATGATCCCGAATCTTTCGGTAACGGTCCTTCCAATGCTCCCTTGGCAGAGATGATACCCACGGATACCATTCCTTCGGTCTTTCGTCTGTTTCCCTCATTGGTCATAACATCGATGACGCTCCCGCTCCTGCCACCGTACTCCGCGGGAAAGCCGCCTTTGATGAGTTCAAGCCGCTTAACCGCGTCGGCATTAAACGTGCTGAACAATCCGAACATGTGCGAGGGATTGTATACGACGTTGTCGTCCATGAGTATCAGTGTCTGATCCGGGCTGCCGCCCCGGATGTGGGGAGCACTGCTCAAATCGGATGACGCTTTTACACCGGGTATGGACTGTACGGCGCGCAGGACATCCATCTCCGCTCCCAGTGATGGCATTTTTCTGATGGTCATGGCATCCACCGGAACTGTGGAGACTCGCGGGCTCAGACGTTCCTCGTCGCCCCCATCCTCTTCGGCAACGACTTCGATCGCCTCCAGTTCAATGGCGGACGGTACAAGTTCGATCGTGATGGGATTCGCGGCGATTCGTGAGACTTTTATCTCGCTTCTTCCGGTATGATAGCCGATATAACTCACTTGAAGGGCATACGTGCCAGGTGAGAGATTATTGATGACGAAGTATCCGTCCTTGTTCGCTACGGTACCACGGTCGGTTCCCTCCAGCCACACGTTGGCCATAGGAAGAGGCTCGCCATTCGTAACATCAGTAATGAATCCGCGGATGGGCACAGCTGTCGCGGAGTGAAAACCGATGAATAGCATCAGCAAAGAAAATATTACTCGTGTTTGTTTCATGAACGTCTCCTGTATTCCATATAATAGGAAATGGCGAAAGATGCAGTTGAGCTCACCGTTAGATTTGCCAGGTCTTCAGAACTCCTCCTTGCCTTTCTCCCGTCTCGACATGGTTTGATTTTTTCGTCAGTATCTATCATGACGAAGGGAGACTCTCTGGATATTATCGTACAACACCATGATTCATGATAAGTGTCACTTTCATGATAGTGGAGGTGTGAATTCCGGTTACTGATATCAATCAGGATTTCATTTACCGGAGATTTTGCAAAAAGGAGGCCATACAAAAACAACTGTAAAGTTTCGTTCAAGACAGCGGCTGATGTCCTCTGGATGATACGGGCCGTCCATTATTGTCGTCGGATGTAAATTCCTAAAATGAGAGATTCTCATCTACTCCGTCTTCGCTTAAGCTACGCAGTGACAAATACGGCT
>Ga0180434_10006909_pt1 | contig 12931 bp, 10 predicted proteins | sample SS_ome_7_FD_132453 | JGI IMG/M metagenome (GOLD analysis project Ga0180434, IMG submission 132453) | Hypersaline lake sediment archaeal communities from the Salton Sea, California, USA - SS_1_D_2 metaG | ecosystem: Environmental > Aquatic > Non-marine Saline and Alkaline > Hypersaline >... | reverse complement strand
GGCAACCGTGGGAATAAACTTCTGCGACGCGCATCCGCCTGTAGACCAATACACCCGACGACGCAGCCCAGAACGCCCGGCAGCGCTGCAGCAGCGAAGACTCATAGTCGGCGTAAGCATCAAAATCAAAGGCTTCCGGGGCCATAGGCTCTACCGGTGTCGCCTGCACATCTACGCTGGCCTGATCGAATGTTCCGCTGCCCACAATAGATCGCCCCCGTTCACTGCAGCTTGCCGAGTGCAATAGTGAAATCATCGGGAAGTTCACGTAAACCGACATTCGTCAAAGTAACAATCGCTCCCGGCTCAACCGTCGCTCGGCCGCCCTCCGTAAGGAGCCCGAAGGACTTGCGACCCGGCGCATCCTCCAGCGGCTGAACCTCATTTTCGTGATAAGGGTCGACGATTTCCATCTGCTTGAATGCTGCGCCAGGCCAGAGAACCCGAACCTGCCGCGGCTTAGTCGAACGATTCAGCAAGACAAGCGTTGCAGCGCCGCCCTTGCCGGAAAAGGCCGAAACCAATAGGTCCTCAACATCGGCTGTAGCCTCAACACGAACCATGGCCTCCCGGACACGTCTGCTGTACGCGCCGAATACCCGCAAGTGGTTGCTTGACGGCATGGGGACAAAGCCGTGGGCACGATCCGGCACGAAAAGGGATCGCGTCCAGCCGTAGGATGGCTGCACCACGTTCAGGAGCGTCCAGCAGTAGCATACGGCCACTGCGTCACAAAGCACCAGATTCTTATGGTACAACTGGCCCATCGCCAGCGCAAGGCGATACGAGTCCACTTGATACTTGTCTCTGTTGATGCACAGCTCCGTAGACAGGAAAGGTTTGTCGCCGGTGAGCGTCGCCCACTCCGTAAGCCGAGCATCAAAACCGTTCGGGTCGACGAAGAAACCCTGATAGTCGTACATATGCGTAGCGGAAAAATCAATAGCGGCCCAGACCTGCTTGGAGCTGCGGAACTGCCTGGCGCGCTTGATTCCCCCGGCAACGGTGCTGCTATCGCTCATGTGAATACGGACCGATTCAAACCCCGCCTCATCCAGCTTGCGCCGAAGTGTGAGCGTCATTTCGTGAAACATCGATGTCGATTGACGGACCTCGTTTTGAATCCCGACAATGTCCGGCGGAGCACCGGCCTTTTGCTGAGAGACTTGGCAATAGTGCACCATGGCTTCAGCGTATTTTTCGGCGTCGGTCCCCACCCACGGCGGTAAGGCCCAGAACTCAAACCACACCTTGCCGCCAAGCCGCCGGAGAGTCTTGATGTAATCGAAATCACTGACTTCGCCGTTGGGAAAATTGTCGCCGTAGTAATGCGGCGTGGCATCGGGCAAGCGGTCCCAGTTATCCATTTGCCGGCTCAATTGCGTGCCGATCGGGTACTCGCGCTGGATGAGCAGATTGTATTCGCAGATAAGTTGCCACCACCTGCGTTGGCCTTTGTCGCTGAGTTGAGCGTAGGCGGTGGGCGCGGCAATGCCTCCGAATCCAATCATGGTCTGTCGCCGGACGGCCGGATTGATACGCACCGTCGCGGATTCCGGCGTCGGTTCGAGCATCTGCCCCCTGACGTTCCCTTTGCCGCCGGCCAGCCTGAGTTGGTGCCGGCTGAGATCGAACAGACACTCCTGATGGAGAACCATCCGTCCGTTCAACGCCACCGACAGACCCAGTTTGTGATCCATCGTGACCGTCACCGCTTTCGGAGAACCTTCATAGGCGGCCTTCTCCAGTGTTGCCTGCCACTCCGGATGCCGGGCGTTGCTTTTGTTGATGTGGTTAAACGCGAATGAATCGTAATAGCGCTGGTGCAGACTCACTTCATCGGAACCTATCGTCACAGTGAATCCACCGCGGGGACCTGTGAATATCCAAAGAAGCTCGGTGCCCGGCACAAACTCATCCAGCACAATTGTCCTCTCGAAAAGAGCCGGAAGAAACTCGTGAAAGAAAACACGCAAGTCCCGCCCTCGTCCCCAAGCGTGAAACTCACCCTTGCCTTCACCCAGCTCGAAACCTGTCTGTCGAACATTTGCTGGAAATGGCCATTCAGGAAGGGATTCTCCGTGAGCTTTCACTGAGGCAACACATAGTACAATACTCAAACAGATAACGGAGAAAACATGGGATGTGATATTCCACACCTTCCATTTGGGGGAAAGCCTCAAGAACAGCGCTCCCCTAAGGGAAGCCGAACGGGTTAGGGATGGCTTTTTCCCCACCATCCCCATCCGCCAGAGGCGGATGAGGCTGCCACTCTGTTTTAATCTACGAGTAAAATCACTTGTCATTTTGCAATACCTTTAGGCACTGGCAATCATATAGACAATAACAACGATGGCCACCACAAAACCCCAGCCGACCAGAAATCCCGTTACGGACGTGCGCGAGGGGATCATGAATTCAAGATTTGTATTCGGTAAGATGTTCCGCTTCTCGGGAACAACTGCGTCGTCCGGTAGCGTACAGGGAACCTCCGGCTGCTCACCCGGCGTGACCGGCGTCCGAATCAGTGCATAGTAATTGTCGAGTTTCTCACCGGACACCGGCCTGGTCACCAGACTAACTGAGATGCCGGCGATGAGTCCGGCCGACAGATACAGAATCATCTGCCAGGGCAAATAGAGCTGGCCGTTCCACAGCATAAAGTCCGGCAGGTATGGCGCACAGTGCGTGTTGAAATCCCAGAGGACAAACTGGCCGAATGCGATTGTGCTCGTGAACAGCATCACCCCGAAGCTGACCAGCGTCGCAGCCCACGCCCCGGCCACCGTCGTCCGCCGCCAGAACAAACCCAGCCAGAACGCCAGTCCCATCATCGCCGAGACCTTCCAGAAGATTTCCAGTCCGGCCACGACCCCGGGCAGCCAATACGCAAAAATGACGCCGCCCGAGACCACCACAACAGAAGCAATGCGCCCCACAGTCACGTAGTGGCGATGCGGCTTGTGGGGACATAACGGTCGGTAAATATTCTCGGTAAAAAGCGCCGATGACGCGATCATGAACGCATCGCATGAACTCATCACGGACGCTAAAAGCGCCGCCAGGAAAACGCCGAGGAAGCCCGGCAGAACCTTCGGCAAAAAATCACCGGCCACGGCCCCAAACACTTTGTCCGGCTCAATGTCTACGCCCCGGCTGCCGAAGTATACGATTGCGGCCACGCCCGTCAGGCACCACGGAATCGTGCAAAGACGCTTGATAATATTACCGAACATCCAGCCAAATCGACCCTCCATTTCCGTTTTGCCCGCGGCGCAGTTGCTCATGGTGTGCGGCTGTGTCACGATCCCGACCAGCCCATTGAACGCAATCACTGCAATGTAGAAAATCCCGATTTCCGCCGGGGCAACCAACGTCAGCTTATCAGGATCACCGATGGCCTCGCGAATCCCATCCATCCATCCAACGGCATTCATAATCAGGGGAAGCAGCAGGAATGAGAAGATAATCGTTAGGATGCCCTGGATAAAATCCGTAATAATCGCCGCCGCCAGTCCTCCCGCCACGCCGTATACCACGAACACAATCGTCATCACGGCAATCGCCGCGTTCGCCGACAGCAATCCCTCCGTACTGGCAGATATGACCTCGCTCGAACCGCGCAGCATCAGGCCGATATTCACAGATAGATTCATCATCCCAATCACGGCATAGAGCATCGCGACGCTCCGGTTATACCGCGCCTCGAAGACGTCACCCGTCGTAATTGCACGAAAACGCCTCATCACGGGAGCGATCAGCCAGTAAAACGGCGTACAGGGAAGCCAAAGCCACTGATACCAGATTCCGGATAGTCCGCTCGAAAAGCTCTTCGAGGCGACCCCCACCGCCTGGTCGGAATGCGTCCCGGCTCCGAATCCAAACATCACCATCATCGCCTTGCCGAACCGTCGAGGCATGAAAAAGTCATGGCTTTGCTCGATCTTTTGAGCGCTCCAGAAACCGATGGCCGCCATGCCAAGCAAATAGAGAACCAGTACAAGAATGTCAACAATGTGCAATCCAAGCATAATCGTCCTCTCCTACAATTTACACGTTTCGGAGAATGTAATCGAAAAAAGGAGTCTTCAAAACATCAAATGGAAAATAAAAACCCCGCAGCGCATCCCTTCGCCACGGGGCAATGAAAAAGCCAAAAACCGGAGATTGCTCAAACACAATCTGCAATTCTGCGCTTTTTTCTTATTCCTTAGTCTATTCCTGCGACCCCTGTGCTCCAGTTTTGCCTGAACGCGAATCGCTCCGGTCCGCTCCGCCCGTTCCTGGTCCCCGCACTCGTGGTACTTCGACAACCACACCGAGTCTACCCAACTCACGAGCTACATCCGGCTGCTTGGGATCCGCATCAAAACTGCGTGTCAGGTACTGCTGGGCACGTTGCTTATCCTGCTTTTCCAGGTAATAGTAGCCCAAAAGTTTATTCGCTGGTGCCGATTCCGGTTCCAGTTTCAGCGCCTGCTGATAGCAGGCCAATGCGTACTCATCCAACTCCTGCTTCATGAAAGCCTGCCCGAGTCGAAGTGAGCCCGCCACCGAATCTGAAACCTGCTTGATATACCCGTTCGCAATCAACTTGGCCTCCGCCTGGTCGGACTTGGCCATTAACATCTTGACCATGGCCGCTTGAGCGCGTGCGTGAACCGGGTCAAACTCCATGGCAGTTTTGAAGTGATATTCCGCTCTGTCGTACTGCCGGTCAGCGGCATACAGCCGGCCGAGCTTGTAATGGGCATCCGGATTCTCGAATCTTTTATCAAGTTGTGCAAGCAGCGCTGTTTTTGTCTCTTGTGCCGGGCTCGCCTGCAATGCAGAATTGTCTTGGGACTCACATCCAATGACCGCCCATAGTAGAAAAAGCGAGAAGCTTAAGACGAAGATGGAAAGCCCGCCCATTTGCGTCGCCCTCCATCTTTCGTAGCTTGCCTCTCGCTTTACTTTTTTTCCCCTCATTCCCGGCCTCTCACTCACCCGGTCGCCAGCTTTAGCCGCACATGAGCCGCCTAACAATCGCACACTCTATCCCCCCAAGGCATACGACATCAACAATGCAGCAATTTTGCCACGGTAGATCACTTCTTGCAAGACAAAAATTCAAGCAAACAAATAAAACTGCTGCTTTTTACACAAGGTCTTAGCCGCTGGTGAGCTTAAGTCTATTTGTGATAAGTAAATACACATGAAAGGAGAATTTCAGCGCTTTTTGAGTAAGAAAGCCGGATGATTTTCGACTACTATATGGACGCCAATACTCAACGTCTGGATTCGTAGCGCAACACGACGCCGAAGCCAGTACCAGTGCTGAGAGACGGATGTGCTTGCAGGTGATCAACTGGCAGATAATCGTGCAAAAACATGGGCCGGCTGTATGGCAAACAGCGTACAGGCTCTTAGGCAATGATACAGACACAGCCGATTGTTTCCAGGACACATTCGTGTCAGCCCTGCAGGTGTGCCGACGAGAACGCGTGCGAAATTTTGCTGCGCTGCTGGTCAAGCTGGCAACGGCTCGTGCCATCGACCAGCTCCGTCAGCGAGTCCACCGGTCACAAGCCAGCGCGGCATGGGCTGATTGTAAGGCGGAGCCAGACGTGAGCACGACGCCTTTTCAACAGTTACAGACACAGGAGTTGGCTGCGAAGCTGCTGGACACGGTCGCTCGCCTTCCGGACCAGGAAGCACAGGTCTTCTGCCTGCGGTATTTGAACGGCATGAGCTATCGGCTCATAGCCAAACAGCTCGGCGTGAGCACGAATGCAGCAGGCGTCGCGCTACATCGAGCCAGGACAAAGCTGCGAAGGCTTCTGGAGAACGACACTGGTGAACAAGAAAGTGAGGCAACTCATGAAACGGCGAAAGGACATCTTGACCAAGGCCATCGAAGCTCTTAGCAAAAGTAGAGTGTCGCCGGAGCCGCCACAAGAACTCGTGGACGCAACCGTCGCCAAACTCGCTGAAATGGACAAGAAAACGGCTGACGCAGCCAGCAAACGGATAACATTCATCCAACGGATGAGGAGCCAGAAGGGATGGGTTAGATATGCGGCGGCAATAATTCTGATAGTGAGCGCCTACTTCGCAGGCCGATTATCATCTGCTCGACCGCCGGATGCAGAAGAACTTTACGCTGCGCTCAAGCCCGTCATGGAGCGAGAGATGCTGGAACCGATGTATCAGCAGTGGCAGTTGGTGCTGACGAGCAGCAACGCCGCACTGAAAAACCAACTCTACGACGAGTTCCGCAGTGCGCTCAATGAGTACGCTGTCCAAACGTTAGCCGCTTCCGGAGCCGCGACCAATCAGCTTCTCAGAGAACTCATCCAATCGATCAACGCTGCTCAGATGCAGGACCGCCGCTGGGTTGCCAGCGCGCTAGAACAGGTAGAGATGAACCGAATGCGTGACCGGGCGCGGTTTGCAGACGGCCTGGAGACGCTGGCCGTCCTCACAGAGGATGAACTGCAACGCACCAAACAGGATGTAGCGCAATTGTTGCTATACAGCCAGCCGATTGATAGCAACCAAGAAATGCACGAAAATGCGATTCCCTAAAGAGGAAAGGAGTAGAAATGAAAGCCGTCAATCCAAAAAATCTTGCTGCTATATTTATCCCACTTCTAATAGTGACCGGAGGCCGCATATCGGCCCAAAACGAATCTGCGGTGGCAGAGGCTCCAATGGTACCAACGCCAGCGCCAGCCCTCCCACAACCTCCGGGCGAGTCAGTCTCTGTACCCGCGCTCGGACCCCGCCGCCTGATGGGATGGAATTTAGGCGACCGTTATGCACCTGCCGGTTGTGTTTTGGTGATCCCTAACACAAAAATTCAAACAGAAGATCTGCTCGCTACGATCGAAGATCTGACCATCATGTCACGTGTCTTCGACAAAAAACTTGCGCACGAACGCATGATACCTGCAACCAGCAGGCTCTTCGCCCGCGGCGACGATGCGCTCTTCCAAAGGTTCTTCTCGCAACATAACCGGAGCACGGAAGCCATCTACCTGCAGGGCTACGGAGCAATGTTTTTTATCAACGTAGATTTCCCACTTTGGACACCAGTCGAAACGCCAGAGCAGGAAACATCACAGGACGTGGACAAAGTCTGGGAAGAGGCAAAAATAGACGTCTATAACCTTGAAAAGGATAGTGGGCGCGGAAGAACACAGGAGGAAGAAAAATATGACGCCGAGCAGGTTGCGGAGTTAAAGGAAACACTTATCAAGGCCCTTAAACATGCGGCAAATATTCGGTGCATGAAATCTCAGGAATGGCTAAACATTATAGTTAAGGGCAAAAGCCCAGGTGATGTCATCAAAGCGGTTGTTAATGCGCCAAGCGGCAGGTCAAGCGGTTTGAGCAGGTACGATGCTCTGGCGTTTGTCTCCAAGGCAACTACAACAGGCGATTCCACATTCCTGAGCATCCGGGCAAAGAAGCAGGACATCGACGCCTTCGTGGAGGGCACACTCGACTATGAGCAGTTTCGCCGGCGTGCGGAAGTTCTAACGTACTGATTGCCAAATATGCACATTGTATCTTAGAAGGAGTACAAAAAATGAGATCTCTCAGTCAATCCATCATGCTGCTCGCCGTTGGCGGCTTGGCCAATCCATGCCTCTGTCTGACCCAAAACGCGGTGGAGGACGAAGCTCTACGAAGAACACAACAAGCGGTCATCCAGGCGCAACAAAAGGCTCAATTAGCTCAACAGAAAGCACAAACTACCATAAAACACGCCCAGAGCGAACTGCGTTTGCACCTGGCAAAAGTACTGGGGCGCAGCGACGAGGGGCGGGTCTTGCTTGTGCCCACTGCACAGACCAAACCAGAACAGCTTGCCAACATCGTAGAAGACATGACCGTTATGTCTCGCATCTTTGACAAGAGTCTGACACAAGAGCGCTTAAAGGACCCAGCAGAGGTCACTTTCCTTGGCGATTACCGGGGCATGCGGCGTCTCTACACCAGCAGGACCGGTGCTACAGCAAGTCTCTACATCCAGGATTACGGAGCCCTCTTTATGATAGGCGTGGATTTCCCGCTCTCACCAGGGCTACAAGTGCAAGAAGAGCCGACCGCAGGCCACGTCGATCAATTATGGAGAGAAACCCAGCGAGAAATATATGCCCCCGAACACGCTGTAAGACGCGAGAAGGAACATCCAGCCGAGAAGTACGATGCCAAGAAAGTGGAAGACCTGAAACAGACGCTCATCAACACACTAAAGCATGCGGCAAATATCCGAACCTTGAAGCCTGACGAGTCTGTGATCGTCACTGTCGGCACCGGCAGCCAACCAGGCAGCCATCTCTCTCTATACTACCTGTACCAGGACATGCCGGGTGCAGGTCGCCTGGCTATTGGACAGGAGCGTTGCTTTCCCAACCACTCGATCCTGATTATTCGTGCAAGCAAAGAATCGATCGACTCGTTTTCCAAAGGTGAAATGGACTTTGCAGAATTCCGTGAGCGGGTGCAGCTCTTTACCTACTGACAAGCACCTGCGCAGCTGATTCTTGAGAACCAGCCAAAATGTTATCCGGAGCGGGTCATCAAATATCAAGAAATTGGACTTCTAGAGCATGCTCACGGATGAAGTTTCTGCGTTTCTCCACATCGTCCCCCATAAGGATACTAAAGAGCCTGTCAGCCTCGCCCGCATCATCCAACTTGACGCTCATTAGGGTCCTGCTCGCGGGGTTCATTGTTGTTTGCCATAGTTGCTCTGCATTCATCTCGCCCAGGCCCTTAAAGCGCCGTATGTCCATCCCTTTGGCGCCGATCTGGCGAACCACCGCGCAGACCTCGGCTAGCGAAGCAACTTCATACGTATCCTTATCGTTAACAAGTTGAAACTTGGTAGGCAAGTTCTCTCCGGTCACGGACTTTGCGGGCTGCAGAATAAAGTCATTCAGGTCAAACCCAAAGTCGGCTTTCAGGCGCTCGTTTATCTGATTGATACGCGCCACCTCGTGGAGCTCCTCGGCCGCGAATGACAGTTCGACTTCGGCTTCAGTTTCCGTCGCGGCCTTACTTTGCTCCTTAAGCTCATCCAGCCGCTTTTCGAATTCCGTCCCATCGTAGTAAACCTCCTCCTGACCTTGTACCCGAACAAGGTATCGTGGCAGTTCCTCAGCGTTATAATAAAGCCGAACGAAATCGACAAAGGTAATGCCACGACGAGCCAAGACGCCTATAATGCGCTCCATATCAGACAGAATTTTGACAAGCTCGGCAAGGGACTCTTCTGCGATAGTCCGCTGCTTTGGCATAGCTTGTTTACCTGCTCGCTTGCTCTTGGGCGCCTTCTCGTGGCCGGCTCCGTCGCGTATCACAAGCTGGGTACCTTCGAGGCCCCGCGCCACCATGCGCCGCCGCATTTGATTTTCACTCAGAATATACTCAGTTTTTTTCTGGCCTTTGACTCTTATCTCGTACAGAGGCGGCTGCGCAATGTAGACCATATTTTTCCCAAAAAGTTGGTGCATCTGCCTAAACAGGAACGTAAGCAGCAGCGTTCGGATGTGCGCCCCATCAATGTCGGCGTCGGTCATCAGGATAATCTTGCCATACCGGCACTTTTCCGCATCGAACTCGTCCGTACCTATCCCGGTGCCCAGAGCGCTAATAATGGTTCGAATTTCATCATGGCCCAGCATCTTTTCCAAGCGGGCTTTTTCCACATTCAGAATCTTGCCCTTTAGAGGCAGGATAGCCTGGATGTTTCTATCACGGCCCGCCTTTGCTGACCCGCCGGCTGAGTCACCCTCGACAATGAAGATCTCGGTCGCGGCCTTCTCCTTGCTGGCACAATCCCACAGTTTGCCGGGCAGGTTAGCACTGCTAAGTGCACCTTTGCGCCTCGTCAATTCCCGCGCTTTCCGCGCCGCCTCTCTGGCCGCGGCGGCCTGGATAGCCTTGTTCAGAATCCGCTTGGCCTCCGCAGGATGCTCCTCCAGGTAGTGGCCAAGTTGCTCATTGACGGTGGTTTCGACGAAACTGCCGACCTCCGGATTGGTAAGCCGGACCTTGGTCTGCGCCTCAAAATGGGGCTCCGCAAGCTTTACCGCCACGATCGCCGTTAATCCTTCTCGCAGGTCGTCACCGGTGGTGCTTTGGCCCTCCCGGAGCAGATTGTTGGTCCGTGCATAATAATTCATTGTGCGAGTTAGAGCTGTTTTGAAGCCTGAAAGGTGGGTCCCGCCGTCGATGTTGCGGATGTTATTGGCGAAGACCAAGACGTTCTCGGTGTACCCATCGTTGTATTGCATGGCCACTTCACAACTCAACATCGCAGCCGGGTCTTCCCTCGCCATGTACATAACGTCTCGGTGCAGAACGTCTTTGCCCTCATTGAGATGTTTGGCAAACGCCTTGATGCCCTCATCGAACTGGAAGACCTCCTTCTTGTCACTGCGATCGTCCTTGAAATGGATCTTCAATCCGGCATTGAGATACGCCAACTCTCGAATCCGCTTTAGGAGCGTGTCGTACGAAAATTCGGTCTCCCCGAATATCTCCTCATCAGGCTCGAACGATATTTTAGTCCCGCGCTTTTTGGTGGGGCCGATCTCCTCGACCGGGCCGCTTCTCTTTCCGCGGCGGCATTCAAAATGATAATGCTTGCCGTCACGGTAGACATCCGCTTCGAGCCACTCACTCAACGCGTTCACGACACTCACACCAACTCCATGCAGGCCGCCGGCAACTTTGTAGCTATCACTGTCGAATTTGCCGCCGGCATGTAGAGTCGTCAGCACCACCTCTAAAGCGCTTACTTTCGCTTCTTTATGGAGGGCGACCGGTATGCCGCGGCCGTTGTCCTCTACCGTGCAACTGCCATCAGCACCAATACGTACACTGATACTATCGCAGTACCCGGCCATTGCCTCGTCAATCGAGTTATCCAGCACCTCATAAACCAAATGGTGCAGCCCACCGGGACCACGGTCGCCGATGTACATATCCGGGCGCTTACGTACCGCGTCCACACCCCCTAAGATTTTAATGTTGCTGGCATCGTATTTGTGAACCTTCATGCGTAGACCTGTTGCTCCACATCAGTCGTTGTAGCAAGTATACTTCGTTTTCGGCAAAAGCTGACTCCTGTCTTGATTATTTGCACGATTTGGGTGTGCCTCAGCGGCGGGTTTCAGAACTATACTTGGCCGACAGCCACTTCAATCTTGTGAAGGCGGGCGCCAGGACATCGCTTCTGCAATTCCGCAAGAAGATGCGCACTGCACAATCGAAGCTCGTACACATGCGACGCCGTATCTGCCAACACCCTCAACCGGCCACTCGAAATATCCGCAACCCTACAGTGTTCGCGAAGCTCAAGCGGCAACAAGCCGTTCCAGGCACTCATGACAGAACAAAACTTCTTACGCTCCGGCTCTACTTGCTGTTGTACGAATACCCGGACAAGATCACCAAGCTTAACGGCAGCGTCCTGCCGACGCCCATGGCCGTCTCGGATCACCATAGTAAAGTCCACACCTTCTATACGCTTCGAACCTCCAAGACGTTCGTCGAGCCGCGCATCCTTATGCGAGACTAATAGGCATTAGCACATACAGAAAATCGGTCCCGGCTTTCAGGACGCCGGGCCTATCTGGCTCGCCCAACTCCATTTGAAAATCCGCTTTGTCCATGACACGCAGCGCGTCTATCAAGAATTGTGGATTGAATCCGATATCTATAGGCTCGCCCTTATAGTCGATAGCCATATCAACCCGGGCATCGCCCGCTTCCGGAGCCCGCCCTGAGAATATTAAGCGGTCCTTATTGACCGAAAGTTTAATCCCGCGAGATTCTTGGCTCGTTAATAACGCTGCACGGCGAACTGCGCTGAGTACCAACTCCTTGGATAATTTCAACTTCTTCTCATAATCTGTTGGTATAATGTCCTCGTACTTTGGGAACTTGCCCTCGACAAGATTTGAACTGATCACAACATCAGCGCAGCGGATCAACATCTGATTGTCTACAAACTTAACACTAACGGTCTCACCATCCTGCGAGCCAATCTTGCCCAAGAGCGACATCGTCTTGGCCGGAACAATGATATTGCGCGCAGAGACACTTTGGTCGGGCGCCGATGAAAGGTTCACTCTCGTCTGCGCCAAGCGCCTGCCATCGGTGGCAACAAGCAGAAGCTTCTTGCCCTTGATTTCCCACAAAACACCGTTAATCGCATACCGGCTGCTTTCCTTTGCGGTAGCGAATAGTGATTGCTCGATACCCCTCTGCAGCGTGCCCAGCGATACTTCTGTGTCAGGCTTGCCGGTGAAGTCTGGAATCGAAGGATAGTGCTCCGGTTTTTGGCTGTAAATCGTGAACTCGCTATCAGCGCCGGTGATCTTACAACTACCTTCTTGCGTCTCCAACCGTAGAACCTCATCGCTGCTCTCGCGAACGATGGCACCAAATTTTTCCGCCTCCACAACCGCTTCGCCGCCCTGCTCGATCTTGACCTGCGAAACCTTGTAGTTTATACCTACCTCCAGATCAGTTGCACAAAGCCGAACGTCGTTTTTCGTCTCGTCAGCCGTAATCTTCGTGCACCGGAGAATTGGCTTGGGTGTTCGACTCGGTATGATGGAAGTTAGCAAACCCAGTACATCTGCGAGTGCCGAGGTATTGAAATCAACTTTCATAATGGACCTCTATGTAACATGTCGAGCTTTCTGGGTTAACACCGTCCGACAATGAAAGCGTAGTTTACAGGAAAAACCTTGTGGTCACAATCATTTTTCCACGGAAACTGCCGCCTAAGGCAGATAAATTGGAATCCCCGAAAGAAGATTCTAACGTGCGTTTGTTGCTATGTGTTTACTATATACGGTAAGCCAAGGTATTATTAGTTCTCATAAGGAATGCAAAACTGTTACAGATGGCAAAACCAGCG
>Ga0180434_10006907_pt1 | contig 12933 bp, 10 predicted proteins | sample SS_ome_7_FD_132453 | JGI IMG/M metagenome (GOLD analysis project Ga0180434, IMG submission 132453) | Hypersaline lake sediment archaeal communities from the Salton Sea, California, USA - SS_1_D_2 metaG | ecosystem: Environmental > Aquatic > Non-marine Saline and Alkaline > Hypersaline >... | reverse complement strand
GTTCGAGTGTGCCCTTTTGTAGTAGTTGCAGCCATGAGCCGCGTGTGATGTAACGGTTGCAGTGCCATTGCCATGACTGATCATCGGGTTCATTAGGTGTAGCTTGTAGCTTGTTGACGGTGACTCGTAAGGGAATCAGAGAGATTTGTGCACTATCGAATGCCAACTTGCAGCCGTATGATTCTTGGATGGTACGTATTAGGTAAGCGCAAAGTTGTGTTTGTGTCCATGGATCATACTGTGCCAGGAAGAGAGTTGCGATGATGCCGGTGAGCAGTGAAAGAATCAAGCGATAGCACATAGTATTGGTCATGAAAGGGGATGCCACTGTCCGGTATAACAATAGGTTCGCACATAAGGAACGGCGCCGGCTCCAATAGTCAGCGCATACAAATAGCGGTTACCTGTTTCGATAAGGTAGATGGCGCCACTTTGTATTGTGCCGTTAGGTTGAAACACAATCTGATTCTTGTCGAATGTTGTTGCAGCATTCAGTAGCTGCGATGGCGATGCGGGAGGGCCCTTGACGCCGGGTAATGTGCCAAAGCGGACCTGGTTAGCAAGAGCATGTCTTTCATCGTCGATTTGGTAATGGTTGGCAGCGCAATGTAGTTGCAGTGTTTGAGGGGTGCCGGTTGCCATGGCACGTCGTTGTAGGTGGGTGCAGACCGTGCGGAGCTTTTCTATTTCAGCACGTACCATCGTACGCCTGAGAAATTGTCCCGGCACACCGGCAAGCATGGCAATGAGCGCGATGATGGCGATCACGACCAGCAGTTCAATAAGAGTGTGTGCGCGGCGTGCGCGAGTGTACATGGCTAATCGATGGTTGCAACGGTTAATACTTCATCAAGTGACGTCAATCCTTCTTCGGCGCGGCGCAGACCGTCTTGTACGAGCAGTTTCATACCGTCTTCAATAGCATACTTACGGATCACGGTGGCATCGGCACGGTCCATGGTTGCTTTGATAACGTTTTCGCTCATCTCCATCACCTCAAAAATAGCAATACGGCCGCGGTAGCCAGATTCGAGACATTCTTCACAGCCATGTGGCTTATAGAAGGTTGTGCCTTTTACTTGTTCTGGGGTGACGCCGAACTGCTTTAGTACGCTAGCGTCTGGTGTGTATGGCTGCTTGCACTTGTCGCACAGTTTACGCACAAGTCGTTGGGCAACAACCATGGTGATGGTAGAGGTAATGAGAAATGGTTCGATGCCCATATCGATCAGGCGGGTTATGGCTGCAGGTGCGCTATTGGTGTGTAGTGTGCTGAGTACTAAATGGCCGGTGAGTGCGGCTTGGATAGAGATGTGTGCTGTTTCAAAGTCTCGTGTTTCACCAACCATGATAATGTCAGGATCCTGACGGAGAAAGGTTCGCAGTGCCTCGGCAAAAGTTAGGCCAACCTTTTCTCGTACTTGTACCTGTGCGATACCGGCCATCTGGTATTCCACCGGATCTTCAACGGTGAGAATATTACGGTCTGGTTTATTGAGTGCAGAAAGAATCGAGTAGAGAGTTGTCGTTTTACCCGAACCGGTTGGACCAGTTACGTAGATGATGCCGTTTGGCCGTTCGATTGATCGTTCTATGATTTCCAGGTCGCGCTTGCTCATGCCGAGTGTTTCTAAGGAGGCGAAGGTGCGGCTTTTGTCCAGAAGACGCATAGCAATACGTTCGCCAAAGTTAACCGGCAAGACCGAGACACGAATGTCGATTGCTTTGTCGGCAACTTTAATTTGAATACGGCCATCTTGGGGAACACGCTTTTCGGCAATATCAAGGTGTGCCATTATTTTGATACGTGATGTTAAGGCACTTTGCAGCCGTTTTGGGGGATTCATCGCCTCATGCATGACGCCATCAATGCGGTAGCGTACGCGTAGCTCCTTTTCAAATGGCTCAATGTGGACGTCGGATGCATTACGCTTAACAGCTTGCAGGAGAATATGGTTTACGAGCTTGATTATTGGGGCCTCACCGGCGGCAGAAAGCAGGTCTTGTTCGCCAATATCTTCAAACGCGACTTCTTCGGGGATTTCTTCGGCCTCCTCCTCGAGCTCCTCGATCATTTGTTTGGCGCCCTCAAGGGGGTAATACCTATTGATGCTATCAACGATCAGTGGTGCGGCAGCTACTGCATAGGTTGCCGTGCCATCTAGAAGCATGTTCAGCTCGTCGAGTGGTTGAAACTCGAGCGGGTCAGCGGTTACGATTACCGTTTCACCATCGATGGTGACGGGCATGATTTTGTGGTCGCGTAGAAACTTTAGTGGTGCCTTGGCCAAGAGCGTTGGGTCGGTCATTTTTTCAGTGATACGTTCGACTAGTGGCAGCGAGGTGTAGTTAGCGTAGGCGCGGGCAACTTGCTCATGAGTTATGAGTTTTTTGTCAATTAGGCAGGTGATGAGTGGAGTGTCAGTACCTGCTATTTCACGGGCGCATTGATCAAATTGTTCTTGGGTGATGGCGTCAGAAGAGACAAGAACTTCGGCAAGCTCTTTTTTTGTCATCTTGTTCTCCGATTCGCTCGGCGCGCGTTTTTTAGTCTAATGGATGGTGGGGTGCGTTGCGTTTGCGCCGGATCGCGTGTACCCTTATCCTACCTTAGCAGACCACGAATTTGGGGCTACTCTTCCATTAAGAATATGTCACAGAATGCTATCAGCTCAAGGGGAACACCGGTGAGATTATCCGTTCTATGCAGCCTCGCGTCAGCGGTAATTCTTTTTTGCGCCTCCGACATATATGGTGCACCGCGCTTGCCGTCAGTCCGTGGGACCGCCGGTAGCAAATCAAGCCAGAGTGGCTGGGGCAATACCCTTAGCAGTTGGTTTGGCGACAGCAAGTGGTTCAAAAAATTGAGCGAAAGCAAGTTGTTTAAGAGCACGCGCAAGACCTTCCGTGACATGTCGTTTGACGAGTTGAAGGTAGCAAGGACGAATCATAAACAGCATTCTGATACCTACGTCAAATATACCGAACGTATGATGACGCTGTGCGATGAGGCAGCAGCCCGCGCTGAGCTTTTGCTGGAACTTGCCGATGGTACGCGTGTTTTAGGTAAACTTGATATTGCTGCTGCGCGTTATACCGAATTTAGTCAGTTCTATCCCGGTCATGCACAGACTGAGTATGCTTTGTATCGTGCTATCGACTGTTCGTTTAAGCGCACGCGATCTTTTGACCGAGATCAAAGCAAAACAATGGACACCATTGAGCTGGCCAACACCTTTCTCGAACGGCAGGCATTTGAAACTCATCGTGCTGATGTTGAGCAGGTTCGTACAGCTTGTTATGAGCGCTTGATAGCTAGCGAGTTGAACGTTTGTGATTTTTACCTCAAGGCGAACAAAATGCATGCGGTGGAGCGTCGTCTTGAGACGGTGCGCACCACGATGTTGAAGTTTGCACCTGAGATGGAAAAAGAGGTCGATTCGATGGCATCGCGTCTGCCTGGTGGGGGCGAGCTTTCGACTGATATTTCCCATTCACCACTTGTTCGTGTTGCAACTGGCAAGAAAGACAAGGAGTTGCAGGAGCGGGCACTTGGCACTGATACAGCGGTCAAGGTAGCGCAGGCAACGCAGAGGAAGTAGATGATGATGGTTGCGCTACAATTTTCCCGTTCTGACGTTGATCCGTCTGGCCGAATGCCAGTTGGCTTATGTGGCGAGGAGTTGGTGGCGCGTTGTCTGCAAGATCAAGGCTTTACTATTTTAGCTCGTAACTATCGTCAACAATATGGTGAGATCGACATTATTGCCAGCAAGGATGAGCGCCTGTTGTTTGTTGAGGTGAAGGTCCGCGCACCATCACCCTTTGGTCTTGATCATTTGGTGCCACCATCAAAGCAACGAAAGATTGGCATGGTGGCACGAGAGTTTATGGGGCGTTACGATATTACAAAGAAGGTGTGTCAGTTTGATGTAGCGCTGCTTGAGCGGCAGCACGACCAATTTTTTTTGAGTTATATAGAGAATGCGTTTGCGTGTGACGAATAAGTTGTTAACCGAGACGTGCTTACGTTTGGTTACTGGTGCAACTCTAGGGATGATTTTCTGGGTTGCTTACTTTTATTTTCCACCCCTTGTATTGACCACTGAATTTCTCCTTGTGCTGGCATATATTCTTGTTTTTGAGTGGCCATGTGTATGCCCACTTAATCATGCGTGGTGTTGGGCATTGGCGCCTTTCTATCCGATCTTTCCTTTTGTGGTTATGGTCTTGTTGAATAACGTATCATTTTATCGTCCAGTGCTTTTTTTTGCATTTATGTTGGCACCGGCTTTTGATACGGGTTCCTACCTTTTGGGCAAGTTGTTTGGGCGACATGCATTATGTGTGCCGATTAGTCCGGAGAAAACTTGGGAGGGTTTTTTGGGGGGAGTTTTGGCAATTGCAGCGACGCTTATTTTTACGATTGGGCGGCATGTAAGTGTTAGCAGTCTGCTGTTATTGACGCTTGGTATAAGCGTTTCGGCTTTAGCGGGTGATCTGCTGGAGTCATGGTTAAAACGTGCCGCAGGTGTGAAGGATGCAAGCCAGGTGTTGCCTGGCCACGGTGGCCTGCTCGATCGTTTCGACAGTATTATAGCTGTTGTGCTTTTCTGTTACCTACTGCGAGATTATTTAGCGCCGCTCTTGGCGCGATCGATTATTGCTTGAGATAGGCTAGTAGCTCTGCTTGTTTGACCTGTGCCTGTTTACCATCAATCATCGATTTGACGGTAATGAATCCCTCTTTTTGTTCTTCTTCGCCAATCATCAGTACATATGCAGCGCCAAGGCGATTGGCGTGACGCATCATACTCTTGAGGGATCCGCCTTCTAGTAGCGCATCGGTTGCCAGACCGTCTGCTTGCAGGCTGTCGGCAACGATCATTGCAAGTGCTTGTTGGTCTGGCGAGAGCGGCATGACGACATGAAGCTTTGGGCGTTGTGGTAATGGCAGATTGTTCACATGTGGTTCGAGTAGCATCATGAGTCGTTCGATGCCAATGCCTACGCCGAGCGAAGGTAGTGGTTCTCGCGCTCCCAGAGCTTTGCCTAGTTCGTAGCGACCGCCGCCGCAGAAGGCATTCTGTGCGCCCAAATCACCGCTAACAAATTCGAACACCGTCTTGTTGTAATAGTCCAGGCCGCGTACCAGGTTTGGTTCATATGTTGCCGAGACCGACAACAGCGGAAGTTGCTCCTGCAGCTGTTGCCACTCGCTGGCGCATGTAGTGCACAGATGATCAGCAATGCGCGGGGCTGTGGTGAGTATTTCCTGGCAGGTTGGGCTCTTGCAATCGAAGACGCGCATAGTGTTTGTTTCTTTGCGTTCTTGGCAGGTTGCGCACATTTCTGCCGCCTTGCTGTCGAGAAACGTTTTTAATTTTTGCCCATAAGCGGTGCGATCTTCTTGGCACCCCAGGTAGTTGATCAGAATGGCGTAGTTATTGAGTGTGAGTATTTCGTGGAAGAAGCGATCGAGGAGGGTTATCAGCTGGATATCCTGCGCAATGCTTTGCGTGCCAACAATTTCAATATTGAGCTGATGGAATTGGCGATATCGACCTTTTTGTGGACGTTCGTAGCGAAACATTGGCCCCCAGGTGAAGACTTTCCATGGGGTGACCTGAATGCCGTTTTCTATGAATGCACGAATGGTTGATGCTGTTTCTTCGGGACGCAAGCAGATCTGATCGTCTGATCCTTCGCGTGGTTGGATGACGAACATTTCTTTGCTGACTACATCGGTGTACAGCCCAAGCGAGCGTTTAAAAAGCTCCAGTGGCTCAAGAATAGGTGTGGCGATTTCAGTGAAATTATAGCCAGCAAGATGGCGGCGGGCCTGATCGATAATAAAATTGAAGAGAGTCAGGTCAAGATAGTCTCGAGTTCCCTTTACGCGGGAGATCATAACATGCCCCTATAACGATTGCGGTCTGTAGCTGTTTTTTTAGGTCAGCCATTGCTGAGAGTATAGGGTTACAATAGCCTCTTGCGGCGAAAAACTCAAAGGCAAGAGCGACGGTTGCTTCGGCAAAGTGGGCTTGCAGGCAAAAAGTGTTGACGCATGTGGCGTGGCAATGGTAGGAATTGGGGGTGTGATTTTGAGGCGGTTGAGTCCAACCTTCAAATTAAAGGATGAGTGGAATGATGAAACGACGTCTTCTGCTGTTGCTTGCAGGAGCGGTGAGTGCCGCCAAACTCTTTGCAGGATGCACAGATAGCTGCAGCTGCGAATACACCAGTAAATCATATCTTTGGGTCAGACCACACTTCCTGCCGGCCGCGCCTGAAATGGTTGCCGGTTTTCGCAATGATCGTGTTCGTGCACGCGGTGAGGAGGGACACTGCGGTGCTTTCCAAGCAGTGATCTACGGTAGCAAGTCGAATAACTGGAAAAATCTTGCTCGCTATTTCATGCCAGACTGCAAGCGATGCTTGACGGTTGATAGCAGGTTGACTGACGGTGAGTTTGGTCTTAGCCGTAATCCTGGCAATATAATTGAGAAAGATCTTTTGGCGGCGAACTTCAATATCTTTACTGATCCAGATATTACCGATCCTGGTGTTATCTCAGACGGTAAGTTCCGTAGTCGTATCTGGTTTGAGCCCGAGCAGACGGTAGTTGGTCTTGGCTTGCACTGGGTCCAAGACGTTTGGGTCTTTGAAGAGAGTGGTCGTGCTATCTGGGCAGCAGTGAACTTTCCAATCGAGCGCGTACGCAACACGATGGGCCTCTGTGAAGAGGTTATTGAAACCGATCCGGTTGACAAGTCGGGTGATGTAAAAGTTGTTGCCAACATGCGCGAAGCGTTCATTCAGGATGAATGGGAATATGGCAAGATCTGCAGTGGCAGTATGTCGCGTACCGGAATTGCCGACGTCAACGTTCGTTTGGGTTTGAAGTGGCTTGCGCATCGACCTGTCCATATGGATACCTATGCTGGCGTTCTGATTCCAACCGGCAACAAGCCTGATGGTAGGTATCTGTTCGAGCCGGTGGTTGGTAATGGCCATCGTTGGGGCTTCATGTGGGGTAGTGCATTTGGTGTTGATGTGATGAATCGCGGTGAGGATGGCATCAATCTTCGTTTTGAAATTGCGCCGAACAATATGTATATGTTCAGCCAAAAATATTGCCGGCAGGTTGACCTCAAAAACAAGCCGTGGTCGCGTTACATGGCCATGTATGAAAACAAGGAGCAGGCACAGAAAGCATATGACGACTATCTTGCGGGAAGTACTGCCAACGACGACAATGCTCAACGTCGGGCGCGTAATCTGGCAACACCTGGTGTGAACATCTTGACCTTGCCATTGCGTGTCAAAGGCGGTTTCCAACACAATATTACTTCATCGTTTGTTTTGACTTGTCCAACCAGTTGTGGTGGTTTCCAGGCAGAGGCCGGTTACAATTTCTTCTGCCGCAACGCCGAATGTGTTGAGTTGGCTTGTCCATGGAAGGCTGGACCAGCGCTTAAGTCTCACTGGAGTCCTTACTGGTTGCCGGGTGAAACCAATCCGATTGGTGATATTACCGGTCGCTTTGAGCTTGAGCAGGCGCGATGGCGTAATAACGGTGGGTGTGCACCGACAGCTCCTCCAAACCCACAGCAGTGCGTGAATGCACAGTGGGGTCTAGATGATTACGACAAAGCCATGATCACAGCAGAAGATCTTGATCTGAATTCAGCTGCGGCACCACTGGTCTTCACTCAGACAATTTATGGTTCCGCTGGTTTCCGCTGTGATACCTGTGAGCATCCACTCTTTGTGAACCTTGGCGGTTCTTACGAGATGTCGCAAAGCAATGCTATGCTCGAACGTTGGACCGTCTGGTTTAAGGGAGGTGTTTCCTTCTAACCGCTGGACCGTATGGCGTTAGCCCGAAGAAGCCAAGCTGAAAGGCGAAGACGGGTTTAAGGGTGGTGTATCGTTCTAGCATTGAAGAACTTTTGTTTGACTTCGAGGCCTCAGCAATCAGCTGGGGCCTTCTTTTTGCATCGATTGGGGATGTAGTGATGCCAAGCAACCTTTTTATCGTTAGGATGAGATAAGAAACCGCTTAGAGGGGGAACTAAGAGATAGATATGCACCGATTTTTTACCTGTGCAGTTTTGATTGTGACTAGTGTGGCGCTTGTCAGTGTTGTGGAGCTTGAGGCCAAGTGGCCACGCTGTCTCTGTAATTGTTTTGCCCGGCGCGCATGTCATCGGGGTTCGTTACGAGCTCTGGATCGTTGGTTTGAGCGTGGTGCCAATTTGCATCATACCGATCGGCTTGGCAGAACGCTGTTGCATGAGGTTGCGTTAGGAGAGGGGAGTGCCGACGTGGCTCGTTGGCTTATTGGACGTGGGGTTGAATCTGATAGGCGTGATCGGGAAGATAACACTGCATTTAATTTTGCGTGTGCTAAGAATCACTATTTCTTAATGAACCTGTTGGAGGTTGGTTCGATAAATCCGTCGCATGATATTGATGATTCCGGGAGCTATATGCTTGATATGAGTGGTCTTTTTGCGCAGTCCTTTACTCGCGCTCATTTGCCGATGAGTCCGGTTGAAAGTGTTGTTATGGAGGTTGCGTATATGTGGGCTGAGCATGTTGATAAAGTTGTAGCGGATTGTCGATTGCTTATCTCTTCGGATTGCACAGACGCTCCGTGTGAAGTGTCGCGCTTTATATCCGATGACATTGTTGTAGAAGATTATTGTGAAGGGACTATTGATGGACAGTAATCGTTGATAACTCTACTGTTCTCGTCCGCAGCACCTTTTATATTTTTTGCCAGAACCGCATGGACATGGATCGTTACGTCCAATCTTTGGTTCCGTACGTTGGATTGGCTGATGCGGTTCTTCGTTACCCGAGCCATTGCCTGAGGTCATGCTTAGCTTATCCAATTCCTTTTCACGCTTGGCTTCGAGCTCGCGAGCATTGAACTGTTCGGCATTCAGGTGGAAGATGTGGCGAACGATGTCACGCCTGATATCTTCCATCATATCTTTAAACATATCGAATGCTTCGCGTTTGTATTCGATAAGCGGGTTCTTCTGCCCCCATCCGCGTAGACCGATACCTTCTTTTAAGTGATCGATGTTGACCATGTGTTGCTTCCACGCCTGGTCAATTGTTTCGAGCATGAGCCATTTTTCTGCCAATTGAATACGCTCTACATCCCCTTTGCCGCGGTAAAGCTGATATTTTTCAAGGGTAAAATTGATGATATCACGCTTGAACTGATCAGCATTATCAAGAGAGAAGCCGGCTTGTTTAAACTCATTGAGTGGAATGCTTGTCAGCAGATGGAGCGAGTTAAAGACTGATTCGACTTGATCGGAGCGAATCTTTCGAGTTGGTACTTCGACAGCAAAGATATCTTGGATATTTTTGGTGATGAAATCGCGAGCTAGATCGTAAATACCGTTTTCTTCAAAGAGAATGTTTCGACGGTAGTCGTATATAACTGTGCGTTGCTGATTGAGTACGTCATCATATTCGATCAGATGCTTACGAATTTCGAAGTTGTGTTTCTCTACCTTCTCCTGAGATCGCTCGATAGCACGAGAGACAAATTTTGACTCGATTATTTCATCTTCTTGCATTCCCAGACGGGTCATATTTTTCTTGAGTGTGTCGCCGGCGAAACGTCGAATGACATCGTCTTCAAGCGCAATGTAAAAGCGAGATTCGCCCGGATCGCCCTGGCGGCCGGAACGACCTCGCAGCTGATTGTCGATTCGTCTGCTTTCGTGGCGCTCAGTACCCAGAATGTATAGACCACCAGCTTCTTTTGACTCTTCGGTTAGCTTAATATCGGTACCACGGCCAGCCATGTTGGTGGCGATGGTGATATGGCCTGGCTCGCCTGCATGGGCAACGATTTCTGCTTCTCGTTCATGCTGCTTGGCGTTGAGCACATCGTGTGGCAGGCCGCTTGCCCTGAAGACATCACTGAGCATTTCAGAGGTTTCGACGGCTACGGTGCCGATGAGTACCGGTTGTTTCTTTTCGTGCCGTTCCTTTACGTCTTCGACGATAGCTTTGAACTTGGCGTTTTGTGTCAAGAAAATAAGGTCTGGTTGATCTTTTCGGATCATCGGCATGTTCGTTGGAATAGAGACGACACCGAGTTTGTAAATATTATGAAACTCTTCCGCTTCTGTGACTGCGGTACCAGTCATACCGGCAAGCTTTTTGTAAATGCGGAAGAAGTTTTGCAGGGTAATCGAAGCAAGGGTATGTGTCTCTTGTTCGATCTCGACGCCCTCTTTTGCTTCTAGCGCCTGATGCAGACCATCACTGTAGCGTCTGCCCGGCAGAATACGACCGGTAAATTCATCGACAATAAGCACCTGGCCATCACGAACCATGTAGTCAACATCGCGTTTAAAGATAGCGTGTGCTTTCAGGGCCTGCTGCGCGTGGTGCAGTAGGTTGAGGTTGGCGACGTCGTAGAGGTTGCCAACGTGGAATGCCGATTCGATTTTGTCCATGCCATTTTCGGTCATCTGGACGGTACGTTGTTTTTCGTCAACCTCGTAGTCTTCGTCGCGTTTGAAATTTTTTACGACGCGATCGACTTGGACGTAGAGCTGGCTGCTTTCATCGCCACCACCAGAAATGATCAGCGGGGTACGCGCTTCGTCGATTAAAATAGAGTCAACTTCGTCGACGATGGCGAAGTTTAACTCTCTCTGTACGTAGTCTTCTGCGCGGAATTTCATATTATCGCGCAGGTAGTCGAACCCCAGTTCATTGTTGGTCGCATAGAGGATATCGGAGTTGTAGACTTTTTGACGTTCGACATCGCCCATTGAATTTTGCAGACAACTAACTTCCAGACCGAGAAATTTGTAGATTTCACCCATCCATTCAGCGTCTCGACGTGCAAGGTAGTCGTTGACGGTTACCAGGTGTGCACCTTTTGCCGGCAGGGCATTCAGATATAAGGGTAGAGTGGCGGTTAATGTTTTACCTTCACCAGTTTTCATTTCAGCAATCTTGCCTTCGTGCATGGCAATGCCACCCATCAGCTGGACATCGAAGTGGCGTTGGCCAATGCGACGTTTTGCTGCTTCACGTACGACGGCAAATGCTTCTGGCAGCATATTGTCGAGGGTGCGGCCGCGATTTAGTTGTTCGCGAAACTCATTTGTCTTGGCCGAAAGCTGGGCATCGTCGAGCGACTCCATATAGGGCTCGAGGTTGTTGATTTCGGCAATGGTTGGCCGCATGCGGCGTAGCTGACGCGTGTTTGCGGTGCCAAGAATTAAACTCAAGATTCGCGTAATCATCTGCTAGGTACCCCGGTCAAGGTAACATCGAATGTTTCACACGTAGCCTAAATTGGTGGCCGACGTTGTGTAAATGGTTTTTCTGATTAGAGGAATATTCTGGGGAAATAATACCACATGGCAGAGGTTTGCTCAATTTGGCGCGCTATGGCATGAGTGCTACGACTGAAAATTGCCGTTGCGTGTTATTTGTTTCTCGCTCGTGTGAGCAAAATTGTGGGTCACATTTGGTACAAATATTGCAGGATCGGTCGATTTTTTCCGGATCGATGCCACACGCTACCAGTTGGCGTTGATTGAGTACACTCAGATCGAGAATTAGGGAGCCGTCTGGTGTCTTGATTACGGTTGACTCTTTATCAATATCTAAACCGTGTTTGATTGCTTCATCTGCGTGTAGCTCGCCAAAGCAGCGGGTTGATGGGCCAAAGATAACGTGCAGTTTCTCGGGTTCAGAATCGAATTCGCGGGCCATCTGTTCAACAACGGTTGCTGCAATTTTATCAGCGGTCCCGCGCCAGCCGGCATGTGCCAATGCGATGGCACGGTGTTCTGGGTCAATGTAGATAATTGGCAGACAGTCGGCCGAGGCGATAGCTAGGCCAATTAGTGGTTTGCTTGTCATCATGTAGTCGCATTTTTTGGTGCGGGGTTCGGGAACTGCATCAGCTTCAATGAGCAATCCATCGGTACCATGTACGGGTTTGGGGTAGAAGATGGCATCAAGGCAAAGTTGTTGGCGTAGTGTGTCAATAATGCGACACACATGTTGTTGCTCGAGGCCAGCTTGGTACTGCGGTTCTGATGTGGCATTGCCGAAGTAGACCAGCGTGTTTGCCTGATGGCGGATGGTCATGGGAAAGTTTAGATCGTGTTGGTGTGCAGCGCGCCATCCATTCATGCACGAAATGCTGGAGCCTAAAAGCATAGCCGTAATAGCAGTGTGTAGTTTCATTTTTTCACACTTTTGAGGCGTTGCGAACTAGTTAGTGATGGCAATGACAGAGAGTTGTCTTCCTGCGCGGGAGCCTTCTCTTTGACTCGAGAAGAATTGTGCATTACAGCAGGTACAGATATTAAAACGCGTAGCGATATTGTCCGGCAAGACGCCGCAGGCAATAAGCTGATGCTGGTTATAGTCTGCGAGGCTAACAAAGACTTTTTCTGATGCTTCATTCTTCTCGTCTTTGCGTGCGCATTTGCCATCTATTTCGAGACCGAGCTGCTGCAACTGTTCTTGGGATATAGCGAGGCAGCATCTACCAATGGATGGACCGAAAACTACTTGTAGTTCTGCTGGATTGGTTCCAAATGATTTTTTCATCTCTTCAACTACCTGCTGTACAACACCTAACGATGTATTTTTCAAGCTGGCGTGTGTGATGCCAATAGCATGGTGTGTTGGGTCTACAAAAAGAATAGGCAATGCATCTGCTGTGGCCTTAACGAGCCCAAGGCCGGGTTGTCTGGTGAGTAGATAATCACCCGAGTAAGAGAGCGCTGCTGATTGTCCATCAGTTGTTTCGATTATTTTTCCTTCTGTGCCGTGCATGGGTTTTAAAAAGGCAAAACGCTCAAGACCAAGCTTTTTTTGTACCGATGTCAGGATGGAAAATGCATGCTTGCGCAGTGCATC
>Ga0180434_10006905_pt1 | contig 12935 bp, 17 predicted proteins | sample SS_ome_7_FD_132453 | JGI IMG/M metagenome (GOLD analysis project Ga0180434, IMG submission 132453) | Hypersaline lake sediment archaeal communities from the Salton Sea, California, USA - SS_1_D_2 metaG | ecosystem: Environmental > Aquatic > Non-marine Saline and Alkaline > Hypersaline >... | reverse complement strand
GGGCGGAAGGGTGGGCCAGGGCTGGCCAGGAGGGGCATTCAGCGGCAAGCGCCCGATACAGGGTAAAAACAGACCTCGTACAGCCCCGGGACAGACCGCCCGGCATTGCAGGGGGCCGCACCTTCCCCATGGTCAGGGTGGCTGGGCGCCACCTCCCGGCCGGTACCTGCTACTACCGCCAATAGGGCACCTTCCCCCAAATGGAGGGGCAAAAAACGATTCTAGGGGCTTCAGCGGGCAAGGTCGGGGGCTCTGAAGGGGGCTCTGAAGCCCGAAAGAGGGGCCTATCGGTTGGCGCTGGCGGGCAAGTTCAACTCCCGCTCGAGCTGGCCTACTCCGGCCTCGAGGCATTCATGCCAAAGGTCTAGCTTGCGAACCTTCCGCCGGGCCTTCCGCCGGGCTTCAATTACCCGGTCAAGGCGGGCCAAAATGGGCCCCATGCGATCGGGCGCCTTCGGGGCGTCATCTTCCGGGGCCTCCGCCACCGGGGCGAGTTCGGGGGCCGGGCTTTGCTGGCCAGGGGAGCCCCCACCGGGGATCAAGGTCAACCGCCGGGCACTATCGGCCCACTCGGGCGGGTTAGCATCCATGTATTGAACGCCCTTGACCAGGGCTGATAGGAGCAAGTGCAGGGCTGACAGGTCGGGCTTGCGCTCTTGCTCCCGCTCGAGCAGGGTAGCGAATTCGGTTCGTATCCAATCAAAAACCAGGTCAAGCTGTGGTGTCTTTTTTTCGGTCATTGTCTTCCTTCCATCTAAGCTGGGGCTAATTGCCATAACCCCCAAGCAAGTGAACCGTTGGCCTTCCGGGTGTACCTTCGGGTGTACCCTTGGCTGGTATTTTTTGACCATTTATGAGACAGATTGAAGCACTCGACCCGAATAATTCTTGATATTTACCAATGATTTGGGTGCCTGAAATCACCTTGCCAAGGTTGACGTCGCGGGTTCAAGTCCCGTCTCCCGCTCTGAAAAACGCCTACGAAAACGCCTCGTTAGTCCAACTGCTAGCGGGGCGTTTTCGGTTTGGGGGGTGCGGGTGTACCCTCCGGGTGTACCCTCTAACCCAGGTTGACGTCAGTCTGCCCCCGCCCCTCCCAACACCAGGGCCACCATGGCTTCCGAAGCCCGATCCCGCTCCCCCTTGTCCACCGATGCATAGATCGCCTGGGCCGTATCGGTGCGCCACCCGGCCACCGCCCGGCGCACCAGCTGATCGATCCCCGCCGCCCGCAGGTTGTTTTCAAAGGTCCGCCGAAAGCTGTGGCAAGAGATCGGCGGCACCCCGGCAGCCTGGACCACCTTGGCCAGGGGTTGATCGAGAACCGAAGCGCTTCTGTACCAAGAGATCTCGTCTGCCTGCCTGCGCTCCCTGCCAGCCCTGGCGTGGCGCGGGCTGGCTGGAAAAATCAGCCCGCTTTTCAAGCCCGGGTGCTGGTTCTGAAGGAGCCATCGGCGCTGTTCGTCCAACACATGCTTGAGCGGCGCCATGATGGTGATCATCCGGGGATCGTCTGTTTTGGTCGGCTTTTCGTGCCGCTTGTACACCGAATGCTGCACCGTGATCTCCCCGTTGGCGATATCGGACCATTTCAAGGCATGCAGCTCCCCGCGCCGAAGCCCTGTCCAGGCAACGACTTGAATCATCCGAGCCAGATCAACCGAGATACCGTTGCCGGCCAGCTCTTGCGTTTTTTGGAGCACCGCCCGAAAATCGCTGAGACAAAGGGCTGTTCCTCGCTTTCCCTTGGTTCGTGGCTCCCTGAGTGATTTGACTGCCCTGGCGGGATTGTGGGGCAAGATCCCGGCGGCCACCGCGTCATCTAGGCACACACGAAACACCCGCAACCAACCATTGACCGTCGGCGCCGCGTACCGCTTGCGGGTCCAGCCGAGCCAGTCTCGAATGTCGGTAAAGGCGATGGCATCTACATAGAAGCGACCAAAGCGGGTTGTAATATGGGCCAGAGAGTCTATGTAGCGGTCACGAGTCGAATCAGCGAGATTACTGGCGTGAGCCCTCATCCACTGCTCGGCGAAATCGCAAAACCGCTGCCGCGTAGGCTTGGGCATCGGGGCTGAGCCCTTGCGCTCTTCTCGAAGGGCAACCGCTTCTGCTAAACTGCTCGCCACCAGTTCCCGTTTCATTCGTCGCCCAGTCCTGGGATCGTTCCATCTCACCCGTACCAGGAACCGGCGGGGGCCATCCTGCCGGACTCCTGGTATTCCCGTGGGTTTCGACCGGTTTTCTTTGATCGGCATGATCAATCTGCTCCTTCCCGGCCGAATGCTCTAATCTGTCGCCCGCCGGGTCTAACGCGTTTGCGACGTAACGATCAAGGGCTTGAAGGCTAAACCGCCGGGATCGCCCAACTTTGCCATCCGGCCGGAGCTCGCCCCGCTGCAGCAACCTGTAGAGTGTGGCCCGGGAGCAACCCAAATAGTCGGCGGCTTGCCTGGGGTTCAACCACTTGGGGGGGACCGGGGTCATTGGGCACCTCCCGCCATCCGCCGGGTCATTAGGAACATGGGGTGGTCCAGGCAGGCCACCACGGCCGCCAAGGCATCGGCCGCGTGCTCAACCAACCCCTTTTGGGCTGGCCAGGGGGGCAAGTCATCGTAGCGGCATTCCAGCGCCACCATGATCTCGCCCTTGCTGGCGGTCTTCCGCCCGGCAACCGCCCGTTTGATCTCCTGGGGGCTGGCCTGCAGGACCGGGAGCCCATGGCGGTGGGCCACCGCGGCGATTACGCCCCAGCACATTCCGACCTTTGCGGTGGTCGCAGCGTTCCTTGGCCAGCTTTGGCTTTCGCTGCAGATGGCCACCACGTCGGGGCCGATCCAGCCGTCCAGGGCCGCGGCGAGCTCGCCGGCCCGCCTGAGGTTGTCATCGGTGGCGCGAATCTCCCGCTTTCGGGCGCTGGCTTCGGTGCGAATGACCTCGAGGCATTCAACCCGCTCCCCGCCACCCGGGAGCAGGGCAACGCGGGCCAGGCCGAGGCAGGCAAAGCCGGGATCAACGCCGATGATCGTGGTCATCTCACACCCCCTCGAGCACTTGCCATTGGGCGCTTGCGGTAGGCCCTTCGCTTGCCCGATTCAAAGCACATGGTAATCATGCTGGCCGCCTGGCCCTTGCTGATACCTTCGGGCGCTTCCACGCCAAACCGCTCGAGCAGAGCAAGTTGCTTGTCGCTTGCCGGTTGCTGGCGCCAGCTGGCCCGGGTATCGAGCAGACCGATGGTTTGGCCGCGGCGGTGTCGGCACTCAAAATCAGCGCGCTGAATCGCCTGGCCAAGGTCCGGGCACTCGGTGATAACCACCCCGGCCGAGCTGGCCTCATGAAACCAGACCTCCCAGCGATCCAGGCGGCTGGGCGCCACCTCGAACCGTTCCCCGCCGGGCAGGGCCAGCCGGTAGCCCCCATCGGGCAAGGCCATCCACGCCAGCCGGGTGAACTGCTCTATATCGGTGGGGGCCCGCTGGCTGAAAAACTCGATTTTGCGGGCGGCGAACTCGAGATCGGCGATATCCTCGAGCTGGCCAAGGTTGAGCCAGGGGTGATCCTGCTCGAAAAGCTCCAGCTGCTCTTTGACCTCAAGCGCCTTGCGGCCGGCAAGGTTGAGCTTGGCCGGCAGGCCGAACAGGGAAGCAACGGTGCAGACCGAATGCCTGGCGGCGTTATCGGTAAAATCGAGCACCAGGCAATCATCCTTACCCGGGGCCAGCCGCGTGCCGCGGCCGATGCATTGGGTGTAAAGCAAGCTCGACTGCGTCGGCCGGCACATCAGAATGCAATCCACCGCCGGATCGTCAAAGCCCTCGGTTAAAACCGCGCAGTTTGCCAGCACGCGATATTCTCCGGCCGCAAAGGCCGCAAGGATGGCCCGCCGCTCATCCTTGGGAGTCTCGCCGCTCACCATTGAGGCAGCGACACCGGCCGCATCGAAAGCTTCAGCCAGCCGCTTGGCATGGTCCACCCCCACCGCAAAGGCCAGCGCCCGGCGCCCTTCGGCGTGCTCGAGGTAGGCCTTGACCACGATCTGGTTTCGCTGGTCGGTATCAACCGCGGTGGCGAGCTCGCCGACAGCGAAATCCCCCGCCCGGGTAGCAACCCCGCTCAGGTCGGTTCCCGTACTGATCCGGAGACCCGCCAGGGGCGACAGGAAGCGCTGTTCTATCCCTTGCCTGATTGTGAACTCGAAGGCGATAGCCTCGAACACTTCCGAAAGCCCGGCGCCATCGCCCCGCCTGGGCGTGGCCGTAAATCCCACCAGCGGTCTGGTATTCGTTTCGGACAGCAGGTCGAGATGTTCAAAAATGTTCATGTAGGAGGGGCTGATCGCATGGTGGCACTCATCCACGATCACCCCGGCGAACTCGGACGGGTCAAGCGCCTTTAGCCGGGCGCCCTGTAGGCTGGGAACCGAGGCGATTACAATCTGGGCGTCACCAGCTTTGCGCTCTGCCTGCTCGATCCCGACCGTTAGCGATGGATTGACCGCCTGGATTTTGTCGCGGGCCTGCTCGAGAAGCTCCTGGCGGTGGGCCAGGATAAGCCAGCGGCCGGGAAGTTCCAGCACCTTCGGGAGGTGAGAGAACACCACGGTCTTTCCGGTCCCGGTGGCCTGGGCCACCACCAGGCGGCGCTTGCCCTGGGCCAAGTGCCCCTGGATCGCGGTCAGAGCACCGCGCTGGTAAGGACGGAGGGTGAACCCCCCAGGGGTGGCAGAGGGGCTGGCCAAGGGGAGGGTGACTTGAGTCATCGGGGCACCTCCACAGAAAAATCGCACCAATTTTTTGAAACCATGTTGGTTTTATTAGTTAGAAACTGACTCAACCCCCCAATAACAATACAGAATAATCGAACCAAAGAATCGAACCACAATAACCCTGGCCAGGAGGAAGGGTTGTTAAAGGCTGAATGCTGGCAAGCTTCAGCTTTAACCCCTCCTTGGCTAGCCAAAAAAGTTTCAAACCAAAACTCCCCCCCTATAGGGGTGACATTCGTGCGATTGTAATCCGCTGTAATCACTTGATATTTTGCCACTGCGCCAAAAGCTGTTAGTTTCATTTTTCTCTTTTAATTTCAAATAGTTGCAGAGTTTGAAACCATATGTGATTTCAATAGTTTACGTCGCAGTCTTTTTCCTCTTGTAATGACTCAGCTTTTTCAGAAAGGGTGTAATACTTTTTTGCGCTCGATCTGGTGGCATCTACAGGGAGCTTCACCACGATTCCGGCATTGAGGAGATCGGCCAAAGCGTCGTTGAAATCGTTCCAGCTCCCCTTGCCAGCTCGTTCAAAAATCTCACGCTGAGCTGTGAGCTTCAGTGACTGTTTCTTCGCGGCCGCAAGGGCTTTGATGATCTTCGGCCGGTGGTCCTTTTCTTTCGCCATAGGGGCCATATCGGCGGCTTCGGAGTACCACCCCGATAGACCGTCATATTCAACTGCGACATATCCCGGGGTCCCGCCTGTTCGATTTTTGGGAAAAATGATGAAACCGCGGTTCGTCGGCTTGCCTTCTTTGTCGAGCGCACGAGCCAAAACGAGTACCAGGTTAGAATCGCTTTCGAACTTGCCAGACTCCTTGGCACACCCCATCGCTTTGCCCATATCGGGGAGCCCCTTGCTGTTAATGATGTTGTAGGCTGCACGGCTGACCGACGACAAAACGACAAGCGGGATTTTTTCGCGCCTGGCCCAATCTCTAAGGCGGGTTGATACTTGATCGGCTTCCAGACGAACATCTAACTTCGAACCGATATTGATAAGCTCCTGGGCGTAATCGATGCATACCAGCGGGGCCTCCCCGTACTGCTCCGTTATCTTCTGGACACCCGATTCAAGGGCGTCCAAATTCGGGCACATTTCCCCGTCCCAGAGAAAAAGGCTGGTCCTTTGATCGACGCATGTGTTGCGGGCATCATCAACAAATTTGCCCTTGCGTACCCCATCCCAGGGGCGATTCCACTCTAGGCAAACAAGTCGGCTTTGCGCATCGGTGATCGAGAGCTCAAGGCTTAGAAAAACAGCGGGGCGCCCCCTGCGCGCTTCGCGCAAACATATGCTTTCCGCGAATGATGTTTTCCCTGCACCAGGTGGCGACGGAACCAATGTCATCCCCTCTCGTGGAATCCCGCCACCTATCTGGCTATCCAAGCTTCGGATGCCAGTTGGCACTGAGGGGAAACCGTGATCCCTCCGCCGCTCCAATTCCGCGATAAACCCGTCCCAAGTCGAGGCTATTGGCTGAACCCAATCTAGATTGCCTGCTTTTTCATTCTTCGATTGGGGCTCTTTGACGAAATCCTCCCGCCGAATCAGCTTTGCCCTGTCTGGGAAGCTATCGCGCTGCTCTGGGGTGGCGCTGGTGGCGTCGATTTTTTCAGAAGCAGGATGCATGCTAGTCCTTGAAATTTCCAATTCGGATTTCTGCGTTTTCGGGTAGTGACTCGATAATCTTTTTCGCGTACCCCCGCCCGGCTTGATCGTCGTCGGTCGCGATGAAAAAATGAATTCCCTCTGGCCAGCGGATCTTGGCGAGGGCCCCGAAGCCCCCAGCCGTTCCACCGAAAACAACAACCCCCTGCCGGATGGCCAATTCACGACCACAGGCCCAAATGGACATGGTCAAAAAATCGCTCAGGCCCTCGCAAATGTAACATTCGACCACTGGCCACATCATGGGCCGTCCACGGAGCAGGGCCAATCCTCGAGGGGAAGCGAACAACAGGCCCTTGGCCGCGAAGCCACGGGGCCATCTCGTTTTTGGTTTCGCATCGCCAATCGCCCTCGCGTGAATTGAAACCATGTTGCCTTTGTGATCGAAGGCTGGCGTTATCAGATTCCAGATTCGCGCCCACCCCGACGGCCACCAGTCCGTGTATTGGTGATCCTTGGGGCTCGGAAGCGATCGCGCGATCGCGAGGAGGGCTAGGTCTTTCGGCGCCCACCCTCGATCGGTGCAATAGCGCTGAGCCTTGGCAAGCACGGTTCCCTCGGGCGCCAGGTCGGGGCTTTTCGAGGACCAGAGGGGCCGGCTAGCATCCCATAACGCTTTAACCTCTGCGGCCGGCGGATATCTGGGGGCCTCCGGCTTCGGCGCCACACGGGGATTTGGCCTTGCCACGGGGGCGTTTTCAAACTCGCCTCTGGCGGGGTTCTGGCGCGGTTGCTGCAACCCGGCCCGAAGCCCACTTCTGATCGTCGCCCGGGCTTCGGTCTCGGAAAGCCCCGCGGCCACCGCCGCCGGGAGCAATGCGATCAAGATCTCCTCAACGGTTCCCACACCACTAGCTACCAGGCGGGCCAGAGATAACGATTCGGCGTTTAAGGCAGCGTTACGTTCGCCGGCGCTGGCACTGGCGATTTTTTCAGCTGCCCTCTCGAGGGAAGCCTCCCAATATTTGGATGTCATTGGCCAGCGTGCACCCCTTGGTTGCCGGCCAGGCGGGCTTCGCGTTGAGCGGAAAATAGCTCTTCGAATTTGGCAAGATCGACGAACCATCTGTGACCGATCCGCACCGCGGGGATTTGTCCCCGACGACAACCGGAATAGATGCAGGAATAGGGGATACCGGTGCGCTCTGCAGCCACACGAATGCTCACGAGTTTCATTCGGCAACTCCTTTTGTTTTTTAATTATTGTTACCTACCGCAGGATTAAAAAAACACAAGAGATATTTTTAAACGTTAAAACTTTCAACACCGCCTCTAATGTGAGAATATTTACAGAGGCTTAGGGTTTTTCAATCAAGAATAATTAACTGAGTTAATCCCTATCCAATTCATAGCGCTGTCTTTGATTATTCTATATTTAAATTTTCAGATTATCTTATTTGTTATTTTGTTAGTTATATCGTTAAACCGATTCTTAATGCATTGTTTCTACCCTTTCACCTCCCATTTACTCTTTTATTTCCTGCCAGTTACATACTGCTACAGGTTGCGGCGCATGGGAATGCGAGCCTCAATTAGGTTCCATGGATTCAGCAGAATTCATCGATTGGGAGGGGGAGGTTTCCGAAAAATCGAGCGGTAGATCCCCCCTCGCTCCAATTGAAAAAAATTGGCGGGCTTTCTGTGGAGTGGCGATTGGGAACTAGGCGGATGTGCTGGTTAGAGCCCAGCGTATCTGAGCCAAGGCTCCCGCCTCGATCTGCCGGATCCTCTCGCGTGTCCTGCCACTGACAGCGCCGATCTCTTGAAGGGTTTCCTGGCCCCAGTACCGCCTCCGAATGACTTCCCGCTGGCCAGCCGGCAATCGCTCCACCGCCCGGCAAACTTCGGCGTACAGGGCTAGCTTCTCGGGATCGGGGCTGGCGGGGTCGGCCAGGGCTTCCAGCGGATCGGGATCGCCTTCGGCGGCCGGGGCCAGTGAGGCGGTCTTACTCTCGTACTTCCGCCGGATGACCTCCCCGCGGCCGATTGCCCGCCGAACGCAGGTAGCGGCGAAGGAGCCGAAGAGCGAACCGTGGGCCAGATCAAATCCATCAATCGCTGCCAGCGCCGCGATTAACCCATCCTGGATTGCATCCCGAAAGGGCGGCCGGGCGTGCCTGCGGGCAAGGGCGGCAACCAGGGGAATGGTGTCCCTTACCAGCGCCTCTTGGGCCGCTCGAGCGCCGGGGCCGCCGGCCTGGGCCAGGGCGATCAACCGGCGGATCTCGGGCTCAGTCAGCCGGGGGTGGCGGTGGGTAGAGGGGGCGTTGGGTGACATGGGGCTCCTTGGCTTGCCTGGGTATTGTCCAGATATGAACCTGACAACTAGTGGACTATGAATCAAGGGTGCCACAACCGGCCAGGGCCTGGAAGCGAAAAGGGGCGAATTATCAAGGCCATGGGTTCCTAACTTCAGGTTGGAATCCACTCCGGGAAAAATCAGGGCCCGGGATATGAGGATTTTCGTTCACATAGTGAACAATTCTTCACACTTGGGAGCTAAAAGGGGTGAAAATCGTGCTCATGCTGGCAGCGCCGGGGTAGGGGGCCGGGGTCAACCGGGTTTTTTCCTAGGCGCCCTGTTCTGCGATGCCAGCGCCACCTTCCCCCGCAAGCCATCCCCCAAGCGCCCAAGGGGGCCTTCTACAATTCCGTGTGCCATCGCTGGCCCTTCCGACTGGGCACCTTGAGCTGGCCAGGAAGGAGCTCGGCCGGCCGGCTTGCTCAACTCCTTGAGCCGAATTTATTGGCGGATCGGAAGCGGCTATCGAACCAACTGGGGTTGTTTAATCAGGGGGCGTGTTATCCATCCGAGGCTGGGGAGCTCGGCGCCCTGGATTTGTCGGGCCATATGGCCCACGCGAAAGACGCCACCCAAAAACCAAAGCCAACAATAGCATTGCCGCTATTAAACATCGCAACGACACCTGACAAAATAAGCAGCGCGATGATTCCCCAATACCGATGCTTCCGCCTGTATGCAATAATGACCGGAATCGAGGCAATCCCAAGGCCGAAGAGTAGGAACCACATGGCAACTCGCTTTTTTCTCTCTACCTCTTTTTCTTCGGCCAGTTTTTGCTTAATAGCCGCATCGGCCTGCTCTTTTGTCGCCGGATAGAAGCCAACTGCCATTGCTGTCCCAGCCATTTCCCGGTCAAAATCCATGACCTCCCCATTATTGGGATTTATAAGCCAGACTTTTCCATTATTGCCGTAGACTTTGGCTGAAAATGATGTGCTGGAGACAATGGAAAAAGTGCAGATAATTGAAGTGATTACAGCATAGAGCCCAGGTTTTACGCCTCTTGATCCCGTGTTTTTGCCCATCAATATCCCCTCCCGAGCAAGATCAATCGGCTGATTTCCATCAACCATCAATGAAAACCTTCCCCCTTTTGGCCGCCGGTTCGCCGCCCCGATCAAGGCTGGCCAGGAGGGGCTTCCCAGGGGCCCAAACATGCCTCCGAAGGGCTTCCCAGGGCCGCTTTCTACAGCTAGAACCGCCTTGGGCAGGGAACCCCACCCCGGGGCCATTTCAATGACCAAAAGCGCCCTCAGGCAGGGTGTGACGTATTGGGCGCGATGCCAGGGCGCGAGCTCGGGGCGAGCTGGGCCACCCTTCCCCCTTGGCCAGCTATCCCCTGCCGAAGGGGCGAGCTCTCCCTTGGCCTGTATCGCTGGCATGGAAAGCATGGGGCCGCGGCCGGGGCGCCTCGAGGGGGGTGGCCGCCTGGCCTTGGGCCGCCGGGGGAATAGGCGCCGCCTAGCCTGGGCCTTTTGAGGCCGCCGGTGGCTCGAGGGCTGGCCAGGGGCGATGAAATTGGCCCCGATGCCCTTCCCAGGGGGACTGATAGAGCTCGAGGGCGGGGGCTGGCGGTTGCTCTTGATTGTGGCGAGGCTTTGCCTTGGGGGACTTTTGAAGCGATGGGAACGCCCGCTAGGGGCAAATTACCAGGGGTTGCTTTTTTTGTTTACTCGTCGCCAATCCTCATAACTTTTCCCCCTTGCGCTCCTTGGGTTGTCGTCAGACCCATAAACTAGGCCGCTCCTATACTCATAAGTGCTCTGATCCTCTGCTTGCTGTTTAAACTCGCCCCACGATTTACCCGCCGATGCTCGTTGCAACATTTGCTCGCGGGCCACCTGGGCGGCCCGGTCCCTCTCGGCCTGGCCGAAGGCTTGGCTAAGCCAGCCCTGCCTTGACTGATCGGCCGCCATTCCCCGCTCAGTCTCGGCCCGATAGGCCCCGATGTTTTGGCCGATCCGGCCGCTCTGGGCGTTGTAGGCCGCCACCCGGGCTTGGTTTTGGGCCGCCAGCTCCTGGGCCATCCGGGCTTGCTGGGCCTGGGCCATCCCGCCGTAGGCTTGCGTTGCCGCCTGTTTTTCCTTCATGGCGTTAAGGGCCGTCTGCCCCGCCATTTGGGCCCCAAGCTGGGATTGCTGGAGCAGGGCTTGACGTTGCAGGGCGGGATTGTATCGGCCGCCGGAAGCCGTGGCCGCCTGGCTCATGAGCTCGCGGGCAAGCTGATCTTGCTGCAAAGCCGCCTCACGGCGGGCCACCGAATCTTGGCCGGTAGCCATGGCTTGCATCCAATCCATGGCCTGGTTTTCCCGGGCCCCGGCCCCCAGGGCGCCGTTTAGGGCAACCATCGGGGCGATATCGTCTACATAGGGGTTGTAATTCCCGAAGGCCTGATCGGCCTGGCCCATGTACCAGCCCCCCTCCCCGCCGGTGAAATAGTCCTGGGCGTTGCCAATGGGGGACGCGAAGGCCTCGGAGCTCGGCAAGTAGCCATAGCCGGTTGGCGGGGCATCGCCGCCGCCGCTGAAAAGGCCAGATAGGAGCCCCCCGCCGGCGCCAATAAGGGCCCCCCAGGGCCCAAAGGGGGCGCCCGCGGCCGTACCTGCAAACATTCTGTCAAGGGTGTTCATGTTGCCTATCCTCCGAATCTCGGGCTCTCCCTTGGCCCGGCGTTTATCCAACGTTCAATTAAATTCTAGCCAATAGGATGAAAAACATCAGGTTAATTCCCCTCGCTACCATGACTCGTTGGGGGAACAATTGCCGAGCACTGATTAAAGACTCGGGTATGAACTTTTTCCATCTCCCGTACGGCATTTAGAGCATATTCAATCCCCTCCTCGTTTTTGTTGACCACCGCTTGGATCAAGATATCCAAAACGTTGAAGCACTGTTTGTACATGATTTCCCAACATGGAATTGTCCCCGGGTCAGTGATTGTTTTTGGATCGAATTTCACCGTTTTCTCCTCGATTTATTGTAGCCGAGGAGCAATCGGGTTCAATGCTAATAGGTGGGGGGGGGTGATGCTTATCTAAAGAGTGAAGGAAGTGATTTTTGACCTTAAATCAAAAAACTCTTTAATGATTTGAACAAGGTGGGATGTTTCGCCCTCAATTTCGCTCTCTGACTGAGAATCCATATTTTTCAGTTTTCCCAGCGCCTCTAAAGCCAATTTGTATGAGTAAAAATTATCTTCATTTAGAAGATATTCCCCATCCTTTTGTTTCCAAAATATTTCAGCAGGGATTGAAGTCAAATATCGTTCGATCTCAAAAAGAGAAATCGGGCCTGTAAGCTGATGTTTTTGGGCATTTCCCTTAAGGGCAGCATTGATTTTTAAATCTATTTTCTTTCGTTCGATATCCCCGATCCTTAACCCAATTGTCCTGCCATTCCATTTATGTTTTTCATCAGGATAAAACGTAACTCCACCGCCTTGCCCATTGCCCACCACAGAAACCAACCAGCCCCTTGGCACCTTTGCCCGGAATGTTTTTGCATTGATGTTTTCGCTACAATCAAGTTCCTCCCATTCAAACTGACACACGGATCCATCAGACATACTGATTCTCCTCTGGCTAGGCGCTGAAGCCAGCCAATCCTTTTGGTTAAAAAATGAGGACTCATCCCCGGACTCAAGGCCTATATAGGGCACTGAAAAAAAACAGTCAAAAATTTTGCCTACAAGAGCAACGATATAATCTCAAAGGATTTGAAATTGATTTTATTGTTTTTTATGACACCTTGTCCCAAGGTGCTTTTTATTAATCGCCCCTTCCACAGATTCATTATGATACTAAACCGCCGCTTGCCCTCAGAGCCCCGCCGGCCGATAATGAGCCACCGCCTTGAGCCCCGCCGCAAGTCAGCCCCCCTTGGCTTCCGGCCCCTCAAGGCGGTTTTTCGTCGGGGGTGGGCAAGGGGGCCGGCCAGGCCAGGAGGGGGCAACCTCTTGAGCAATCTCGACCAGGCCGAACCGCAGGGGCGGCCGAAAACCTAGGCCAAAGCTTCCCCCAGGTGAGCCGGCAAGGGATCGGGGCGGGCCAGGCCCGATAGAGGGGCGGAAGGGTGGGCCAGGGCTGGCCAGGAGGGGCATTCAGCGGCAAGCGCCCGATACAGGGTAAAAACAGACCTCGTACAGCCCCGGGACAGACCGCCCGGCATTGCAGGGGGCCGCACCT
>Ga0180434_10006903_pt1 | contig 12937 bp, 13 predicted proteins | sample SS_ome_7_FD_132453 | JGI IMG/M metagenome (GOLD analysis project Ga0180434, IMG submission 132453) | Hypersaline lake sediment archaeal communities from the Salton Sea, California, USA - SS_1_D_2 metaG | ecosystem: Environmental > Aquatic > Non-marine Saline and Alkaline > Hypersaline >... | reverse complement strand
AGGTGTCAACACGAGTGACAGGGGCGTGTCATATGAGCGTCTCGTCGCTGCCGATTACGTCGTCCACGGTCACGGAGAACAAGACACCTGTCCCCGGCTCGGCGAAATCGATCCCGGTCGTCTTGAGCAGCGCGTCCACGCGGTGCACGATATCGTCCTCGCTGCTGAGTGCGAATATGGTTTTTGACGATGGACGTGTTTCGGCAAGAAGCTGTCTGAGTCCCGCAAATATGGGCACCTCGGCCGCGAGCACGTGCGCCATACCTTCGGTATCGATGATTGTTGCGCCGGTAATATCGAGTTCCAGTAACGCGGACAGCACCTCTTGGACCTTTTCCCGATTGTTGAGTACTATGACCAGGAGTTTCATCAGGAGACCTCCTCCGAGCCGGGTTCACCCTGCATCTTGCCAATCTCGCCTGCACCAGTAATAGCAGCTTTTAACGTAATAGGACCAATGATCTCGAACAGTATAGTTGTTGCCGCGACCGTATTTACCGTGATCAAGGCGAGCCGAGCGCCATCAGCGCCCAAGCCGCCCAGTTCTCTGCCGACCATAAGGGCGAGCCCCACCGCCAGCCCCGCCTGCGAGAGCAGACCCAGACCGACGTATTTTCGTATTTTAGGCTCCATGTGCGCGATCGCCGCGCCGAGCGAAGCGCCGGCCATCTTGCCGGCGCATCTACTGAGCAGGTACACCAGCCCGAGTACTCCCATGGAGAGCAGCAACTTCACCTGAAGATGCGCGCCTGCGAGCACAAAAAACAGAATGTAGATGGGCCCCGTAATGTTCTGAACAGCACCGAACGCGCGGCGGACCGACCGTGGCGAGATGTTCGCCACGGCAGTACCGACGACCAAGTTCGCCAGGATCAGCGACACGCCGAACAGGTTGGACAGGCCGGCGCAGATAAGCGTGCCGCCGAGCACCATGGTTAACATCTCGCCGGTGGTGCGCGCTTTGCGCACCGCGAGCGCCAGGAGAACACCGATACATGCGCCAAGCACTATGGCACCAAGTATTTCCAGGATGGGTCCTTGTACCACGTGCACGAACGAGATCGCGGTCGAGTGGTCGACGAACAGTTTGGCTATCGAAATTGCGAACGCGTATATCATGACGCCGACACCGTCGTCGAGCCCGACGATCGCGAGAAGCAGGCTCGTCAAACTACCTTTTGCTTTGTACTCCTGCAGGACGACTACCGTGCCGGCGGGGGCGCTGGCAGCCGCTACGGCGCCGAGAATCAGCGCTAAGGGGAGGTTCCGGCTGAGCAGATATACACCCGCCGTAACCACGAGAAACGTTCCAGACGATTCGGCGAGCGTTACGACGAACAGCCCCCTGCCCAAACGCTTGAGCAGATCCAGCATCAATTCTGTCCCGATCGTGAAGGCCACGAGTGCGAGCGCGAGATCGCTCACAAGTGCCATCTTGTCGAGCAGCTCGAGCGTGAAAAGGTTGGTGAGCGATGGACCGAGAAGAAGCCCGCCGACGATGTAACCGACTACCTCGGGAAGCTTGAGTTTTGCGGCAAGTTTGCCGACGATATAGCCTACCACCACGGCGATGCCGACCACCAGCCACGGCTGCGCGGCGACCAGGGGTTCAACTCGTTCGATATGCGTCAACAATGCCCTGAACGGCATAGGGTGCTCTATCCCTCATGTTCGCGAGCGTTACTTCTCCGCGTTGCGAAAGTACGCTACTACCTCGGCGGCGCTCTCGGTTTTGATAAGATTGTCAACGAAATCGCGCTCTCTCAGCAGGCGCGTGAGATGTGCGAGCATCTTCAGGTAGTCGCCGAGCGGGCTCGTCGGGGTGCCCATCAGAAAGAACATCTTCACCGGCTCGCCGTCGATCGAGTCGAAATCGATACCCTCTTCGGACCTGCCGACGGCTATCACAAACCGGCTCACCGCGTCGGTCCGCGCATGCGGCGCGGCTGCCCGGTTGCCGATACCGGTGGAGGCCAGCGCCTCGCGCTCGAAGACATCTTGCACGAACCGGTCGAAGTCGGTTACCTCCTCGGCGTCTCGCACCAATTCCGCCAGCTCTTTTATCGCATCGTCTTTCGTGCGAGCCTTCATGTGGATATTCGTTCTGTCCTCTCGTAGATAGTCGGAAAACCGCATTGTTCTCATCTCCTTAGTATCGGTCGACGTTGTATGTCCACTTCCGACGAGCGGTTAGTTGGCTGAAGCCTCCTTTGCGAATCCCGGCAAGGCCGATACGTGGCTGTCCCGGCGGGCGAGCAGCTCGATCACCCTACCGGGCGATTGTGCACTCAATAACTGGGCAACCGCGTCAGTGCCCCGAAACATGTGCGACAGCCGGGCCATTGTCCACAGGTGCGTACCGTCATCCGGGGCGCAAATGAGGAAAAAGACGTGCACGGGTCTTCCGTCAATCGCATCGTACTCGATGCCTTCCGTCGAGATTCCAATCGCCACCATGGGACGGTCGAACAGGTCGCGTTGAGGCTCACGCGGATGCGGAAATGCTACGCCGCCGCCCAGACCGGTCGTCATGAGCTGCTCCCGGTCGAGCAGCTTTTGCAGGAAGAGGTCCGGCCGCTCCAAATAGCCTGAACCGACAAGAAGCTGCACCAACTGATTGAGTACGTCCCGTTTCGTCGAACCTGCGATATCCAGCGTCACTACCCGCTCGTCGAGCATTTCCGCAAGCGACGTCGCCGCGCCGGCCGAAGGTTCCGTCCCACGCGCGGGTTCCGCCACCGGGGCGCCCATCTTGTCCTCGAGCCAGCGGTCGACGAGCTCTCTCTTGAACCGCCACTGACCGCCTATTTTGGCGGCGGGAATCGCGCCGGCCTGCGCCATCTTGAGCACGGTTCGCTCGTTCATCTTGAGGAACTGCGCCATCTCTTTGACGGTCAGGATTTCGTCCATGTGAGCCCTCCTCGCGGGGCTCCAAACCAATCGCCTATACACCCATTTGCACTCACTCAGGGCCGTATTATACCACGTCATTTTACATAAATCAACTGTTTTTTCATTTGCTTTACTTTCATCTGCGCGCGCCTTCGATCCTGCAAGGTCGCGGATCCTATGCCGATTCCTAGCCTTGCTGGCCAACTTGTTAGTGACACCGGCATCCAACAAGGGGACAAGATTGAACGGTAGGCCGGGCGTCTCGCCCGACGTGGGTGTGGGACGCGGTCCCGGCAAATGAGTTGCCCGGCTACATAGAGATTGTTCGCGTCGTTCGCGGTCATGGCGGGTAATCGCCGTTGCCGCAACGCAGGTGTGGACAGGCTTGCGCACTCCACACCGCTTTTCACACGTTGAACCGGAAATAGATGACGTCGCCGTCGTGAACGACGTACTCTTTCCCCTCGACGTGCAGCTTATGCTGTTTCCGCGCTTCGGCGAAACTGCCGGTCTCGAGAAAATCGGCGCACGCGACGACCTCCGCTCGGATGAACCCGCGCGCCATGTCGGTGTGGACGTGTCCGGCGGCTTCGATCGCCGTCGTACCGGCCGGGACCGTCCAGGACTTCACCTCGTTCGTCCCGACGGTGAAGAAGGAGACGAGATTCATGGTTTCGTACAGTACACGGACGAACTTCGGCTTGGCCGGCTCGGCAATCGCCATTTCGGTGAGGAATGTCTGTACGTCTTCCGGTTCGAGCTCGCCGATCTCCATCTCGATCTCCGCGCAGGTCTCGAGATAGCCCATCCCTCTCGACCGGGCATATTCAGCCAGATCTGCACTAGGTTCTGCGCTTACATTCTTCTCGTCAATATTGGCGAGAAGCACCATCGGTTTCTGGCTGGCGAAACTGTATCCGGCGACATGTTCCTTTTCCTGTATGCTCAGCTCGAGCAGTCGCAGCGGGCGCTCGCGTTCGAGGTGCAGCCTGCACTTCTCGAGCGTATCCCGTTCCGGCCCGTCGAGATGCTCCTTCGCCATCCGCTCGAGCCGTTTCTCGGCTACCACGTAGTCGGCGGAAACCAGCTCGGATTCGACCGTCTGCGCGTCCCGCAACGGATCGACGGTGCCTTTCGGGTGCGCGACGCTCGGGTTGGAGAAGGCGCATACGACGTGGAGAAACGCGTCCGCCGTCTTGAGCTCGCCGAGCTGTTCAGGGTCGATGGCGGGCCCTTTGTCGCCGTGGTCAACTGCGGGCATATCAACGAGGGTTATCTCCGAATACGTCGTCTTTTTCGGCGAGAAGATCGCGGAAAGACCGTCAACGCGCTCATCTTCAACGTGGATCACGCCGAGGTGCTTCTCATGTTTACCGGCGCCGTGCGATGACTCTGGCGGAGCCACGCCTGTGAGCGCCCTGAAAACCGTCGTCTTGCCCGCCCGCGGCAATCCCAATAACGCGACGTTCACGGTACCCTCCCGCCGGAGTGCATCCAGCGCCGACTGCTCAGCACGTCAGGTGCATCGCGATGGCCACGTTCGCACCGTCCGCTTGCAGCCGGTTGAATGTGTGCACCGCTTTCGCGGTCCCCTCGACAATAAGCTTTATCCCGGTGTTCTCGATGAACCGGCGGGTCGCCTCCGGAACCTTCATCAACCCGTTCGCGCCGGTTCCGATAACGATGACGGCAGGTTTCTCGGACACGAGCGGGTCGATATCCTCGCGCGCCACGGCATGGCCGGTGACACGCCACCACGAGGTGACCTGGTCGCCATGGATGATCACGTCCGACGTGTACTCCTTCCCGCCGAGACTGAACCTGCCGAACCTGTACCCCTCGATCATCGCGGTTCGCTTCCTTTCAACAGGGATCGCACGTCCTGCGCCACGGTCTCCACGAGCGCGTCTCTGTTGCTCTTCGTGACCTCGATCAGACGGACGTCATCGCGGTTCCTGATCGAGTCCAGGAACCGGTTATGCCGTATCTGTATCGTGCCGAACACCGGTTTCTCCGAGTCGAGCGCTTCAATCACCACTCGCTGGAACAGCGGCGAATAGAGTTCCATCCGGCCGAGTTCGTCTATCACGACAAGTTCGTCCTTCGCGACCGCCGACCGGACGGATGCCGCGGCTATTCCTTCCAAGTCCTCTATGTTGACACCGTACTTGCCGACGCGGTGGCGTCCCTTGTGATTCACGTGCGCGAGGATGCCTTTCCGCCCGTCGAACGTCGTGATGCTGAACCCGACACGCTTTCCCTTCTCCCGAATCTCTTCCGTGTAGAATCCGCCTGCCTTGAGCGCCGCGCTGTCCAGCACGCGTCGGATCAGCGTTGTCTTGCCGACACCGGGTACCCCGGTGAGAAAAATGTTCCGAACCATACCCCTCCCGGTGCGAAGCAAAGCCGGCTCACCACGCACAACCCTCGAAACCGATTATATCGCCGGGCCGATGCACGATCAAGCCGGGCACGCGTGGCCGCGCCCCGGACAGTGTGCCGGTCGGGAACGTGCAGAGGCAGCAACCAAGCCACCGGCTGGGCGGCCGATCGATAAAGGTGTTCGCGTTCTTGGCGCGAGAGCACCTGTGCGGCTGGCGGGCGAGACGCCCGCTTTACCTCTCGGCGCGGTAGATGCCGAAGGCGCGGATTGTGGGGCAGGCGAGCGATTTGCGGATGGTGAGGCGGACTTTGGATGCGGTGACGTCGGGGAACCGGTCGAGACGTTTGTGCCCGATGGTGGTCCCGCTCACCACGCGTTTCCACCGGCGACCGTTCCAGGCTGCCAGAGAGTACTCTTCAACTCGTTGACCGAGCGCTATGTGTTCTTGAATCATTGACCGGTTGAAGGTTGTCGGGCCGCCTAGGTCGATCTCAAACGACGCTTCCGTCACCCGATCGTCGGTGGCCCAGTAGGTGGTCGGGTCGCCGTCGAGCGCCTTGTCCGGCCCGAATGTCGGATCATTGCCTCGCACGTTAGACGCACTCGCAGGCTTACCCTCAGCCAGATTCGTCCGGAACGTGTCGCTGACGATCGTCCACAGTTCACGCAGCCGCGCGACGTCGCTTTCCGGCAACTGGCCGCGCCGGTCCGGCGACACGTTCAGGAGTAACGTCGCACCACGACCGACGGACTTGTAATAGATATCGACGACCTCCTCGATACTGCGGAGTCGCCGCTCGCCGTTCGTATGGAAGAACCACTGTCCTTTCCGTATCGGCACGTCGCACTCGGCAGGATGCCAGACCTTCTCGCCGTCACGTTCCTGCACGTTCCAGAGCGTTTCCGGCGCGACGCCCTGCTCGTTGCCGACCCACCGGATATCCGGCCCACAGATGGCGATAAGCGCCTGTGGCTGCAGCTCGCGGATCAGGGCATAGTACCCCGCCCAATCGTACACGTGCCCCTTGGTGCCGGCACCGTCGAACCATACCTCGCCGACGCGGCCGTAGCGGGTGAGCAGCTCGCGCAACAGCGCCTTGAAATACTCGTCATACGCCGCGTTATCCTCGTATCTCGGCTCGTGCCTGTCCCACGGCGAGAGGTAGAAGCCGAACATGATGCCGAGCTCATGGCACGCGTCCGCCACCTCGCGTATCACGTCACCCTTCCCGTCACGCCACGGGCTTGATGTGACGCCGTAATCCGTGTGGGTAGTCGGGTACGTGCAGAACCCGTCGTGATGTTTCGCGGTGACCACGATATACTTCATCCCGACTTCTTTGGCCACCTCGACCCACTGCCGGCCGTTGAAATCTGTCGGGTTGAACGTTTGCGGGTCTTTCGTCCCGTCGGTCCACTCCTCGTTGTGGAACGTGTTGATACCGAAATGGCAGAACATGCCGTACTCCATCTCCTGCCAGGCGAGCTGTGCCGGTGTCGGCACCGGCGGTAACGGTTCAGGAGGCGGAGCCGCCGTTGCGGCAAAAGCGGAAAGAATCAGCATCGAGATCACCATTATTCGGCACTCCTTTTATGTGTCCCGTCATACTCCCAAGTCTGTCGCAAACAAACCCTCCCGAACAGAAGGTGGCACGGGCGTCTCGTCGAAGATGCGCCGTGGCGTCCCCGTGACCTCATGGGCAAGATGCCCATGCTACGCCGGTAACGCAACATTGTGTCACGGGTTCTACACGATCTGCGGACGAATACCGTACAGTTTGCAATAGGCCGCCAGCTCTTTCTTGAAATCGCCGTAGAAAAATATCTGGTGAAATCCCGGATAATCGAGCAAATCCGACACGCCGTCGAGCTTCAAGCTGACCGATACGACGCATCCGCCCGACGGCGGCACGGCGATGTTCCCGACGACCTCCCCGGCGGAAATAATCATCTCAGGCGGCTGGTTGGGTTTTTCGCCCGGAAGGAAATCCGCAACGGTCACCCGCTGCCCGGCACGCCACTCCGGTACGGGTACCGCGTCCCGCATGCCATGGTGATACGACAGGGAGAACGGTTCCTGATCGTGGTCGAACCCGCTCAACCGCGTCGGACACGTACAGTGCGCGCCGATCAGGCAGTCGTTGGCGGTGTCGGGCACCGGGTCCTGCTGGAAGCCGGGCCGGTCGAACAGGTACTGCACGAGCGCATGGGTGATGCACGCGCCGATATCCGCCTCGCACGCTGCGGGCACGCCGTGGTCGAGCATACGCGACCACGCGATACACGGCAGGCTGATGTTGGTCGGGCCGACTGCGCCGAGGCAGTCCATGGTGATACCGTCGCCCTCTTCCCGCTCGAGAATCGTCCGTGCTACGACGTAGCTCTTGACACCGTTGCACACGTCGTCCACGGAAGGTCCAGCGATCCGTTGTGCTCGATCAACGTACTCGTGCGCGATGGTCTCGATCTCGGCGGAGGTCGTCGTCTGTTTGTACAATTCCAGCAACGTGCTCGCCGGGACGTACCGCAGCTTCGTGCCCACGTGTGGAACGTGATCGTCTTTCCGCTCGCTGCCTCTGAGCACGATAAACCGCGTCTCACGGAGCTTCGCGCCCGCTTTGATCATCTTCATCCCGTACAGGACCTGGCTGAAATCGTCGGTCGAGCAGATAAACGCACCGCTCTTCCTGGCGAGCGGGGCGGTGTTGGTGGTGAAGGCGGCACCGATCGGAGCGAAAATGATTGTCGGGACCGGACAGTCAACCGTCTTTGCCGCCGTCGGCCACGCATGCTCCTGACGGTCAAGCAATACCACTAAAAGGCCGTCCATTTTGTCCGCCTCGGCCTGGGCAAGCCACTGGTCGCCTTCCGCGAGCGAGTAGATGGGCTCAGGCCGGATATCGATCTTCATGCCGAACTCATCAGCCGCCGCTTTGATCTGCTTCCGATAGGTTTCGAATGCCGCCTCGCCGTCGTAGACGGCTCCCGGCCATCGCATCCCGTACTCGCCTTTGCGGCGAACGAATGCGACTTTCATACGCGGCACGTACTTCGAGGCCGGACCGGCCTGTCTGATGGGTCTTTCATGATCAAGCTGCTCCGACACTGCATGTGCGGCACGACCCATAAGCAACGGTCCTACTGCTGCGCCGCCCGCCGCGACCAAGAACGCCCGCCGGGAGCAGGTCGGAGTCTGTCTCCTATGTGGCACCTCGTGTGATGGTCTCATTGCCTCTGTTCCTTTCGGCCGTTTGCGAGCGTCATGCCGCCCGTCTTCTCATTCGCCTGTAGGTGGACACAGTGCATTTAATATCCGCACACCTTGTTGCAGCGTCTCGTCCGGCGCGGCGAAGGAGATCCGGAAATGGGTGTTTCTTTCCGAGAACACGTTCCCTGGTATGATAAGCACGTTGTTCTCGATCGCGCGTCGTACGAACCCGTCGGCCTCGCCTCCCGGTGCTTCAGGGAAGATGTAGAACGCGCCCGCCGGCTTATTCACGTTGAACCGTTGTTTGAGCCCGTCATATACGATGTCACGCTTTCGCCGGTACGAGGCGAGCATCTCGGCCGTGCCCCTCTGGAGCGCGACGATAGCGGCTTTCTGGGCAAACGCCGGTGCGCACACGAACGTATACTGCTGGATCATGGTCATCCGCTCGATGAGCTCCGCCGGTCCGGCGGCATACCCGACACGCCATCCGGTCATCCCGCCCATTTTCGATAAGCCATTGAGCACGAGCACGTTCGAGCTGTACCGCGCGACCGTATCCGGCTCCGAATCGAACGTTAACTGCTCGTAGATCTCGTCCGATACGATGAGCAAGTTATGCGCTTCGGCAAACTCCGCGACGAGCTTGAGTTCATCTCGATTCAAAACCGCTCCCGTAGGGTTGGCGGGACTGTTGATCACGATCGCTTTGGCTCGTTTGGACAGAGCTTTCTCCAACGCTTCGGGTCTGACATGGAAATCGGGGTAGGTATCCACGTAGCGCGGCACAGCGCCGAACAGCGTCACCAGATGCTTGTACATCACGAAGTACGGATCGAGGACGAGCACTTCATCGCCCGGATCCAATGCCGACAAGAACGCGAGAGTAAGCCCACCGGAGACGCCGGACGTGATGAGCACCCGATCGAGCTCGACGTTGAACCGTCGCTGGTAGTACCGCCTCACCTCATCGATCAGTTCCGGTATCCCCTGGGTGACGGTGTACTTATTGAACCCGCGCCGTATCCAGTCGATAGCCTCCTCCTTGACCTCTTTCGGCACGTCAAAATCCGGCTGGCCGATGCTGAGGTCTACCGGGTTCTCAAGGGAGGCGGCCAGGTCAAACACCTTGCGTATACCCGAAGAGTCTATCATTTTCGCACGGTTTGATATCATAGGCACCTCTTCGATACGAATATCGACCGAATTACAAGGCTCTTAGCACTCCGGATTCGCGGTGCAGGACCGCACCGTGATGGTATCACGATATGTCGGTTCCTTCAAGCGATAACCAGCCGCCGTGTTGACACTCCATAGCCGCTTCGCTACAATAGCGCCCAGGGCGGAGACGCAGGAAAGGGACGAGATGTCAGTATCGCAGGTGGGCACTTCAATCGGACTGGACAACCTGCGTGAGAGAGCGGTTCGTGCGCAGGATCGGCTCAGAAACTGTACCCTGTGCCCGAGACGGTGCCGAGTCGACCGGACTGCCGGCGAGACGGGATTCTGCGGGACGGGCACCTCCGCCGTGGTGGCAAGCTACGGGCCCCATTTCGGTGAAGAACCTCCTCTCGTAGGTCGATACGGTTCCGGCACGATATTCTTCTGCGGCTGCAACCTCGGCTGCATCTTCTGTCAGAATTACGATATCAGCCACCTGAGACGTGGGGACGACTTATCTTCCGAGGAGCTTGCGGCGATGATGCTCTCGCTCCAGAAAGGCGGGCGACACAACATCAATTTCGTGACGCCGACACACGTCGTGCCGCAGATACTGGACGCACTGGTGATCGCGCGCTCTCACGGGTTGACGGTCCCGCTCGTGTACAACTGCGGCGGCTACGAGTCGGTGGAGACGCTCGAACTGCTCGACGGCGTCATTGACATCTATATGCCGGACGCGAAGTATTCGGATAACGCGGTGGGCAAAGCGTTGTGCAACGTGCCCGACTACTGGGATGTGTGCCGCGCCGCTCTCAAGGAGATGCAACGGCAGGTCGGCGACCTGCAAATCGATTCGCGCGGTGTCGCTACGCGCGGGCTCCTCGTTCGACATCTCGTTCTGCCTGAAGGGCTCGCCGGCACCCCTGAGGTGATGCGGTTTCTGGCCGATGAGATCTCCGAGCACACCTACGTCAACATCATGGAACAGTACAGACCATGTTACCGGGCAGACGAGGACGCCAGGCTCCGTAGGCGTATAACGGTGGAAGAGTTTGCGGAAGCGCTCGACGCAGCGCGCGCACACGGTTTGCACAGAGGGTTCTGAAACGGTCGGTTTCGGGTAGTGGAGAGCTAAGTTGCTCAACCGGGGGAGAGAATAGATGGACCACGGCAGGTACGCCTATTTCGAGGGGAAAATCCGCCCAATCGAGGCTGCAAAAGTGAGCGTGATGACGCACGCCTTCAATTACGGGACGGCGGTGTTCGAAGGGATACGGGGGTATTGGAACGCGGACGAGAAACAACTCTACGTGTTCAGACTGGAGGACCATCTCGACAGGATGTTCCGCAACTTCAATATTCTACGGACACGGTTGGCTGTTTCGAAGCAGGAGGTCGCCGACGTCATCATCGAGCTCATCGTGAAGAACGAGTTCCGGGAAGACGTGTACGTTCGGCCGATTGCGTACAAGAGCTCGTATGTGCTCGGCCCGAAAGTGCACGATCTCGATGACGAACTCGCCATATACATCATCAGGTTGGGCGATTATGTCGATATATCGTCCGGACTTAACGTGGCGGTCTCGTCATGGAGACGGCTTTCGGACAACGCGCTGCCTGCCCGAGCAAAAATCAGCGGTTCCTACGTGAACTCCGCGCTGGCGGCAACCGAAGCCAAAGAGAGCGGGTTTGACGAGGCGATATTTCTCTGCGAGGACGGAACGGTTTCCGAAGGGAGCGCAATGAACATGTTCCTGGTGTTCGGCGATAAGCTGGTTACGCCACCGGCTACTGCGGACATCCTTGTGGGCATCACCCGCAATACCGTGATGCAGATTGCCAGGGAAAAGCTCGGGATCGAGACTGCATGCAGACCCGTCGGCAGGACGGAACTCTACGTGGCTGACGAAGTGTTTTTCTGTGGAACCGGTGCCCAGGTCGCTCCCGTGACACATATCGACAGGCGACCGGTCGCCGACGGGAAACCGGGACCTCTCACCTGCAAGCTCCAGAGACTCTATTTCGACGTGGTCCAGTGTCGCGTGCCGGAGTATAGTTCGTGGTGCACGCCGGCGTACGAATGATCATGAGAGACTCTTTCCGGCGCGTGGCGAACCGGGCTCGTCGTCCCGCATGATGGTTGGTGGTGTAGGAAAGATGCCGGCGGTGGCTTTTTCCGGCTTCAAACCGTGTAACGGATTGCGATAGGCTGGCTGCCTCGGTGCGAGGAGTTCCGAACGGGAGCCGATGAACAGGCAGGTCGGGCGGGTCTGCGACATAAAAGTGGGGTAAATCATCCCGCACGTGCCTCCCAGTAATGTTCGAGCCTTCGGGATTTGAGCACGGAGCGCAGCGAGATTATGGCATTAGCCCCTCGCAGCGACCATTGCATCCCCGATTGTTTAGCGCAGTTGATTATTCATCGAGTAATGTGCTACGATCACACCGCGGCATTATCCGTAATAACGGCAAGGGGAGTGAAGGTAAGCAGGGTCTGCTGCGGTTGCATCTCGTATGCAACAACACCTCGTGCGTTGAACTGACGCACTGCAGACCGGGCTGAATATCATGGAAGAAAAGACCAAAATCTGCCCGTATTGTCGCGAAGAGATAAGTGTTTATGCACGAAAATGTCGTTATTGCGGCGAGATGGTCGGCGACCCCTTACAGAGCGAACGGACGCTGACGGCTGATGAGATAGGGCAGCCCGACGTAACGAAAGACGTTCGCGGGGAAACCCTGGCTCAGGCGTATGCGGCGCTTCAAACGGAGCTCAAGGACAGAGCGACAGCGGTACAGAGGAGTCAACGACGAGACCTCGTCAGGATGCTGCACCTGAAAGGGCTTGTCCTGTGGTTGGTTGTGGGCGGTATCGTGTTCGCGCTGATTACCTTCCGCGGCAACATAACGGGCTTTTTCAAGCGGCAGCTGAACCTCAAACAAACGCGCGCGCTGGCAATACTGGAAGATGCACAGGATTCCAGGAGCTCCGGGGATCTGGTCGGGGGGTTGGAGCTTGTAAACAAAGCACTTGAAGTGGATCCGCATGTGCCGGGTGGACGGGAAGCGTTGGGCGAGCTCCGTGCGCAGGTCCAGGCGGAGATTGAGGCGATGTACCGCAGAGGAAACTATGATCGGGCGATCGCCTATGCTGACAGCGTTGTGTCGGTCGACCCGAAGAATGAAGAAGTGAAGATGCTCGCGAAGCTCGCGCGCGAGGACAAGAGCAGGTATGCCGTGCGGCTTGTCGGAATAATGACGGGCAGCGACGGCGAACGCGTCGCGGCGCT
>Ga0180434_10006902_pt1 | contig 12940 bp, 11 predicted proteins | sample SS_ome_7_FD_132453 | JGI IMG/M metagenome (GOLD analysis project Ga0180434, IMG submission 132453) | Hypersaline lake sediment archaeal communities from the Salton Sea, California, USA - SS_1_D_2 metaG | ecosystem: Environmental > Aquatic > Non-marine Saline and Alkaline > Hypersaline >... | reverse complement strand
GTTCAACGCAGTTCTCCAGCTCGCGCACGTTGCCCGGCCATTGGTGCTCCAGAAGCATCTGCGTCGCTTCCGGCGAAACGCCCGTAACGCGTCTGCCGTTCTCGCGGCTATATTTCCGCAGAAAATGTTCCACGAGCAGCGGTACGTCCTCTTTTCTGTCGCGCAGCGGCGGAATATGAATCGGGACAACGTTCAGCCTGAAAAAGAGATCCTCTCGAAACGTCCCGGACTCGACCGCCTCCCGCAGGTCCCTGTTCGTCGTGCTCACTATCCTCGTGTCGACACCTATCGGAGTCGATCCGCCGACACGCTCGAACTCACGTTCCTGCAAGACCCGGAGCAGTTTCGCTTGGAGGTCCGGATTCATCTCGCTGATCTCGTCCAGCAGCAACGTTCCTTCATTCGCAAGCTCGAACCTGCCTATCTTGCGCTGGTGCGCACCCGTGAACGACCCTTTCTCGTGCCCGAACAGTTCGCTCTCGAGAAGCCCTGCCGACAGCGCCGCGCAGTTTATCTTGATGAACGGTTTGTCCCGGCGCGGGCTCGTGTAGTGTATAGCGCGCGCAACCAGTTCCTTACCGGTTCCGGTCTCCCCGCATATCAACACCGTCGCCCGGCTCGGCGCCACCTTGCGTATCTGTTCGTAGACCGCTGTCATCGATTCGCCGCTACCGACGATCTCCTCGAAGTTGTAAATCTGCTGAAGCTCCGATCGGAGATACAGGTTCTCCTCCTGGAGCCGCCGGTGCTCGAGGGCTTTCTGCGCGACAACCTCGATCTCGTCCGGAGTACACGGTTTCATGATGTAATCGATGGCGCCGGCTTTCAACGCGCTGACCGCGGTCTCGACCGTCGCGTACGCGGTCATCACCACGACGTTCACCCCGGGGTACCGCGCTCGTACCTGCCGCAGCACCTCCAACCCGTCCATCTGCGGCATCTTCAGATCGGTGACAACCAGGTCGATCGGTTCCTTCTCGAGCAGTTCCATACCGCTTTTCCCGTCGGGAGCCACCGCTACATCGTACCCGGCCCGGGCGAGCGTCTCCCGCACGAAATCGCGCATCAGTTGCTCGTCGTCTATGACCAGGATGCTAGCCGCCATCTGCGCCTCCAGCTCCATCGCTCGCTTGGTGACCGGCGCACGGTACACAGATCTCAAATGTCGAACCGGACCCTTCGATGCTCGTCGCGGTGATACGACCGCCGTGTCCCTCCACGATTCGCGCGGCTATCGCTAGACCGAGACCGGTACCTTTCTCCCTCGTGGTGAAAAACGGCTCGAATATACGCGGTAGCACCTCCTCCGGTATTCCGCACCCGGTATCGGCAAACGTCACTACGAGCACCGGTGGCTGTTGCTCCTCAGATCGTTCTTCACGACGGACTTTGATCCGCAACTCGCCGCCGTCTCCCATACTCTGAAACGCGTTCAACACGATATTCAGGAACACCTGCTTGAGTTTTTCTGCGTCCCCGACCAATGTAGCAGGGCTACCCTGGCCATCGGTTTCCGCGCTTACCGCGACCCCGTTGTTCCCGTCGCCCGCGAGAGCGAGTACGGATTTCAGAAGCTCTTCACAATCGATGGTCTCGAACTCGAACTTCATCGGTCTCGTGAACGCGAGCAGCTCGCTCACCACACGGTTGAGGCTCTTTGTTCCCGTAAGGATTTTTTCCACGAGCAGGCCCTTCGGATCGTCCTTGGGTATATCGCGAGCGAGCAGCGCCGCGAAACCTTCGATCCCGCCGAGAGGATTCCTGATCTCGTGCGCGACCGCGGCGGCCATCTGGCCCACTGCCGCCAGCCGATCGTTGCGTCGGACCTGCTCTTTCAGTCTGGCGACCTCACTCAGGTCCTGAAATACCTTGATAGCGCCCGACACGTTGCCATGTCGGTCTTTGAGCAGCGCGACGCTCTCGCTAACCGGCACGGTGGTACCGTCCCTCCGACGCAGTTCTGACGGCACATGACCCGGTGAGAGCTCACACCGACCGACCCGACGCGGCAGATCACCGAAGCTGTCCGCAAACAGCTCGCTGTAACGCCTATCCTGTGCCTCCGCCGCCGGGTAGCCTGTGATCCGCTGCGCCGCGCGGTTGAACGTCGTGATCCTTCCGTCAATGTCCACCGCAAGCACGCCATCCGTCATCGCCTCCAGGATGTCATGCAGATAGTCCCGTGTTCGGTTGAGTTCCTCGACCTTCAACAGCAACTGTTTGTTCTTCGCTTCCAGTTCGCGGTCGAGCTGAGCAACCTTTTCCTGGAGCTTGTCGTACGCTTCCTTCAGACGTTGCGTCGTCTCGTTGAACGTCTCGAACGCCGCCGCAAGATGTTGTGCTGAAACGCTCATCGTCGTTTATCCACGAATAACGGGGCTGTCTGACGTCCCGCACGATACCCGTCGAGCAGTCGCCGACCGCCGGCCGTCTCAGCCAGCTCGGCACGTATCGAATCCGTCATTGTCCTGAACATCGCCTCGTTCTGTTGCTCAAGCTCAAGCAGTGCTTGAAGCGCACGTCGCGCGTGGTCGAACGCCTCGGCTGCTTTCGCTTGCATACTCTCCGGCACCTTCTCGTCCTTGCCCGTATCGTTGCGCAACCGGTCCGTCGTTTCCGCTACCGAACGGAGTTCCGCAATCACTCGTTCCTTGTTTTTCAGCAGCCCCTCAAGCTGGTCGTAGTCGCCTTCCCGAACTGCCGCGGCGATCTGGCGAGCGCCCTCCGCCAATCTCTCATACAGTGCGGTTTCCCTCTCCAGGCTGGTCACCAACTCCCCCACGATCCCCGAGCCGTTTGAGTCCGCCACTGTCAGAATTCCCGGGTACGCAGCCTCATTTCGAGCTTCGCTACGTCCACGCGCGTCTGCGCCGCCTTCTTCCATTGCGACGACGGATATCCCTCCAGAAAGTCCATATACGCGACCATGGATTCATCGTACCGTCCGAGCTCGAAGTATGCGTTCCCTTTCTGGTAGCTTGCCCATTCCCGCACTTGATCAGGCGCTTGCTCGTTTGCAGCTATCGTCGCGAACTCATCGAGCGCGCCCAGGTAGTCGCCGCGAGAAAACAGGTAGTCGCCCCACACCAACGCCGCCTGAGCCGCTACCGGCGTCCGGTCCGTTTCTCCGGTCGCCCAGTTCCTGATTTCTTTGGCAAGTTTACGAGCCTCCGCCATCTTGTCAGCGGCGATATACGACCGTAACAGTGCGGCCACCCCGTGGGCGTCTCTATGGTCCGGGTACTCAGTAATTGCGGTCTCCAGCGCTTGGACGGCGCCCTGCAAATCGCCGAAACCGCGCAACGCGGTGCCCAGTTCCACAAGCATGCTATAGGCCAGATCCGGCGGTACACGCGACCTGTCCACACCTCGTAACGCTTTCAGCCCCGTATCCCATCGTTCGGCGTGAAGTGACGCGATCCCCAAACGCGCAAGGACCTCGTCGTCTTCCACACCGTCCAGCATCTTTGCGTACGTCTCCGCTGCTAATTTCGGCAGACCAAGATCGCGATAAAGCGCCGCCATCTTCGAGAGCAACGGGTCGCGGCGCGCACTCACAACATGTTCCGGCAGTCGGGAGCGCAACAGATCGATCGCCCCCTGAGGATCGCCACGCAAATACATGATGTCGGCCAGCTTCAGATAGGCCTGGTAAGACAGATCGGTCGAGGGAAACCTTTTTGTGATCTCGCGGAAACATCGGTTGCTCGATTCAAGGTCGCCTGCCTCCAGCTGTGCCGTGCCTCCTTTGAACCAGGCGTCCGGATCGTCCGGTGCCACGGCAACCGCCTTGTCATAGAATCGTGCTGCTTCAGCATACTCCTGCTTCCGAAAATTGAGCTCGGCAAGCATTGTGAGCAAATGCGCATTCTCGGGATACTTCGTGTGGCCGTCGTACGCGTGCTGCAGCGCCGCGTCGATGTGACCGCTCTTCTCCTCAGCACGGCACAGCTGGACGATCACTTCCGGTTCGAGCTCGCTTTCCTCGAACACCTCAAGGAACGTCCGACACGTTGCCGCAGATTCCGTCCAGTTACCCATCGCGCCATACGCACGGGCAAGCTTGAGCAGAACGCGGTCGTTGTCCGTCACCGCAACGGCCATTTCCACCCGTTTTCTGTACAGCGCCACCGCCTCGGCATGGTTGCCGCGCGCCAGCTCCAGGTCGGCAAGTGTTTCCTGAGCGTCCGCGCCCACGGGATCGTGTGGAAACGAGGTCAAGACCTGCCGATACAGAGCGGCTGCTTTATCGTGTGCGCCCTCTCGCTCTAACGCGGTCGCGAGCTCCAGTTTCGCACGGGGAATAAGGTCCGAGTCCGCATACGTCGTGATCAGCGAGGTCAGCGTTCGTATTGCCGCCGAACTGTCCCCCTGGCTCAGGTATGTCCTGGCAATCTCGAACTCCACCTCGGGAATATCAGGCAGGCTGGGATACTTTCTGGCAAGTTCCTCGAATGCGTCGCGCGCTTCCTGATACATCTCCTCTTCAAGATACGTGCGTGCGATAGCACGCAGTGCGTCCGGCACACGGGAACTCGAGGGATCGGTCTCAATAGCCTTCCTGTATGCTTCCCGCGCCTCAGTGTAGCCGGTCGGTGTCGGATCCTCATGCTCAAGCGCCTGCATTGCGTGCGCCAGCAGAAACAACCCTTCGGACCGCTCGGCGCTCGGGGGTGTTTCCTCCAGAAACGCCTCGAGCAGCTCGCGCGCCTCGCCGTAACTCTCCTCGTCGATGAACGTCTTCGCTCGGTCGAGCGGCGTCAGCAAGCCGCCCTCGGTGTGGGAAAGTTCGGCGAGCATCCTGAGCCTGCGAGCCCTCACCGTGGTGAGCCAGCCTGCAACAAAAAGTCCCGCGAGCAGACCCGCTGCCACCGATAGGGTCATCTTGCGGCTGGGAAGTCGCAGAACGAGCTTCCGCTGAGCAACTTCGGCGGGTTCGGCCTCTTCTTCAGCGACCTCCACGGCGCCGCTATCTTCAGCGACCTCCGCGGTTGCCCAGTCGGGCTCTTTGTGTGGTGCCGCTTCTTCCTCAGCGCCCTCCTGCTCATCAGCGGCTGGCTCGGCGACATCCCTCTCAGACTGGGGAACGTCGGACACTTCAGGCGGTTCCGCTTGCTCATCGGACTGCTCGCTGTCCGAGATGGGCTCCTTGCCCTCGTCCGATGGCAAGGCGGTCTCCTCTCCCAGCTTCTCAGCCTCCGGCGAGTCAGCTAACGAGCCGCCTTCTGACAGAGCACCCATTTCCGCTCGGGAGACCGCATCGTCCGATTCCGCATCTTCCGGCTTCGGCGCTGCCCCGTCGGCACGCGCCTCACCGTCAGCGGACGGGCCGTCCTCGTGCGTTTCCTCTTGTTCGAAATCTTCCGGTTCCATTCAGGAACGCCACCATACGACGGGCATACAAATACCGCACCACCATACACTAGATATGGGGTCATCCAGTGTACCCACCACCTAATTCTCGCGTATCATAACACAAAGCTTCCGGGATGTCAAGTGACAATATGCCGGAACATAGTGTCATTCCGTCACTTAACACCTACGCGAAAGGCACTTAGCTTGTGTGGAGCGTGTGTATGGTTGGAAGGAACAATGGGAAACAACGGGGAATCTGACCGGAAACTGTGCGGATTGCAGCGCAAACGCTTCCTATACCATGGACTCCAGTAGCGAGCGACGAGCTTTTTCCGCCGACGGGATCCAGCGGCTTACACCGGGACAGCGCGTGACACGCTCTCCTTTATCGCTTCGTTCGCGACCATCGTAAGACTGTGCGTCTTGAGGGCGTCCTCGTACGTCGCCAGGATTCCCACAGGACTCCCGTTGACCACCGATTTGATGAACGTCTCGTTCTCCGCGAGATACGGGTCGACTTTCCGTCGGTACTCGTGTGTGCACTGCATGTCGGTCACACGCAGCGTATCGCCCGTGAGCTCAAACGCCAGCTCTTTGCACACGCAAAGCAACCCGACTTTCGAGAAGCCGTCGTGAACGCACGTCGAGCTGATGTTGCCGACCGCATTATTCTCGAACAAAAGTGTCACCGTGCTGCTGTCCTCCACGGTGAAGTCTTTCCGATCTTTCATCAAGCCGGTCGAAGCCGCCGCGTATACGAACTTGACCTCGCCACAGAGGTACCGGGCAAGATCGAAAATGTGCGTCGTCTGCTCCACAATCTGGCCGCCGGACATGTCTTTCTGCACCCACCACGGAACACCGGGCGCGCCGCCGAGCCACCATCCCAGTACCAATGACGGTTCCCTGCCCGCCGGCACCCGTCGCGCTCGCTGTACGATATCCGAGTAACGCCACTGGTACCCGACGCTCGCTATACATTGCGTCGAGCCGAGAGCGTCCGCGACTTTCATCGCCGTATCCCGGTCGACGGCAATCGGCTTCTCGATGAACAGATGTATGCCGCGTTTCAACGCCAACAGCTCAGGAGCGCCGTGCGCGTTCGGCGGCACCGCAATATAGACCGCATCCAGCCGCTCCTCCTTGTACATCTCGCCACAATCCGAATACGCTGTGCCGCCGTACCGTTTGGCAGTTGCGGTAGCTATATTCTTTCGCACGTCGCAAAACGCCACCAGCTTCACGTCCTTCATCCTGGACAGGTGCTGAAGGTGAACGCCCATTATCCCTCCGAGCCCGACAAACCCCAGTCTGATAGCCATTGCGTCGCCTCCCGGTACCCTTACACGTCCCTCCTCGTTGCCCGCTTCGCGGGCATAGTACAATTCATCGGCGCAAAATGCAAGTCGGCTTGGGTTCAAAACTTACCGTCATGCGCGGCAAAACTCTGCTCCGAGATCCATCGCCTCGATGTTGAGAGGGATAAGCTCGTGACTTCGCTCAGGAAGAACGTGCGCGAGGGAATCCTTAATCGTTTGCAGATCGACCACGCGCGTCCGCTCGACGAACGCTCCCAACACTACCATGTTCGCCATCCGTGTGTTGCCGAGTTGCGCGGCAAGCTCATTCGCCGCAATCGGCACGGCGTCCAGATCCGTTCGCACGATCTTCTCCTCGGCGACAAACGTTGTGTTCACAAACAGCACGCCGCCTCGCTTAACCCTCGGCTGGAACTTATCGAGCGACGCCTCGTTCATCACGATTGCCGCGTACGGAGACCTGGTGACCGGCGAGCCTATCGGTTCGTCGGCGATGGTGACGGTACAGTTCGCGGTGCCTCCGCGCATTTCGACACCGTAGGTCGGCAAGTAGGTAACCTGTTTTGCTTCTTTCATGGCGGCGTAGGCGAGCAGATCGCCCATCAGAAGTATTCCCTGCCCGCCGAATCCCGCTATGATCGTGTCGAAGTACATCTACGGAAAGTCTTTACCGGTGCGTTCTTTGAACACACCGAGAGGGAAATACGGGATCAGCTCCTGTTCCACTTTTCGTTGCCCTTCCAACGGTCGGACATGCCAGTTCGTGTGGCATGCCGAAAGGAGCTCCACAAACGCCAACCCCATATCGTTGATCTGCATCTCAAACGCTTGACGGATAAGTTTCTTGGCTTTGAGCACGTGTTTCACGGTATGCATGGACATTCTCGCGCTGAAACATACCCCTTCCAGCGTGGCAAGCATCTCGGCCATCCTGATAGGGTAGCCGTCGTTGCGGGCATCGCGACCGCGCGGCGTAGTCGTGGTATGCTGACCGAGTAACGTTGTCGGCGCCATCTGGCCGCCGGTCATCCCGTACACGGTGTTGTTCACGAAGATCACCGTGATCCGCTCGCCTCTGTTCGCCGCGTGGATAATCTCCGAGGTGCCGATGCTCGCAAGGTCGCCGTCACCCTGATACGTGAACACCACCTTGTCCGGTTGCGCACGCTTCACGCCCGTCGCTACGGCGGGAGCCCGTCCGTGCGGCGCCTCAATGACGTCGATGTCGAAATAATCGTACATGAACACTGCGCAACCGACGCACGCCACCCCTATGGTCTTTTCTCTGAGACCGAAATGGTCTATCGCTTCCGCAACCAACCTGTGCGCCGTGCCGTGTGTGCAGCCGGGACAAAAATGTGTCGGCGTATCTTTCAGCGTCCGCGGCCGCTCGAATACCTTCTTCACTTAAATCGCCTCTATCTGCTTCAGAATGTCCTCCGGCGACGGGACACCGCCTCCGGGTCTGCCATAAAAGTGACAGCGGGCTCCTGCCGCTGCACTTAGACGGACATCCTCAACCATTTGACCAGTGCTCATCTCCACGACAAGGACATCCTGCGTCCTTTCCGTCGTATCCCGTATGACCCGCTCCGGAAACGGGAACAACGTGATCGGCCTGATCAACCCGACCTTGCGACCATGTTCCCTCGCCATTCCCACCGCGGTGCGCGCTATGCGGCTCGCAATGCCGAACGCTACGATGACCACGTCGGCATCGTCCACGGCATAGGTTTCCGCACGCTGCTCTTCGCGCCGCATCAGATCGTACTTCCTCTTCAACTCCAGGTTATGCGCCTCCTGCTCGCCGTCCTCAAGGTAGAGCGTCTTAAGCACCCGCTGCGGACGTCCCTTCGGTCCGGTCAGGATCCACTCTTTTGCCGCAACTCTCACCGGTTCACGGGGCCGAAGGACCGCAGGCTCCTTCATCTGACCGAGCATAGCGTCCGCCAGGATAACCGCCGGGTTGCGGTACTTGTCGGCAAGCTCGAACCCCAGGACCGTCAGATCGAACATCTCCTGCGCCGACGCAGGTGCGAGCACGATGCTATGGTAATCGCCGTGACCGCCGCCTTTCACCGCCTGAAAATAGTCTCCCTGCGTCGGCGATATCCCGCCCAGTCCCGGACCGCACCGCATCACGTTAACAACAACGCACGGAAGCTCCGCACCCGCAATATACGACAATCCCTCTTGCATCAGGCTGATACCGGGTCCCGACGATGAGGTCATCGCGCGACCGCCCGATGCCGCGGCTCCCATCACCATGTTGATCGACGCGATCTCGCTCTCCGCCTGGATGAACGTCCCGCCGACTTCGGGCAACTTCGCGGATAAGTACTCCGGTATATCGTTTTGCGGAGTTATCGGGTAGCCGAAATAGAACCTGCACCCCGCCTGCAACGCTCCTTCCGCAAGGGCGACGTTTCCCTTAACGAGCTGCAGCTCGCCTGCACGCGATCCTGCGCGCGACATCGCTTCGGTTGCGAGAACCTTTTCCCCGCTCAACGGTACACCTCTATGGCGGTGTCCGGGCACACTTCAGCGCACAAACAGCATCCTGTGCATTCGTCACCGTTCTTCTGCACTACCGGTCGGCATCCGAGCGCGTTAACTTCCTGACCCGCTTGGATCAGCTCTTTCGGACACGTCTCGATACAGAAATAACACCCTTTACATCGCTCGAAATCTATAAGAATGTACGCCATTGCAGGTCCTGACTTGCTGAAAATGCTCGCGGTCCCGCGCCTCGCGGGTGAAGATAATGGTAGCACGCACCCCATCACGTGTCAAACACTGAGCGGTACTTCCAATCGCCGGGTAAATGTGTCGCTGTCCGTGCGCTCCGCGCGCCAAGCTACTTCTCTGGTAGGGTGGAGGTGCACCTAGTCGGTGCCACGTAGCGCCCGCCTCAGCTCGCGCGACGGCGGGCAGGCGTGAAGGCGTCCCCGTCCAAGATGCGCCGTGGCGTGCCTTCACTATCGCGGGCGAGATCCGGCCTTCGTAGCCTTCGGCGCAGGAGGCCGCCCACGAGACTGCCGGCAAGATGCCAGCGCTACACCTCCTATGCGGCGATTCGGGCGGTACCCGAAGCGACGATGCGCGACGACACTTGTTGCGGACAACGCAGGGGCGTTCGCCTGAACGTCCTCCCGTGCCGTTGCCGATGCTCAAGAGCTCACCCGGGAACAACCAGGCCTCCGCTCGTATCGATGGGGAGTAACGACGGTCTCAGGAAGAGGTGACGACCGTTCCGTTCTGATTGGTGAAAGTGACTCGCGTGACTGTATCGTCAATATCGAGAATCGCGCCGTAGATGATAATGCGCGTGCCGGGAAACGCTTTATCGAGGATTACGATCCGGCAGTCTTCGGCTCCATGCCGTTCAGCTTGAAGCGCGTCAATGTGTGAGGTGATCTCCTGTTCTCGTTCTTCCGCAGCGCGCAGCTTGTCGTGTAACTCGCGTAACGTGCTCTCGCCCCTCTCGGTCAGCACCCCGTCGTAGCGAGCTTTCAGCTCCATCATCTGCGTATACCGCTCGCTCGTTGCTTTCGCATCTTTCCTGACCTGCGCAAGCTCCTTCTGGGCGTTCTGGAGCTGCTGCGTAAGTGTCGGATCCGGTCCTATCTCGAGGACGGTCTTGGGTGCGGTCTTTGGGTTACCGGCATTCCCGACCCTGATCTCGTGTGAAGCGTTGACTGTTCCCCCTATGACAGCGCCTTTCACCCCTTCGACGACAACGGTTCTCCCCCGGACGGCCGACCGGAACACCTCGCCGCGTACCTTGACGCTACCGCCCGCTACGATGGTGGCATTGTCTGCGAACCCTGCCGTGATGTCCCCCTGCGCCCTGACGGCGACACCCTCCTTGCCAAGAATACCGCCGCTGACTTCCACCGACCCGCCTGCCTCGATGTCGCCCCTGTCGACATTGCCGTATACACGGACATTGCCGCTGGACTCGACCTTGAAATCTTCCTTGACGTGCCGGCCCACCACGATATCACCCAGGAACCGTATATTCCCGGTCTCATAATCCACGTCGCCCGTTACTGTATAGACTGAAACCACCGCGATCTTGCCGTCATCGAACGTCACCATACCATCATGTCCGGCTATCACTTTCGACCCATCTTCCGCAATCTCGGCACCACGTCCACACCGGATCTGAGCCGGCTTCCCGGGAGGAGCCGGGAGCTCCTCACCGAACACATTTCGGCCCGGTACTCCGGGACCCGGTGGCGTTGCGGTAGCGAGTGTATCGCCCTTCTTGACGTTCTGTATTAGATTCAACTCGCGGTGGTCCACCCTGCCGACACGGTCTCGATGCGCTGGTGGTCGTTTGCGCTGCGTGTCGAAATGATACTCGATCTCCCCGTCTTTACCTCGTTGGGGAGGTACACCGGTAGCCACAACTACCCGTTTTCCGGGCTCCAGCTCACTGAGTAGAGGCGGGATCGACTCTGCGTCGACGTTCTTGATACCAAGCGCTTCAAGACCGCTGATGATCTGAGCGGCCCTAACGGACTGGGCTTCGTCGGCAAATTCCCGTTCGATCATCAGGAACGCCGTCAGCTTCGGTTGGTCAAACGAAACCCGCATTGATCGGGGAAGCACATTCTCACCAGTCTTCTGCAAAACCGACTCCTTCCGTTCAAGCGACTGATAGTTTCAGTTCAGCGCGACATCTTATCAGTCATCCCCCGTCGGTCCCGTTCTCTTCACGCGGAAGCACCTTATTGAGCTTTTCACGGAATACGCGTGGCGTGAACGGTCGGACGACGTAGTTGTTAACACCTGCGTTGATGGCGGCAATAACGTCCTCCTTGACCGACTCGGCTGTCACCATGATGACCGGGATATCCCGAAACTTCTCGTCCGAGCGCATTTTTCTGACCAGGGTCAACCCATCCATTTCCGGCATATTCCAATCCGTCACGACAACATCCACACCACCTTTGAGGAGCTCCTCAAACGCGCCAAGACCGTTTTCCACTTCCACCACGTCATCGTACCCGAGATGTTTGAGACAGTTCGTAACGATCCTGCGCATCGACGCAGAGTCGTCCACGACGAGGAACCTCATAGATCTCCTCCCCGGTTCCGTCGGATCCACGGTTGTGCGGCCTCGAAGGTCGCTTGCACAACACCGAACAAGCTCGATAGCATAGACAGAACACTCTAGGGCACAGTGCAATAGGCGAGAGCTAGCTGGTGCAGTTCCAGCGCTCAGCAAGAAGGTTCCTGACGAGTGCCGCTAAGCAAAAGCCGGCGTTCGACAGGACATGCGTGAGACACCGGTTGGACCGTGCCGCTCTCGTCTGGCTGCACCACCCGCCGAGAAGAGGATCGGCTGACGACACCTTCTCCCCGGTAGTACAGCCTCCGGCCCGTTCGGTATCTTCCCCCATATGAATGATACCGCCTGGCCTGCGGAATGTCAAGGCCTGACAATGGGTTGTGAGGTCATGCCACTACCATGGGATAACTGCCCTGCGGCGTAGCCGTCCCCACCGGTGCCCTCCTTCCGCAAAGACTTCACCAGGAACCGCCGCGCTCGAAGCTTCGAGCACAATATTTAGAGGGAAGGGAGGGCCCACGAGCAACAATGCCGCAGGACTGTGGCACCCCTCTCCAGGGTCTAAAATCACGCCTGCACTGGGCGCGGTTGGCTGCGCGCACCACGCCCCGCCGAATGCCACTCGAGGCCCTCCCGGGAACCGGATAACATGGTCTTCCGGTTTTTTTTATTTCCTATATATATAGACGGAAAAAGTCGCCGTTTTCTTCCCAAAAAATTCACGGTGGAGGCAAGGGCGGTTGGTTTGGCCTGGCGTAAGCCCTTGTTGGCAAAGGTGCTACGCGATGTTGAAAAAGTAGATTCTTCTCGCCGGTCAGAGTGACAGGTACGGCGGGTACGCCACGCCGCGGCGAGTTTTCACCGCGGCACACGTTCCGCAAAACCCTCGCCTACTTTGGCGGGCGAGGCCCGGCGTTCGTAGCCTTCGGCGGCGGAGGCCGCCCACGAGACTGCCGGCAAGATGCCGGCGCTACTCGGCGTTCAGCGCGGTATTCTTGCACGGCGGGAAGGGTATGACGTATAATCTGTTACGTTCGTACGAGTGAGCGTGGCGGGCGAGCTGTCGGGCCGAGCATCTTCAGTTACCCGGCGGAGGGCGGTAGGCTGGGTAAGGATGACGGAATGGCTTCCCCGCACGACCTGAATGAGGCTGGCGGATATGAGCGAGAGGGACGACGAGAAACTT
>Ga0180434_10006901_pt1 | contig 12940 bp, 11 predicted proteins | sample SS_ome_7_FD_132453 | JGI IMG/M metagenome (GOLD analysis project Ga0180434, IMG submission 132453) | Hypersaline lake sediment archaeal communities from the Salton Sea, California, USA - SS_1_D_2 metaG | ecosystem: Environmental > Aquatic > Non-marine Saline and Alkaline > Hypersaline >... | reverse complement strand
CGGCGCCGGGCACACGGCGCCGGACGTCAAGGCGGCGGCGAACGTCTGGTTTCGCCACGCGCTCCTCCTCGTCTACCCGCTCGGCCCGTCGCTGATCGCGTCGGCGAAGATCGCCGGGCTCGACGTTTACGCGGTGATCCCGTACCTGGTTCCGGCCTTCCTGCTGACGATCGGCGTCGGTTACGTCTTCCTCCTTCGGCGGGCCGGCGGGCGCCTCTCGCACAGCGGATCCTTCTCGCTCGTTGGCCTGCTCGTCCCGCTGGGGATCATCCTCGCCGCGCCCTTGCTCGATCTCGTACTCAAGGGGACGATCGACCTTCCGGTCGCCGAGATCGGGACGAGCATCGGCGTCGCGGTCAGCCTCGTTGCCGCGATCGCCGTCGGACGACTGAGGTTCAGGCAGCTGGGGGCGGTCGCCCGGAGGATGACGCCGTGGAAGTACTCCCTGATCGTCCTGGCGATGTTCGCTTTCCTGAACGTGTTCACCGCGTCCGGCGTCCCCGAGCGGATCGCCGCGATGGCGCTCCCGCCGGTCGTCCTCTGCGTGGCGATCGGGGCGGCGCTCGGTCTGATCACCGGGCGGATCCAGGCGCCGATGTCGATCGTCCTCCCGATCTACGCCTCGACCTACGGGGCGATGTCGGCCCCAGTGTTCGCGGTGACCTACTTCGCCGTTTTCCTCGGGTACATCCTGACCCCGATTCACCCGTGCATCTCGGTGTCGGTCGAGTACTTCAGGACGTCGATGGGCGCGTTCCTTCGGCGGATGATCGTTCCGGCGACGATCGGCTGGGCCGTCTGCCTCGTCGTCGGGCTACTCCTCTTCTGAGGCGTCGAGGCGGCTCAGATACAGCGTCTGCGTCGGGTAGGCGAACTCGATCCCCTGCGCCTCGAACGCCCGCGCGATGCCCAGGTTGATCGCCTGCTGCCGGTCCATGTAGACGTTGTAGTCCGGGTCGAGGACGTAGTAGACGGTCTCGAAGTCGAGCGAGAAGTCGCCGAACGCCCGGAAGTGGCAACGGTCGAACCGGACGTTCGGCTGATCCTCGATGATCACGCGGACCGTCTCCGGGATCGACGCCAACACGTCGGGCGGCGTCTGGTAGGTGACGCCGAACGGGAAGACGACCCGCCGCTCGTACATCCGCTTGTAGTTTCGGACGCGGCTTCCCAGCAGGTCGCTGTTCGAGAAGATGATCTGCTCGCCGGAGAGGGAGCGGACGCGCGTCGTTTTCAAGCCGATCCGCTCGACCGTCCCCATCAGCTCGCCGACGATGATGAAGTCGCCGATGACGAACGGCTTGTCGACGAGGATCGAAAGCGACGCGAACAGGTCGCCGAGGATGTTCTGCACCGCCAGGGCGATGGCGATTCCGCCGATTCCCAGGCCGGCGATCAGGGCGGTGATGTCGATCCCGAAGTTGTCGAGCGCGAGGAGGGCGATGATCGCCCAGATGGCGACCTTCGCGACGAAGCCGAGCGCGGTGAGCGACGTTGCGGTCGCCGCGTCGTCCTCCATCTTTCGCTTCGCGGTCCGCCGGATCCAGAACGTGGCGACGCCGTCTCCCCAGAAGCCGGCCTGGATCAGGAGGGCGAAGACGAAGAGCGCCCGCAGCGCCCGCTCCGCCGCGTCCGGGAGGACGAGGATCAGCGATCCGGCGTAGAACGCGACGACCAGAATGAACAGGAACCGCGTCTTGGCGAGAAGCTCGACGAGCATGTCGTCGAACCGGCCGGGCGTCTTCACGGTGACCCTCCGCAGGCGCCGGACCAGCCGCCGCATCACGACCCGGAGGACGAACCAAGCGAACAGCACGATCGCGACGGCGAGGAGCCACGTCCACAAGGGGTTCGAGTAGTAGACCGTCTTCAGGACTTCCATTCCGCTCCTCCCGGCCCGCGCGAGCCAACACGCCACGGGACGAGAAACGAGCGTATCCGATCGGTCGGGAAACGATCAACCCGTCGATCGATCGCGCACGAGGGACCCGGTTCCGTCCGGGGCGGAGACGTGGCCGCGTCGGCAGGTTCCAGCGACGCCGTCGGGGGTGACTCGTGTCCGGGCCGCACGCCGGGGAGTGTATCGGACCGACTGCCGCCGGTCGGTACGATCGAAACGATGGACAGGATCGAAGTTCTCGTTCAAGCTTCCGAGCGGTACGACGCGAAGCGGGTCGGGTCGCTGAAGGCCGATCTGCTGAAGAGGATCTCCTCCGTTTCGACGGCATTCGAGCTCGAGCCCGTCCAGCGGCCGTCCGGCGACCGCCTCGCGGCGATCCTCGTCCTGACCGGTGGCGTCGAACGGGAGGCGTTGAAGGCGATCGCGCTGCTCCCGCCGCCGGCGCTGCTGATCGCGCATCCTGGACACAACTCGCTCCCGGCGTCGCTCGAGATCCTTGCGCGCGTCCGCCAGGACGGTGGAGAGGGGAAGATCCTCTTCGGAACGCCCGAGGAGATCGCCGTCGGGCTCGAACGGGAGCTGGTCGTCTCGAAGGCGTGGGACGGGCTGAGGTTCAGCCGCGTCGGCCTGATCGGCGAGCCGTCCGAGGGACTCGTCGCCAGTGACGTCGACCGCGCCTTCCTCAAGGGGAGGCTCTCGGTCGAGCTGATTCCGATCGAGATGGACGAGCTGCTGGCGCGGATCGAGGAGGCGTCGGCGCCGAAGAGGGAGATCGTCCGGTTCAAGCGGACCGCCCGCTCGGTCGACGATCGCGCGGCGGAGAACATCGAGAACTCGGTCGCGATCTACCGGGGCCTGCGGTCGGTCATCGACGGCCACAAGCTCGCCGCCTGCTCGGTCCGATGCTTCGATCTGATCACCCGCCTCGGGCAGACCGGCTGCTACGCCCTGTCCCGATTGAACGACGAGCACGTTCCCTCAGGGTGCGAGGGGGACCTCCGGGCGCTTTTCTCGTTGTTCGTGGCGTACCTCCTCTCCGGCCAGGCGGCGTTCATGGGGAACGTCACCTCGGTCGAACCGGCGGATCGGATCCTTGGAATGGCCCACTGCACGTGCCCGCTGTCGATGGCGGCGCAGTACGCGATCGCTACCCACTTCGAGTCCGATCTCGGGGCGGCGATCGCGGGGAAGATCCCCATCGGGCCGTGTACCGTCTTCCGCCTCGGCGGGGAGCGGCTCGACCAGTTGTTCGTCCGCGAGGGGACGACGGTGGAGACCACGGTTCGCGACGATCTCTGTCGGACGCAGACTCGGATCTCGGTCGACGGGCCGATCGAAGAGCTTCTCGAGGCGCCGCTCGGCAATCATCACGTCCTTCTCGAAGGACATCACCGAAGGACGATCGAGACGTTCTTCGAGCGGTATCTCGGGTCCTGATCCGGATCTTGCTGGGTACCGGGAGAATCGCTACCATCCTCGAAACGTGGGGGTGATGGTTCATTGCCGGAACAACGGAAGATGCAGATCGCGGCCGACAACGAGGCCCGTCGCGGGCACTACTCGAACCTTGCGCTGATCTCCCACCGCAAGGAGGAGTTCATCATCGACTTCCTGTTCGTCGATCCGCAGACCCAGTCGCCGAAAGGGGATCAGGCGCTCCTGACGTCGCGGGTCATTCTGAATCCCGGGCACATGAAGCGGCTCTACCAGGCGATCGGGGAGAACATCCAGCGGTACGAGAAGAACTTCGGAACGATCGTCCTTCCGCCGAAGCTGGCTTGACGGGGTACCGGGGCCGCTGACGGGTGCGCATCGTGGAGCCGAAGCTGTTCGCCGGATACCGACCGATCCTCGTGGAGGAGCTCCGCCGCGTCCTCGCCGGTGAAGGGCCGTTGCGGAGCGTTCTTCGGTATCACGTCGGGCTGGAGGACGCGTTCGGCGCGCCGGTGGAGGCGCTCGGGAAGCTGATCCGTCCTTCGCTCACGCTTCTCATCGCCGACGAGCTGGGCGGCGATCCGCGGGCGGCCGTCCCGGCCGCCGCGGCCCTCGAGCTGGTCCACGAATTCTCGCTGATCCACGACGACGTCCAGGACCGCGACGAGGTGCGACGCGAGCGACCGACCGTCTGGCGTCGGTGGGGAGAGGCGCAAGCGATCAACGCCGGGGACCTGATGCTCGTTCTCGCCCTGGCCGAGGCGGGACGTGCCGGGGACGCGGTCCGCGAGCGCGTGCTCGGCGCAACCGTCGAGATGATCGAAGGGCAGGCGCTCGACGTCTCGTTCGACGGCCTGACGACGCTCGGCGAGTACACCGCGATGATCGACCGGAAGACCGGGGCGCTCTTCCGCTGCGCCTGCGAGCTGGGAGGGATCTTCGCCGGCGCCTCTCCCGAGGTACGAGAGCGCTTGAACGGGATCGGCCGGGAGCTCGGCCGCGCGTACCAGATCCGCGACGACCTCCGCGACGACCTCCGTCCGGCGAGGACGCCGTATTCTGTCGTGGCGGAGATGGAGAAAGGGGACGGGGCGAACGCAGTGAACGCCCATCTGGAGAACGTCACGCGTGCGGCGGAGCGGCTGCCGTTCGGTGAGACGGGACTCGGCGAGATCCGCGCGCTGTGCGAAGCGCTCCGGCTCGAGGACAAAGGAGCCGAGCGATGACGCGGAAGATCCTCGTCCGCGACGTTCCGATCGGCGGCGGCGCGCCGATCGTCGTTCAGGCGATGACGAACACCGACACCGCCGACGTCGAAGCGACGGTCGCGCAGATCGAGCGACTCGAGCGGGCCGGCTGCGAGATCGTCCGCGTCGCCGTTCCGAGCATGGACGCCGCACGGGCGCTCCCGAAGATCCTCGAGCGGATCTCGATTCCGCTCGTCGCCGACATTCACTTCGACCATCGTTTGGCCCTCGCCTCGATCGAAGCCGGCGTCGACAAGCTCCGGCTCAACCCGGGGAACATCACCGATCCGGGTAAGATCGCCGCGGTCGCCGAGGCGGCGAACGAGGCGGGGATCCCGATCCGCGTCGGCGTCAACGCCGGTTCGCTCGACGAGCGATTCCGCGACGCGACTCATCACCCGACGGCTCGGGGGATGGTCGAAAGCGCGCTCCACGAGATCCGGCTCTTGGAGGAGCGCGGCTTCGACCGGACCGTCGTCTCGCTCAAGGGGACCGACGTGCGGATGACGATCGACGCCTACCGCGCCTTCGCGTGCGAATCGGACTACCCGTTGCACCTCGGGATCACCGAGGCGGGGACGGCGTGGGAGGGCTCGATTCGCTCGGCTGTCGGGCTCGGCGTCCTCCTCGCCGAAGGGCTCGGCGACACGCTCCGCGTCTCGCTGACCGGGGATCCGGTGGAGGAGGTCCGCGTCGCGTACGAGATCCTCCGAGCGCTCGGGCTCCGGTTCCGCGGGATCGACCTGCGGGTCTGCCCGACGTGCGCGCGTACGGGGATCGACCTCGAGGCGATCGCGGTGCAGGTCCGGCGCGAGTTGGGCGACGTCGCCGACAGCCTGTCGATCGCCCTGATGGGCTGCGTGGTCAACGGGCCCGGCGAGGCGCGCGAGGCCGACGTCGGCCTCGTCGGGGCGCCGGGGCAGGGGACGATCTACGTCCGCGGCGTGCCGGTCGGCCCGGCCGTTCCCGAGGACCGGTTGGCCGGCGAGGTTGTCCGCGTTGCGCGGGGGTTACTGGCCGAAACCGCAGGCTAGCAGGAATCCCACCGGACCCTCTGCGACGATGACGAATCGTTATTCCGTCGGTAGCACGGTGATCGTGCGCGTCGCTTGGTCCTCGGGAATGCCGCCGCCGGCCGTTTCGTACAGGGCCGTCCGGACCTGATACGTTCCGGGCTCGGCGAATGTGTGTTCGACGGCTGTCCCGACCTCTCCGCCGGGACTCCCATCATCGAACCACCACAGGAAGTAGTAATCCGCCTCAGGGGGCGGACTCTGTAGGCCGACGACCGAGCACGAAGCGTCGAGCGTCACCGTCAGCGGTGCATACCCAAGGGTCGGGTCGGCTTCGATACAGGCGATCGAGTCCACGGTCGTCTGCTGGAAGCAGCCGGCGATGGACAGAACGACGACGGCAAGTGCTGCCGTGGCTACCACGATCCGGTTTTTCAACCTAACCTCCTTTTCAGTAGTTACATGATGTAGTTTTGATGGAGAGTACGGAAAGCCGTGATACGGTGCAAGATGCAAGCCGGCGCGCAGCGTCCTCTCGATGGGCATGGTTGCCGGCGCGTCGACGCCGGACGCGGTCCTCGACGAGGTGCTTCGGCGCCTGCGGCGGCCCCGCCGCAGGTCTCGAATATAGAGACTAATCAACATCCTCGATCGCACTTTGCGAGAACCGAGAATCACGCTATAATGCCGCCGCTTCGAACGAGGTGATCGGTATGCCGCAGACGATGACGGAGAAGATCCTCGCGAGCCACGTTCGTGAAGGAACGCTGCAGCGGGGACAGGAAGTCGGGATTCGGATCGACCAGTGCCTCACGCAGGACTCGACCGGAACGATGGCGTGGCTCGAGTTCGAGGCGCTCGGGCTCGACCGCGCGAAGGCCGATCTCGTCGTCTCGTACTCCGACCACACCTCGCTCGGGTTCAAGGGCGAGTCGACCGACGACCACGTCTTCCTTCAGACGATCGCGTCGCACTACGGGGCGAAGTTCTCCAAGAACGGAAACGGCGTCTGCCATCAGATCCACTACGAGCGGTTCGGGATCCCGGGCAAGACGCTGATCGGCTCGGATTCGCACACCCCGACCGGCGGAGGCCTGGGGATGCTGGCGATCGGCGCCGGTGGGATGGACGTCGCGGTAGCGATGGGCGGCGGCCCGTTCTACCTCACCGTACCGAAGATGATGCAGATCGTGCTCACCGGGAAGCTCCCGCCGAACGTGAGCGCGAAAGACGTCGCGCTGGAGCTGCTTCGGAGGATCTCGGTGAAGGGCGGCGTCGGCTACGTCCTCGAATTCGACGGGCCCGGCGTGAAGACGCTCTCCGTCCCCGAGCGGGCGACGATCACCAACATGGGGACCGAGACCGGCGCGACGTCGTCGATCTTCCCGTCCGACGAAATCACCCGCGACTTCCTCCGGATGCAGGGACACGAGGTGGACTGGGTCGAAGTCAAGCCCGACGAGGACGCATCGTACGACGCGACGATCGAGATCGACCTGTCGGCGGTGAAGCCGCTGGTCGCGATGCCCGGCATGCCGGACAACGTGTTCGACATGGACGAGGTCGCCGGCACGAAGATCGATCAGGTGTTCATCGGCTCGTGCACGAACGGCTCGTACCGCGACATCAAGATCGTCGCCGAGATGCTCAGAGGGAAGAAGGTGTCGACCGACATCGACGTGATCGTCTCCCCCGGGTCGCGGCAGGCGTGGGAGATGCTGATGGAGGACGGCTCGTTTCTCGAGCTGACGAAGGCCGGTGTGCGGATGATCGAGCCGGGCTGCAACGCGTGCATCGGCATCGGCTTCGTCCCCGGGACCGGGCACCTGTCGCTGCGGACCGTCAACCGGAACTGGGCCGGCCGCGGCGGGAACAAGCTCGGCAAGCTGGCGCTCTGCGGCCCGCAGGTCGCGGCCGCGTCGGCGCTCGAGGGCGTCATCGCCGACCCGCGCGAGCTGCCCGAGCCGAACGTCAAGGTCGACCGGCTGACCGTCGACGATTACCTGATCGTCGAGCCGGAAGGGCCGACGGTCGAGATCCGGCGGAGCCCGAACATCGTGCCGCTCGGTCGGCAGACGCCGCTTCCGCCGGTCCTCCGTGGTGAGGTGCTCCTGAAGCTCGGCGACGGAGTGTCGACCGACACGATCCTTCCCGCCGGGCCGCTCACGCAGCACCTGCGCTCGAACCTGCCGGAGATCGCGAAGTTCACCTTCCACTACGAGGACGAGACGTTCGCGAAGCGGGCGGCCGAAGCTCGCGGCGGGTTCCTCGTCGGCGGGGACAACTACGGGCAGGGGTCGTCGCGGGAGCACGCGGCGCTCGCCCCGTGGAGGCTCGGCATCGAGGCGGTGATCGCCAAGTCGTTCGCGCGGATCCACCGGGCGAACCTGATCAACATGGGGATCCTTCCGATCCTTGCGGACACGGACGCGATCGCGAAGGGCGACCGGCTCGAGATCGACGCGTCGAACCTCGACGCGCTCGAGCTGGAAGTGAAGAACCTCACGAAGGGGACGACGCTCGCCGCGGTGCACGACCTGTCCGAGCGCGAGATCGCCATGGTCCGCGCCGGCGGCTTACTGGCCTTGACTGCCGGGCGGCCATCGACCTAGCGACTACGGAGAGCTCAAGGCATAGGGGCGAGCGAGAGGACGGAACCGACCTCCGAAGGAGGGGATCACCATGGCCGATCGAAAGGCACCGAAGCCAACGGGCGGAAGGGCGATCACGAAGGGCGCCGACGGGTTGAAAGTTCCGGACCGTCCGGTCGTCCCGTTCATCCGCGGGGACGGAACCGGCGTCGACATCACGCCGGTGATGATCGAGGTCGTCGACGCCGCGGTGAACAAGGCGTTCGGCGGCAGGCGGAAGATCGAGTGGCTGAAGCTCCTCGCCGGCGACGAGGCGATCGAGGTGAACCATCCGGAGCTCGGTGACGACGAGATCGCCGCCATCGAGCCGGACGAGCGGCAGAAGCTGTACCTCCCGGAAGAGACGGTCGACGCGATCCGCACCTATCTCGTCGCGATCAAGGGGCCGCTGACCACACCGGTCGGCGGCGGCATCCGAAGCCTCAACGTGACGCTGCGGATCCTGCTCGACCTGTACGCCTGCGTCCGCCCGGTGCAGCACATCGGGACCCCGGCGCCGGTCAAACGTCCGGAGGACGTCGACGTCGCCTTCTTCCGCGAGAACACCGAGGACGTCTACGCCGGGATCGAGTGGCAGGCCGACTCCCCCGAGGCGAAGAAGATCCTCCGCTTCCTCGACGAGGAGATGAAGGTCGGCAAGAAGATCCGGTTCCCCGAGCACTGCGGCATCGGCGTCAAGCCGATCTCCGAGGAGGGTTCGAAGCGGCTCGTCCGCGCGGCGATCGAATACGCCATCGCCAACCGGCGTTCGACGGTCACCCTCGTCCACAAGGGAAACATCATGAAGTTCACCGAGGGGGCGTTCCGCGACTGGGGGTACGAGGTCGCGGAGGAGTACCCGCAGCTGATCCGCGAGGAGGAGGTGACCGCGGAGCACGGCGGGCGGGTCCCGGAGGGGAGGATCCTGATCAACGACCGGATCGCCGACCAGTTCTTCCAGCAGATGCTCCTTCGCCCGACCGAGTACTCGGTCGTCGCGACGATGAACCTGAACGGCGACTACGTCACCGACGCCGCGGCGGCACAGGTCGGCGGTCTCGGCGTCGCTCCGGGGGCGAACATCAACTACCAGACCGGACACGCGATCTTCGAGGCGACGCACGGAACCGCGCCGAAGCACGCCGGCCAGGACAAGGTCAACCCGGGCAGCCTGATCCTCTCCGCGGTCGAGATGCTGCGGTACATGAATTGGCAACCCGCGGCCGACCTGATCGTGAAGGGGATCGAGGCGGCGATCGCGGCGAAGAGGGTCACCTACGACCTCGAGCGGCAGATGGAAGGGGCGACGCTCCTCTCCTGCTCGGCGTTCGGCGACGAGATCGTCCGGCGGATGTAAGGAAGGCGAGACAGATGGCACAACGAGGGATACGCGAAGTCGACGCGAAGCGGATGCTGGCGAGGGCCCTCGGCGCAGCGTCGGCGGCCGACGAGCGGCTCGTCCTCGTCGGTCCGGAGACGAATCTCGACGCCCTGCCGACGGAGCATCCTTGGCTTTCAACGACGAAGCTCGTGGCGAAGCCGGATCAGCTGTTCGGCAAGCGCGGGAAGAACAACCTGCTCTACGTTGACAAGAGCTTCGACGAGGTCAAGAAGTGGATCGGCGAGCGGATCAACGTGGAGGTCACGATCGAGGGGGCCGGCGGGAAGACGACCGGCGTCCTGACCCACTTTTTGATCGAGCCGTTCGTCCCGCACGAGGTCGAGTACTACGTGGCGTTCACGTCGAAACGCGACGTCGACGTGATCCACTTCTCGACCGAGGGCGGCGTCGACATCGAATCGGTCTGGGACACCGTGATCGAGATCGAGGTGCCGACCCTCGGGACGCTCGACCGGGCCGTGCTCGATGAGCGGCTTCCGGAACTGCCGGAGAAGGAGAAGATCGTCTCGTTTGTCGAGGCGTTGTACCGGTTCTACGTCGACCACCACTTCGCCTATCTCGAGCTCAACCCGTTCACCCTCGTCGACGGAGCGATCGTCGCCCTCGACGCGGTGGCCAAGCTCGACGACACCGCGGCGTACCCGTGCGCAGAGTTGTGGGGGAAGATCGAGTTCCCCAAGCCGTTCGGCACGACGATGACGAAGGAAGAGGCGTACGTGAAGTCGCTCGACGAGAAGACCGGCGCCTCGCTCAAGCTGACCGTCCTCAATCCCGACGGCCGGGTCTGGCTCCTCGTCGCCGGCGGCGGGGCGTCGGTCATCTACGCCGACACGGTCGTCGACCTCGGCTACGGCGAGGAACTCGCCAACTACGGCGAGTACTCCGGCGACCCGTCGACCGAGCTGACCTTCGAGTACACGAAGACGGTGCTCGATCTGATGACTCGCGTCCCTGATTCTCAGAAACGCGCGAAGTTCCTCATCGTCGGCGGCGGGATCGCCAATTTCACCGACGTGGCGAAGACGTTCACCGGGATCGTCCAGGCGCTCGAGGCGTACAAGGAGAAGCTGCATGAGAACCGTGTCAGGATCTACGTCCGCCGCGGCGGCCCGAACTACGTGGAGGGCCTGGAGAAGATGCGGCGGGCCGGCGAGCGGATCGGCGTGCCGATCGAGGTGTACGGCCCGGAGACGCACATGACGGCCGTCGTCTCGATGGCGCTTCAAGGGGGGAAGTAGGATGGAACCCTACGAGCTGTTCTCGCGCGACACGAAGGCGTTCGTCTATGGCAACCAGGTACGCGCCGTGCAGCGGATGCTCGACTTCGACTACCTCTGCCGGAAGGACGAACCGTCCGTCGTCGCGATGATCACGCCCGAGCGGAGTGGGTTCGAGAAGTTCTTCTGGGGGACGAGGGAGATCACGATCCCCAGGGTGCGGACGATCGCGCAGGCGACGGAGCGGTGGCCGGACGCCGACGTGATGATCAACTTCGCGTCGCAGCGGTCGGCGTTCGACTCGACGATGGAGGCGCTCGGGACGGAGACGATCCGCACGATCGCCGTCATCGCCGAGGGCGTCCCTGAGCGGCACGCGCGGGTCCTCGCCGCGACGGCGAAGCAGCGGGGCAAGTGGATCGTCGGCCCGGCGACCGTCGGCGGGATCCAGGCCGGCGCGTTCAAGATCGGCAACACCGCCGGCACGATGGACAACATCAAGGAGGCGAAGCTGTACCGGCCCGGATCGGTCGGGTTCGTCTCCGTCTCCGGCGGGATGTCGAACGAGGCGTACAACATCATCGCCCGCGCGACCGACGGGCTCTACGAGGGGATCGCCATCGGCGGCGACGCGTTCCCCGGCTCGACCCTCCTCGATCATCTCCTCCGCTACGAGGAGAACCCGAAGATCAAGCTGCTCGTCTGCCTCGGGGAGGTCGGCGGGACGGCCGAGCACGAGATCGCCGCGGCGGTCAAGGACGGCCGGATCACGAAACCGCTCGTGATGTGGGCGACCGGGACGTGTGCCAAGGTCCTCCCCGGCCAGGTCCAGTTCGGCCACGCCGGGGCGAAGGCCGGCGCGGCGAACGAGACCGCCGACGCGAAGAACCGGGCGTTGCGCGACGCCGGCGTGATTGTCCCGAACTCGTTCGACGACTACGGCGAGAAGATCCGGAAGACGTACGAGAAGCTCGTCGCCGAAGGGACGATCGTTCCGCCGAGGAGTTCGAGCCGCCGGCGATCCCGATGGACTACGCCCAGGCGGTCGCCGAGGGGCTCGTGCGCAAGCCGACGAACTTCGTCTCGACGATCTGCGACGAGTCCGGCGACGTCCATAACTACTGCGGCGTGCCGATCGACGAGGTGATCGAGCGGAAGCTCGGGATCGGCGGCGTCATCGGCCTCCTCTGGTTCAAGAAGGAGATCCCCGCCTACGCGCGCGAGTTCCTCGAGATGGTCGTCCAGATCATCGCCGACCACGGGGCCGCCGTCTCCGGCGCGCACAACGCGATCGTCACCGCCCGGGCGGGCAAGGACCTCATCTCTTCGCTCGTCAGCGGGATCCTAACGATCGGTCCGCGGTTCGGCGGGGCGGTCAACGGTGCCGCCGAGCACTTCCTGTTCGGGCTGCGCAACCAAATGGCGCCGCGTGACTTCGTCGACCACATGAAGTCGAAGAACGTCAACATCCAGGGGATCGGCCACCGATTGCACACGATCGAGCATCCGGACAAGCGTGTCGAGCTGATGAAGAGCTACGCGCGGACCCATTTCAAGGCGACGCCGCTCCTCGACTACGCGCTGTCCGTCGAGGCCGTGACGACGCAGAAGAAGTCGAACCTCATCCTGAACGTCGACGGGTGCATCGGCGTGCTGCTGGTCGACCTGCTCAAGGAGCTCGACTTCACCGACGAGGAGATCGACCGGATGATCGCGATGGGCACGTTCAACGCGCTGTTTGTCCTCGGCCGCTCGATCGGCCTCATGGGCCACTACTTCGACCAGAGCCGCCTCGAGCAGCGGCTGTATCGGCACCCGCTCGACGATATCCTTTACGACGTGCCGGATCGCCCGGAGGTTGTGGGGTAGCGCTTTGGCGGAAAGGTAACGGGAGAGGGTCCGCTTCGGCCGGCGCGGGGTTGCCGGCCGCCCGTCGGCCGACTACGATGGCACATTCCAAGAACGGAGATCTCACATCATGGGACCGAGGGAGCACGGCGGCCCGCTGGGCACGCTCGAGAAGTGCGTCAGGATCCTGACCCTGTTTGCCGATCGCCCCGTCCTTCAGGTCTCCGAGATCGCCGAGCGGCTCGGCCT
>Ga0180434_10006900_pt1 | contig 12941 bp, 8 predicted proteins | sample SS_ome_7_FD_132453 | JGI IMG/M metagenome (GOLD analysis project Ga0180434, IMG submission 132453) | Hypersaline lake sediment archaeal communities from the Salton Sea, California, USA - SS_1_D_2 metaG | ecosystem: Environmental > Aquatic > Non-marine Saline and Alkaline > Hypersaline > Sediment... | reverse complement strand
GGCCATTACGCCCGCCTCGAGTGGGAGGCCGACCGGTGGCGGCTGAAGCGCGGTCTCGACCGCGACAAGGACCAGTCGTACTTCCTCTTCGCCCTTCGGCCCGAGACGCTGGAGCGCATCCGCCTGCCCCTCGGCGAGATGACCAAGGCCGAGGTCCGCCGCCTCGCCTCCCGCCTGGGCCTCCCCCCGCACGACCGGCCCGAGAGCCAGGACGCCTGTTTCGTTACCGGCTCCGTGGGCGACCTCGTCCGACGCCGCCGGCCGGACCTCGCCCGCCCCGGACCCATCCTCGACCTCGACGGGCGCGAACTCGGCCGGCACCAGGGCATCGTCGATTTCACGATCGGCCAGCGGCGGGGCCTCGGCATCGCCGTCGGCGAGCCCCGGTACGTCGTCGCCATCCGGCCGGAGACGGACACCGTCGTCGTCGGGCCGGCCGAGGCGACCCGGGCCGGCGGCCTCTTGGCCGAGATGATCGTCTGGCACGAGCGGCCGCCCGCCGAACCCGTCCGCGCGGAGGTGCAGATCCGGCACCGGCACGCGGCCGCCCCCGCCTGGGTCACGCGCCTGGATACCTCGGACGAGACCTCCGACGGCAAGGCCGCGACCGCCGGCCGGGCCGAGGTCCGCTTCGACCAGCCCCAGCACGCGCCCACGCCGGGCCAGGCCGCCGTCCTCTACCGCGACGACCGCGTCATGGGCGGCGGCTGGATCGCCGAGGCGCTGGACTAGAGAGGGCGGTACCGGCGGAATCGACGTAAGCGCGGCGGGGCTGGAGCCCCCACGGCGCGAAACCGCGGCGTCTGATTGGCGCGACGCCTGCGGAGACCCCCCGCGCATGGACATGGAACCACGATAGCGCGGTGGGCAGTCTTGCCCACCGCGCGAGTCCGTTTGCGGCTGGCGCGGTGCCCACGACTAGGCACCGCGCATAAGCAAGTAGATGCTGTATTGTTGTCATTCTGAGGAGGCCGCAAGGCCGACGAAGAATCTCGCCTCGATGCCTTTCGCACGGCGAGATTCTTCGGCCCCGCAAGCGGGACCTCAGAATGACAGCAGGTGAACAGGCGCTGCCTGTGGCTCGTGGCCCGAGGCTTCCATGACACACGTCGCCATCGTCCATACCGGCGCCGTCGGCGACCTCGTGCAGGCGCTGCCTGCCCTGGTGGCCGTCCGGGAGGCATACCCCTCCGCGCAGGTCACCTTCGTGGGCCGGCCCGAGCGCGCCCGCCTCGCCCGCGCCGCCGGCGCCTGCGACGCCTGCATCGACCTGGAGACGAGCGGCCTGTGGCGGGCCCTGGCGGGCGAGGCGTGCGGCCCGTGCCCCGCCTGGCTGGCCGAGGCGGACCTCGTCCTCGACTTCCTCACGAAAGGCACCTTCGCCGAGCGGCACGGCAAAGGGGGGCGCGTGGCAACGGTCGATCCCCTTCCGCCGGAGGGTTTTCGGCGCCCCGCCGCCCTCTACGTGGCGGAACAGGTCCGCGACGCGCTCGGCCTGCCGCCGCCCCCCGAGGACGACCGGCCGCAGATTCCGCTCGACGCCGCCGCCATGGACGCGGGACGCGAGGCGCTCGCCGCCCGCGGCCTCCGGCCGCCTTTCGTCCTCATCCACGCCGGCAGCGGCTCGGTGCGCAAGAACTGGCCGATGGACCGGTTCCAGGCCCTCGCCCGGCGCCTGCGCGACGAGACCGGCCGGACCGTCGCCTGGCTCGCCGGACCCGCCGAGGCGGAGCGCGGCACCGTGCCCGCGGGCGGCGAGACCGTCCTCGCGGGGCTCTCCCTCGTGGAGGTGGCGGCCGCCTGCACCCTGGCCGAGGCGTACGTTGGAAACGACTCGGGCATCACGCAAATCGCGGCGGCGGTGCGGCTCAAGGAGTCGAGCGCGGCGGGTCTGGGAGCCGACCCACCCATTCAGGGCAGTCCCGCCGCCGAGTCGCCTGCGTTAAGCCGTCGACCGAAGGTCGACGCCGAACCGCCGCAACAGCAAACACCCCGCGACGTACCGTCGCGGGCTCAACGGCGCAGTGTAACACGCGTCGTCGCGCTGTTCGGCCCGACGGATGTGCGGGTCTGGGCGCCGCGCGGCGCGGGCGTGCATCTCGTCCGGTCGCCCGACGGGACGATGGACGGCATCGAGGTGGAAGTGGGGTGGGAGGCGATGCAGGCGGCGCTCGCGTAGCACGACAGGCCGCGCGGCAGGCAGTCGTGCCCATTGCGCGGCGCCCAAGACTGGGCACCGCGCCTAAGCGCGGCGGGTGCGGAGACCCGCCGCGCCCTACCTGTTCCGCTCAAGGCCCGCCCCCAATCGCTATTTCGCCGTGGCGCCCCGCTCGAAAGCGTACAGGTATCGCTCGCTCGTCACGTACAGCCGCCCGTTCGCCGCCACGGGCGATCCGTAGAGGCGCGAATCGAGGCGCGCCTCGCCCAGCACCTCTTTCGTGCGCCCCGCCTTCAGGATCCACAGGCGTTTCGAGCACGTGGTGACGTACACCTTGCCGTCGGCCACGAGGGGGGAGGACCAGACCTCGCCCCGCGCCTCGTGCGTCCAGACGGTCTCGCCGGTGTCGGCGTCGAGGCAGTGGACCGTCCGGCCGCAGTCCGTCACATAGACGAGGCCGCCGGCCACCGCGGGCGTCGACATGCAATGCCGCCTCAAGGGCCGGGACCACACCTCGTGGCTCTCGGTCACGTCGCCCGTGCCGGAGGCGTCGATGCACTTGATCCAACACGCGCGCCGGCCGTGCCAGTAGTCGCCGCCGACGGTCACGTACACGCGGCCGCCTGCGAAGACCGGCATGCTGGAGATAAGCGAGGGCCCCTCCTCGCGGTTGTCCTGGAACTCGAGGGGATGCTCCTTCCGCCCCTCGGGGTCGCAGTGGAACCGCCAGACGGTGCGGAGGGTCTGCGGCTCCTCAGGCAGCGGCTCGGCGACGGGCTCGAACGCGTAGCAGACGGCGTCGCCCCCGCCGTAGAAGACGAGGTCCCGCCCGCCGGCCCGTCCGCGCGACGCCGACGACCACTGGCTGTGGATGACCTGCGGCCCGATGCGCTCGCCGTCGGCGGCCAGCAGGCGGCCGGTCTCGGTGTCCAGGCAGATGAGGGTGGGGGCCTCCGGCGTAATCATCCTCCGGTGCGTCCGGTCCACACCGTTGTTCGTGCCGACGTACAGGACCCGGCCGTCGATCATCGGCGAGCAGTGGACCTGGTCGTGCTGCTTCGAGCCCACCTCCTTCATCATGTCGAAGCGCCAGAGGATATCGGCGCTCGTCTCGCCGGGTGGAACTGCCGGCCCGCCGCGCCCCGCGCTGTACCGGGCTTCCGTCTTGAACGGGCCGTCGTTGCCGTCGGCCATGCCGGCCATGTCGAGGCAGACGACCTCGCCGCGGTTCGTCGGCACGTACGCCCGGCTGCCCTCGATGGTCGCGGGCGAGCAGATGCCGACCCTCGGCCAGTCGAGATACGGGTTGTCGTCCGAGAGTTTCGGCACGACGAGTTGCCAGCACAGCCGCCCGTCCGCCTCGTCGAAACACATGAGGACGCTGCGGTCGCCCGTGTGGCGGGGATCGCGCGGCCGTCCGTTGTTCGTCCCGACGAGCACCCGTCCCCCGCCCACGGTCGGCGTGCTGTAGGTCCGCGTGCCCAGGGGGACCACCCACGCCACGTTCCTCCCCGTGCCGGGCACCGCCCGGCCGGTGTCGCGGTCGATCTCGGGCGGCTGGACGTCGGCGGGGAGGCCGGTCTCGCCCGAGACGAGGTTCCGCGACCACGCCTCGCCCCACTGGGGCTGGTCGGCGGCGGAGGCAAGGACGGCCGTCAGCAGCACCGGCGCCAGGGCCGGCAGCAGGCGGGCGTTTCGCATCGCGCTCTCCAAATAGAACCGGGGCCGGCGCTGCGGCTCACCTTCCCGATCCAGATGTGCGTTTTAGCATTAACTCGTGCGCGGCGGGTACTCCAGACCCACCGCGAGAAATGCTGACAGTGCGTTGTCGTGTTAAGAGAACGATGAGAGTCGGGATACCGGGGTGGCGTGCGGCCCGCTCGATCGGGACGGCCGGTTCCGCCGACTGCCGTTCCCGCTCGGCGTGCCGGGCGGGCCGACGGCGCAGGGCCCGGAAGCCTCCGGCTCCAACCCCTGGAGCGTCCTCGGCTGATGCCGAATCCCGCCCGGCCTCCGTCCGGCGCTTAGACCCGCTTCAGTCCAGCGTCTTGATGTAGATATTCCTGTACCAGAGCGGCTTGGCTTCGTCCTGGAAGCCGAGGTAGCCTTTCATCGGGCGGTCCTTGCGGCTGGTCTCGGAGAGGTCCACGTCCACCACCTCCTCGCCGTTCAGGTTCACCTTCAGGCGCGGCCCCCGGCAGGTGACGATCATGCGGTTCCACTGGCCGGCGGGCTTGGCCATGTTCTTGGTGGGCCCAATGGTCCCGATGACGCCGCCGCAGTCGTGCGGTCCCGGGTTCTTCTTGCCGTGCGTGTCCAGGATCTGGACCTCGATGCCTGTGTTGACGGGATTGTCGCGGTCCTTGACGCGGACGAACGCCCCGCTGTTGCCGCCCTTCTGAATCTTGAACTCCAGGTCCAGGACGAAGTCGCCGTACTGCTTCTCGGCCCAGAGGTAGGCGTCGAACCGCCTCCAGCCCCTCTCGCCGGGCCGGGGCTCGAGGCGCAGCACGCCGTCTTCGACAAACCAGTTGCCCGTGGTGGTCCAGCCGTCGAGGTTCTTGCCGTTGAAGAGCGGCTTGAAGCCTTCCTTTTCGGCGGCGGGTTTCGGATCGGCTTTTGCGAACGACCCCGCCGCAAGCAGCAGGACCAGTGCTGGAACGGCCATACGCATTGCGATTCGGCAAAGCATGGTTTGTCCTCCCTGTTTGGCGTCGATCCGCCGGGCGTCCGGGCCGGCCGCCCGGCTCGGCGTTGACTGACCTCCGACCCGTATTAAACCGCGCACGTCGGCCCCAGGAGGTGCAGAAAAAGCGCGGCAGGCGGCGCCGGCCGGCACAAGACCGGAGTTCTCCTGGCTTCAATCCCCCACACCCTGCCTCCTATCTTACCTCATTCAGGACGCCGTGAGAAGGCGTCGGTCTTCAGCAGGAGATACCGGCGTCGCCTGAAAGGAGCAGCCACGAGAGACATTCGAAGCGGCCCTTGCCGCGGAAGCCAAACGATGCCGATCTGCCGCCACACCAACCTTCAACTGTCAAAGTGACACTTTCGCGCCGGAGGGGCAAATCCCTGATCCGCTCACATCCAGCCCGTCGGCCAGCACCTCTATCGGGTGGACCACCGGCAGACCCGTGCCGTGGGCGAGTTGGGTCCGGCACATGCCGCAACTCGTCACGACGGCCTCCGCCCCGGAGCCGCGGATGCGGTCCATGACCGGCCCGGCGATGGCCTCGGAGGTCTCGGCATTGGCCGCTTTCAGGCCGTACGTGCCGCCCATGCCGCAGCACTCCTCGTTGGCGAGGACGAACTCCAGGCCCAGGAGCCGCTCCAGCAGCCGCCCGGGCGCCTCGCCGCGCCCGGCGGCCCGGAGGTGGCACGGGGCATGATAGGCCAGCCGCCGCGTCCGCCACGGCGAATCGGCCGCGGTGGGCACCGGCCCGTGGCGCTCGGCCACGACCTCGGCGAGCAAATCATGGATGTCGCGCGTCGCCTCGGCCACGCGGGCGGCCCGCTCGTCCGGCTCGTCCATCTGGAGCCACTCCTCCGTCAGCGTCAGCACACAGGAGGGGCACCCGCTGACGACCACGTAGCCGGCGTCGATGAGCGGCGCGAGCACGTCCAGGTTGAACTGCCGGTCCGCCAGGGCCCCCGCGGCGTCGCCCGCGCAGATCTTCGCAATGCCGCAGCACCGCTGCTCGGGGATGAAGACCTCGCATCCGAGTGCCTGGAGGACCCGCAGCGCCGCCCGTCCGATCTGCGGTTCGTTGAAGAGTTCGAAGCATCCCGCGAAGTATGCCACCCGCCGCACGGGGTCGCCGTCGGCCGACACCTCGACGCCTTCCGGGAGGCGCGGCCGGCCGAAGCGCGGCATGGCGGCCCGCCGGCCGACGCCGCCCGCCTTCTCCATCAGCCACCGGGCCGGGCGCCAGGAGAGCAGCCAGTTCGAGACGGGCGCAGCAGCGCTGCCGACCCGGCCCATCGGCCGGACCTTCGTCATTTGCCGCTCCGGCCACGGCAGGTGACCGTGGGCCGCCAGGTGCTGCTTGTGCTTCAGCACGAGGCCCGGCACGTTGACGCGGCTGGGGCACTCCAGGAGGCACGACTTGCAGTTGTAGCAGAGGGCGGCGACCTGGCGCATCGGCTCTGCATCAAGGTCTGCAAGGTTAAAGGTTACAGCGCAACTTAGGCGTTTGGCGCGGTGGGTCTCCGTCCCCACCGCGCAAGAAGGTGTGTTTTCGGGGCTGCGCGGCGGGTCTCCGCACCCGCCGCGCACGACGTTGCGCTGTAGGATTAGCCCTCCGCTCAGCACCTCGCGAAGCAGGTTCGCCTTGCCGCGCGGCGTGGCGGCCTCGTCGCCGGTCACCTTGAAGACGGGGCAGAACTCCCGGCACGTGCCGCACCCGTGGCAGCGGACGAGTTCCTCGGCCCAGGGGTCGCGGTCGAACGCCTCGCCGGTTTCGGCGAGGCGCCAATCCGGCCCCAGCCGCAGGTCCTCCGTGTGCACGTGCCGCTCGTCGGTAATCACCTTGCCGGAGTTGAGGATGCCGGCGGGGTCCCAGAGGCGTTTGACCTCCTGCATGAGGGTGTACAGACGACCGCCGAACTGGAGCCGCAGGTATCCGCTGCGGGCCAGGCCGTCGCCGTGCTCGCACGAGACGGTGCCGCCGAGGCGGACGACGAGGTCGGCCACGTCGTCGGCGATGGCCCGCATCCTGGCCACGTCCTCGGCCCGGCGGGTGTCGAGGATGGGGCGGGCGTGGAGGTTCGAGTCGCCCGCGTGGCCGTAGACGGCCGCCTCCACCCCGTGACGGTCGAACACCTCGCGGAGGCCGTGGATGTACTCGACCAGCCGCTGGGGCGGAACGGAGACGTCCTCGATGAACGGGGTAATCCGCTTCGGTCCCGGCAGCCGCTGGAGAATCTGGACGGCCTGCTTGCGGACCTGCCAGAGGCGCTCCTGTTCCGCCGGGTCGCAGGACTCCAGGCCGCCGAATGCCAGGCCGAGGTCGTCGATGATCCGCTCGCGCACCCGCCGGATGAACGCCTCGTTCTCGGCCCGGGAATCGGAGAGTTGCTCGACCAGCACGACCGTGTCGGCCTCCGGCGGCAGGTATGTCGCAGGGACCGACCCGTCGGCCCGGACGATGTCGAGGAACACGCGCTCCATGATTTCGCAGGCGCTGGGGCCGAGATCGAGGATGGAATGGATCGCCTCACCGCCCTTGTCCAGACAATCGAACCAGAGGAGGAGGCTGGCCCGCTCGGCCGGTTTGGGCACGGCCCGGATGCCGGCCTCCACAACGATGGCCAGCGTGCCCTCGCTGCCGACGACGAGGCGCGAGAGGTCCAGCCGCCCGCCGGCCAGCACGTCGAACAGGTCGTACCCGGCGCTGTGCTTGGCGGAGTACGGGCGGTGGGCGCGGAGAAGATCCGCATTCTCCTCAAGGATGCGGCGCGTGCCGGCGGCGATGCGGCCGAGGTGGTCGTCGCGGCCGGCCAGGGCCCGCCACGCCTCGCCGCCCGGGTCGAACGGCTCCAGGCGCGCCCGCGACCCGTCGGCCAGGACGACGTCCAGCCACGCCACGTGGTCGCGCATGGAGCCGTACCGGATGCCGCGCGCCCCGGAGGCGTTGGTGCCCAAGTTCCCGCCGATCGTGCAGAAGGGGGCGCTGGACGGGTCCGGGCCGAGCATCAGGCCGTGGGGCGCGAGCGCCTCGTCGACCGCGCCTGTCACGGCCCCCGGCTGGACGCGGACGAGGCGCGCGCCGGCGTCGATGTCGAGGATGCGGTCCATGTACTTCGTGAAGTCCAGAACGATGCCCCGCCCCAGCGCCTGGCCGACGACGCCGGACCCGGCGCCCCGCGCCGTGACGGAGACGCCCAGCCGCCCGGCCGCCTCGACGGCGGCCGTCACGTCCCCGGCCGTCTTCGGCACGACGACGGCCAGCGGCGGGATGCGGTAAATGCACGCCGCCGTCGCGTACGCCGTCCGGCTGAACCGGTCGGTCAGCAGATCGCCCCGGATGCGGCCGGCCAGGGCGCGGGCGACGTTCTCGGGCGTGATGGTCGAGGTTTCGGGCATGGATATTCACAAACACGCATGCAATGCGATAGGACACCAGTTAGCCGCCGGCCCCGCCAACGACGGCGGGTAAACTTGGCGGGCGCGTGCCGTTTCCCGGACGAAGCGCGGTGGGCAGTCTTGCCCACCGCGCGGTGCCCGGGACTGGGCACCGCGCCATGCTGCGCTTACTCCGTCCTGCTTGATTGCCTTCAAGCCTCGTCATACTATACAGAGGGGCGTCTCAAAACAAGGCGACCGTCGTGACGCGGGCCATCGGGTGCATTTCGGGCGGGCTGGACTCGATGCTGGCCGTGCGCCTCATCCAGCAGCAGGGCATCGACGTGCTGGCCATGCACATGGCGCACCTGTGGGACCCGCACCGCGCGGCGCCGGGCCAGGCGCCCCGGGCCGTCCGTCGGGCCGAGGCGCTCGGGGCCGAGGTCCGCACGGTCGACGGCACGCGGGCGGACCTCGCCCTCCTCCACGACCCGCCGCACGGTTTCGGCAAGCATCTGAATCCGTGCATCGATTGCCGCATCTGGACGCTGCGGCAGGCCCGGCGGCTCATGGAGGAGGAGGGGGCGGCCTTCGTCTTCACGGGTGAAGTCCTCGGCCAGCGGCCGATGTCGCAGCGCCGCGACGCCCTCCGCCTGGTGGAGAAGGAGGCGGGCCTGGCGGACCGCCTGGTCCGTCCGCTCTCGGCCAGGTGCCTGCCCGTGACGCGGCCGGAGCGCGAGGGCCTCTTGGACCGCCAGCGGCTGCTCGCCCTCTCGGGCCGGTCGCGCAAGGCCCAGATGGCCCTGGCGCGCGACCTCGGCGTCACCGGTTACGCCACCCCCGCCGGCGGGTGCCTCCTGACCGACGCCGGCTTCGCCCACCGCCTGCGGGAACTGATGCGCCGGAAGGACCCCACGCCGACCGACGTCCAGCTGCTGAAGGTCGGCCGCCACTTCCGGCTGGACGACGGCACGTGGGTCGTCGTCGGCCGGCACGAGTCGGACAACGAGCGGCTGGCGGTCCTGGTGGAGGCGGGCGACGTGCGGCTGGAACCGGCCGACGTGCCCGGCCCGACGACGATCGTCCGCGCCCCCGCCGGCGACGGCGCGGTCGAGGTGGCCGCCGCCGTCACCCTCCGTTACACGAAGGTCCCGCCGGGTGAGTCCCGGCCGATGACGGTCCATGTTGCGGGACAGGAGCCGCGGACCCTCCACGCTACCCCGGCCGACGAGGCGTTCTGTCGGACGCATCTGGTCGCCCGAGAGGAATCGAGATGAGCAAGACGGCAAACGAGACACCCGATCTGGACGCGAAGCGCGAGCGGCTTCGCGGCATCCTGGCCGACATCAAGTCGGCCGTCGTCGCCTTCTCCGGCGGCGTGGACTCCACCTGCCTGCTGGCCGAGGCCCGCGACGTCCTCGGCCGCGAGAACGTCCTGGCCGTCACGCTGACGGGGTCGCTCTTTCCGCCGGAGGAGATGCACGAGACGAACGCCCTGGCGGAAGGGCTGGGCGTCGAGCACGCGGTCCTGGAACAACACCCGCTGGAGGTGGCGGGCCTGGCGGACAATCCGCCCGACCGGTGCTACGTGTGCAAGCGGGCGCTGTTCGGGGCGGTCCTCGACCTGGCCGAAGAGCGCGGCCTGGCGGAGGTGCTGGACGGCTCGAACGCGGACGACGCGCGATCGCACCGTCCCGGCAAGCGGGCGCTGGAGGAACTGGGCGTCCGGAGCCCGCTGATGGAGGCCGGCCTCGGCAAGGCGGACGTGCGGGCCCTGTCGCGCCGGCTGGAGCTGCCGACGGCCGACCGGCCCTCTTCGCCGTGCCTGGCCACGCGGTTTCCGTACGGCCAGCCGATTACCGAGGCGGCGCTGGAGCGGGTGGCGGCGGCGGAGCGGCGGCTCCGTCAACTCGGCTACGCCGTCTGCCGCGTCCGCGACCACGGCGACGTGGCCCGCATCGAGGTCCCGCCCGAGCAGGTAGCGCGGCTGATGTCGCGGCACCGCGGGCAGGTCGCGGCCGACCTCAAGGCCCTCGGCTACGCGTACGTGACGGTGGACCTGGAGGGGTACCGGTCCGGGGCGATGGACGAGGTGCTCTTCAGCGCGGAACGCGGAACGGGGAAGGCGGAACCGTAAATGACGAATGACGAGGCCCGAATGACGATTGAATGACGAATGGCGAATGTGCGTCGGCGCACATCGTCATTGGGATTTCGTTATTCTCTCATCATTCGTCATTCGTCATTCGGTATTCCGCATCATATGCGTTACTCCGCTCCGCCGCCGAAGGAAACGCTCGGCGTGGAGCTCGACGGAGGATTCCACCTCGAAGAACTCGCCCGACCGGAAGCCGAACATCCCCGCCATCACGTTCGTGGGGAACATCTGGCACCGGTCGTTGAAGTCGCGGACGTTGGCGTTGTAGAACCGCCGGGCGGCCTGGATCCGGTTCTCCGTCTCCACCAGTTCCTTCTGGAGCGCCAGGAAATTCTCCGAAGCCTTCAGGTCCGGGTACCCCTCCGCCAGCGCGAACAGGTTTTTCAGGGCGCGGACAAGGACATTCTCGTCGCGGGCCTGGTCGCCGGCCGAGCCGGTCGAGGCGAGGGCGCGGGTCCGGGCCCGGACGACCCGCTCCAGGACATCCTTTTCGTGTGCGGCATAGCCCTTGACGGCCTCGACGAGGTTCGGGATGAGGTCGTAGCGGCGCCGGAGTTCGGTCTCGATGCCGGCCCAGGACTCCTGCACGTGGTTCCGCCCGCGCACGAGGCTGTTATACATGCCGATAAGCACGATGCCGACCACGAGAATCGGCACGCCGATGCAGGCGCAGAACGGGAGGAGGGCGAACAGGGCCTCGGCCATGGCGAGCATTGCACCGGTCATGCGGTTCCTCCCGGGGCCGTCGCGCCGGTCTGCTCGACGGCGCGGGCCTTCAAGACGTAGTCGGGAATCATGGCGACGACGGTCTGGCCGATCATGATGAGCCGCTCGACGTTCTGCACCTCGCCGCGGCCCTTGTCGTAGAGGAGCAGGAAAACGCCGGCCGTCTCCATGTGCGGCGAGGTGCCGCACCGGAGCAGGTAATCGATGAGCCGGGCGTGGAAGATGTCGTAGGCGAACCGCCGGTCCTCGCCGGCCACGTGGTAGCGCCGGCTGAACTCGTCGCTCTCGAAGTCGATGTCGTCCCAGCCGACCCATGAGGCCACGCGGTCGAAGACGTGCTCGGGGCGGAGCCGAAGGGCCGGCGCGTCAATCGGCAGCAGGAACACCACCGCCTGGTGACGGTGCGTGTGGGAGTTCTTTCCGCTGCCGGTCGTGTACCGGTAATCGAAGGCGACGACGGTCCGGCCGCCGGCCTCGCCGCTCATCACGTTCTCGGCCTTGCGTGACCGGCCGTGGTTGAACAGGTCAAGCCGGCAGTACCAGGTGGGCAGGTTCCAGGGGTCGGAGGGGTAGAAGTCGAAGCCCAACTTCCGGGCCAGGGCCTGCATCTCCTTGCGGCGTTTCTGTGCGCGGAGGATGCCGAAGACGATCGCCACGACGACGATGGCCGCGAATCCGCCGAACATGAGGCACGGCACGGCGCCGGCGAGGACGCCGAAGAGGGCTTCCATGCTCCGCTCCTACCTGGCGGCAGGATTATAGCCGCCCGCGACGAACGCGTTCAACCGGAATCGCGGCGGCCCACCCGGGGGGAAAGGTTCCAGGAGTCTTTTTCGCACGCCCCCTTGGCAAGAGATCGCGGCTCCTGAGAGTTTGCGAAAAGCCGGGGCCGAAAAAGACTCCTGGAACCTTTTTTGCCGCCACCCGCAATGCGGGATTCCGCGCGCCCGCACGAGGTCACGATAGTGGGGGACCGGCCGAACGACTGCAAGCCGTTTGCCATGCGCAGATCCGCGGAAACGGGCGGGTGCGGTCCCGCGGGCCCCGTCCCGCCGACCCTGGCGGCTTGAACCCTCGCCGGCCCCGATGTACCATACAGGCGCCATGAGCGAGATATTCAGCGACATCCCGGCCATCCTGGCGGACCTCAAGGCCGGCCGCATGATCGTCCTCGTGGACGACGAGCAGCGCGAGAACGAGGGCGACCTGGTTTGTGCGGCCGAGAAGGTGACACCGGAGACCATCAATTTCATGGCCGCACACGGACGGGGCCTCATCTGCCTGCCGATGGCCGGCGACCTCATCGACCGGCTCGACCTCCCGCCGCAGACCGTGACCAACACCGCCCGGTTCGGGACGGCGTTTACCGTGTCGGTCGACGCGGGGACGGGCGTGACGACTGGCATCAGCGCGGCCGACCGGGCCCGGACGGTCCAGGTGGCCGTCGCCGACGAGGCGAAGCCGGAGGACCTCGTCCGGCCCGGGCACGTTTTCCCGATCCGGGCGCGCGAGGGCGGCGTCCTGGTCCGGGCCGGCCAGACCGAGGGCGCGGTGGACCTGGCGCGCCTCGCGGGCCTCAAGCCGGCCGGCGTCATCTGCGAGGTGATGAAGGCGGACGGCACGATGGCCCGCGTGCCGGACCTCGTCCCCTTCTGCCGGGAGCACGGCCTGAAGATGTGCTCGGTGGCCCAGGTCATCGCGTTCCGGCACCGGAAGGAGCGGCTCATCCGGAAGGTGGCGCAGGTCAAGTTGCCCACCGAGGCCGCCACCTTCGACCTGCACGCCTACGAGAGCATCATCGACGCCCTGCCGCACATCGCCCTGACGCTGGGCAG
>Ga0180434_10006899_pt1 | contig 12942 bp, 13 predicted proteins | sample SS_ome_7_FD_132453 | JGI IMG/M metagenome (GOLD analysis project Ga0180434, IMG submission 132453) | Hypersaline lake sediment archaeal communities from the Salton Sea, California, USA - SS_1_D_2 metaG | ecosystem: Environmental > Aquatic > Non-marine Saline and Alkaline > Hypersaline >... | reverse complement strand
TGGCAGCCGGGGCACTGGCGAACACGGTGAACAACCTGCCCGCTCTGCTCGTCGGCTCGGCTGCTCTGACCGAGATGACCTGGGGCATGTGGGGGTGGCTGCTCGGCGTGAACGTCACCGCGGTGCTCCTGCCGATCGGAGCCCTGGCCAATCTGCTCTGGCTGCGGATCATGCGCACCGAGGGCGTCCGGGTGGGCCTGACCGGTTACCTGCGGATCACGGTGCCGATCGGGCTGCCGGCGGCGGCCGCCGCAATCGCGGTGCTCATGGCGGAGCGGCTGGCCGCCGGCGGGTGAGGCCCGCTCACCGCGGCAGCCGATCCCGGACCGGCAGCGGTCCGCCGCGCTACGGTGCTCAGCGTGGGTGGTTATCGGGAGATCTACCAGTCCAGCCTCGATGATCCGGCGTCGTTCTGGGCGAGAGCCGCCAGGGCGGTTTCCTGGACCACCGAGCCGCGCCGGGTCCTTGATGACGACAACCCGCCGTTCTACCGCTGGTTCCCCGACGGGGAGCTGAACACCTGCGCGAACGCCCTGGACCGCCATATCGGTGAGCGCGGCGATCAGACCGCACTGATCTACGACTCACCGGTCACCGGAGCCGCCCGCAGCTTCACCTACCGCGAGTTACTGGCCCAGACAGCTCTTTTCGCAGGCGTCCTGCGCGAACTGGGGGTCGGCAAAGGCGACCGGGTCGTTCTGTACATGCCGATGATCCCGGAAGCCGTCATCGCGATGCTCGCCTGCGCACGGCTGGGAGCGGTGCACTCGGTTGTGTTCGGCGGTTTCGCCGGCCACGAACTGGCCACCCGGATCGACGACGCCCAGCCGACCGTGGTCGTGTCCGCCTCCTGCGGTATCGAACCCTCCCGGGTGGTCGAGTACAAGCCGATGCTCGACGAAGCCCTGCACCACGCAGACCACCGGCCCGATGCCTGCGTGATCGTGCAACGCGACCGGCACCGCTGCGACCTGGTCGCGGGCCGCGACCACGACTGGCATGACCTGATGGCCGCCGCCACCCCCGCCGATCCTGTCCCGGTCGCCGCGACCGACCCCCTCTACGTGCTCTACACCTCGGGCACGACCGGCAAACCCAAGGGCATCGTGCGCGACAACGGCGGGCACGCCGTGGCGCTGCTGTGGACCATGGCCAACATCTACGGGGTCGGTGCCGGCGACGTCTTCTGGGCGGCGTCCGACGTCGGGTGGGTCGTCGGGCACTCCTACATCGTCTACGGGCCGCTGCTGGCCGGCGCGACCACGGTGCTCTACGAAGGCAAGCCGGTCGGGACACCCGACCCCGGGGCGTACTGGCGGGTCATTGCCGACTACCGGGTCAACGTCCTGTTCAGCGCGCCGACCGCGATCCGGGCGATCCGCAAGGAAGATCCGGACGGCACACATATCGGGCGCTATGAACTGTCCTCGCTGCGTTATCTGTTCCAGGCCGGTGAGCGCCTCGACCCCGACACCTTCGGGTGGGCCACCGAGAAACTGGCCGTCCCGGTGATCGACCACTGGTGGCAGACCGAAACCGGGTGGGCGATCGCCGCCAACCCCGTCGGACTCGAGGCCCTCCCGCTGAAGGCCGGATCACCCACGGTGCCGATGCCGGGCTACGACGTCGCGGTCCTGCGTCCGGACGGTTCCGGTTGCGAACCCGGGGAAGAGGGCGCGATCTGCGTCCGGTTGCCGCTACCGCCGGGCACGCTGCCCACGCTGTGGGGCGATGACGCCCGCTTCGAGGCGTCCTACCTGTGCGAGCACCCGGGGTTCTACCTCACCGGGGACGGCGGCCACCTCGACGACGACGGCTACCTGTTCGTGATGGGCCGGATCGACGACGTCATCAACGTGGCGGGCCACCGGCTGTCGACCGGTTCGGTCGAGGCGGTGCTGGCCGCCCACCCGGCGGTCGCCGAGTGTGCGGTGATCGGAGTCGCCGACCCCGTGAGAGGTCAGGTGCCGCGCGGCCTGGTGGTGCTCAAGGCCGGCGCGAGCCACGAGGGACTCGCCGCGGACCTGGTCGGCGCGGTGCGCGCACAGATCGGGCCCGTCGCGGCGCTGAGCCGGGTCGACGTCGTGCCGGCCCTCCCGAAGACCCGCTCGGGGAAGATCCTGCGCAAGGCGATGCGCGGGATCGCCCACGGATTGGACGAGCCGATACCGTCGACGATCGAGGATCCGGGCGTGTTGGACGCGATACGCCCGATCCTGCGCGACTGACGGGTCAGGCGGCGCTTCGGTCGCGCCAGCGGCTTTCGTAGGCAGCCCGGGCGTCCTGGTCCTGCCTGCGCTGGCGGATCATCGCCCGTTCCCGCATGATCACCGCGCGCATGGTCAGAGCCATCAGCATCACCAGGATGAGGGCCGGGACGATCATGAAAAGCGGGGTGAACAGCGGGTCGCTGAATCCGGTGGAGATCATTTCCGCTCCGATTCTTTGTGGGGACGCCAGTGCCGTGCCGGACGCTGGCTACACGAGTCATTCGGCACGGGCCGGGTGTGGTAGGGGCGGCGAAATATTACGTATTTCTTACGCGTCCGCGACCGGCGCGGAGGGCTCTTCGGGCACGACCTCGTCGGGCCGCTTGTCCTCGCGCAGGCCCCGCCAACTGGCGTGACGCAGCCGTCCGTCGGGCGTGCGCTCACCGTAGCGAACCTCCCCGACGAGTTCCGGACGCACGAATGTGACCGCCTTGGCCTCGGTCCGCGGCAGAGGCGGGTCGAAGGGCGAGGCCTCGCTGCGCAACGGCGCGAGCAGGTTCTTCAGCCGAGCCAGATCCCGCTCGGTGAACCCGGTGCCGACCCGCCCGACGAACCGCAGTCCGCCGGCGCCCGGTATGCCCATCAGCAGCGAACCGATCCCCGAGGAACGTCCTCCTTGGCCGTGCCGCCAGCCGCCGATCACCACCTCCTGGGTGTTCCAGTTCTTGTCCTTGACCCACGAGGCCGACCTTCGCCCGGGCTGATAGGTCGATGCCCACTTCTTGGCGACCACACCTTCCCAGCCGTGCGCGCGCGAGTAGGCCATCGCCTCTGCACCATCACCGCGAAGCAGCGCTGGGACGGTCAACCCGGTTGCGGCCGAGAGTTTCTCAAGTACGGCCCGGCGGTCGGCGTATTTGGCCTTCAGCAGCCAGCGACCGTCGAGAGCGAGGATGTCGAATGCCCAGAACTCGATTCGGGTCGCCCGGGCCCGGTTCTGCATCTCGGTGAAGCGCGGCACACCACGACCGTCCAGTGCGACCACCTCGCCGTCCAGGATCACTCGGTGATCGGCCAGGACGGTGGCCAGTTGCCGGAGTTGGGGGTACTCGCCCGTGACGTCGCGGCCGTTGCGGGACTGCAGCCGCAGGTAGCCGCGGTCGGCTTCGACCAGCATGCGGTAGCCGTCGTACTTGCCCTCGAACGCCCACTGCTTGGCGGTCAGCCGGTCGACCGATCCCAGGGTCGCCAGCATCGGCGCGATGTCGCTGAGCCGCAGCGCCGGTTGCTCCTTCATCCGATGCGCCAGCCATTGATCGCCATCGGTCTGGATCAGCGCGTAGCGTCCACGGACTTTCCGGCCGTCGAGGTCGACGACGACCTCCCCGCCGGACCGGCCCTCGACGCCGAACTTCTCGGCGGTGTAGGTCCCGGAGTCCCAGATGCGGACGGTGCCCGCTCCGTACTCACCCTCGGGTATCACGCCCTCGAAGCGCGCGTAGGCCAGCGGATGGTCCTCGGTGCGCACCGCCAGCCGGTTCTCCGCGGAGGTCTCGGGCAGATTCTTGGGGACCGCCCATGACACCAGAACCCCGTCGTGCTCGAGCCTGAAGTCGTAGTGCAGCCGCCGGGCCCGGTGTTCCTGGATCACGAACAGCGGACCCCGGCCGGACCCCTCCACGGAGTTCGGCACCCGCTCCGCCGGCTCGGCGGACACCGGCTCGGGAGTCCGTGCGGGGTCCCGCTTGCTCCGGTAGGCGACAAGCCGGTCCGACGGCGCCGAGGCGTCCAGGCCCGAGAGCAGGTCCCCGTCGCGGGCGACGCGTTCGAGCACCTCGTCGAAGCGCAGCTGTCGCAGATCGGCGTCACCGATCTCGTCCCAGGTGCGCGGCGCGGCGACCGTCGGGGTGGGGCGGCCGCGCAGTGAATACGGCGCGATCGTGGTCTTCGACGCGTTGTTCTGACTCCAGTCCACGAAGACCCTGCCCGCCCGAAGACTTCTGGTCATGGTGGCGGTGACACGGTCGGGCATGCTCGCCTCCAGCTGCTGGGCGACCCGCCGTGCCACCTCGACCGCGCCGCCTGCGCGCAGCGGCCGCACCAGCGCCGCATAGAGGTGCAGACCCTTGCTTCCGCTGGTCAACGGATACAACGGCAGATCGAGATCGTCCATCAGCTCGCGCACCGCATGGGCGACCTCGCCCAGTTGGGACATACCCACGCCTTCCCCGGGATCCAGGTCGAAGACCAGCCTGGTGGCCGGGCCGGGCGTGCCGTCCGCGGCGAACCGCCATTGCGGCACATGGATTTCCAGGGCGGCCTGCTGGGCGATCCAGGCCAGTGCGGTCGGGGTGTCGATGATCGGGTAGACGGTCGCGCCCGAGCGGTGCTGGAGGGTCCCGCGATTCAGCCATTCCGGCGCCGACGCCGCAAGGCTCTTCTCGAAGAAGGCCGGATGGTCCACGCCGTCCGGCCAGCGTTTGCGGGTGGCCGGACGGCCGGCGATATGCGGCAGCATGAACTCGGCGATACCGGTGTAGTAGGCGAAGACGTCCGATTTGGTGACAGCCGGGCTTCCCGCGTCGGCGGGATAAAGCACCTTATCGGCGTTGGTCAGCCTGACCAACGGTCCGCGCGTCGCCCCTGGCGGCCACACCTCGCTCACCACCACAACCTATGACCCGTTGCTAGGCTGGGCCAGTGACCAGGATGGCGATGGCAACGCTGCTGGCGGTTGCCGTGTTCGCGGGCGCTCCACTCGCCGGGGCCGATCCGGAGATCCTCGAGCCCTACTGCACCAGCGGCCAGGAGCCGGAGACCGACGCGTGCAAGACCGCCCCTGGAGAGGTCTACGTCAACGACGCGCCGGGCGCCGATCCCGACGTCCCGGTCGGACTGGATCCCGAAACCGTCCCGGACGTCTGATCCCGTCGCCGGCGGCCGCATACTTGTCCGATGCGCTCCATCTGGAAAGGCTCGATCGCCTTCGGACTGGTCAACGTTCCGGTCAAGGTGTATAGCGCGACGCAGGACCACGACCTGAAGTTCCATCAGGTCCACGCCAAGGACAACGGCCGCATCCGCTATCAGCGGGTCTGCGAGGAGTGCGGCGAGGTGGTGGAGTACCGCGACATCGCCAAGGCCTACGAGGCCGACAACGGCCAGACGGTGGTGATCACCGAGGATGACATCGCCACGCTGCCCGAGGAACGCGCTCATGAGATCGAGGTTCTCGAGTTCGTTCCCGCCGGCCAGATCGATCCTCTGATGTATGACCGGAGCTATTTCCTGGAACCCGACGGCAAATCGCCGAAATCTTATGTGCTGCTGGCCAAGACGCTCGCCGATACCGACCGGGTGGCCATCGTGCACTTCGCCCTTCGAAACAAGACACGGCTGGCGGCGCTGCGCGTGCGGGACTTCTCCAAACGCGATGTCATGGTGGTGCACACCCTGTTGTGGCCCGATGAGATCCGCGATCCGGCCTTCCCCGCGCTCGATCAGGATGTCGAAGTCCGACCCGCCGAGTTGACGATGGCTGGGCAGGTGGTGGACGCCATGGCGGCCGATTTCAAACCCGAGCAGTACTCCGACACCTATCAGGAACAACTGCGCGAACTGGTCGAAGCCAAACTGGCCGGCGGGGAGGCCTTCACCCCCGCCGAAGCCCCGGCCGGCCTGGACGACTCCGGCGACGTGACCGATCTACTGGCGAAACTGGAAGCCAGTGTTCGCAGACGCCGTGAACAGACCGCCGAGAAGCCCGCCAAACGGGCGCCGGCCAAGAAGGCTCCCGCCAAGACGGGTGCGCGGAAAGCCGCCACGAAAAAATAGAACGTGTTACAGATTCGTTCCTGAATCCGCAGCCCCGCCACCGCCCCGCTTGTTACGGTGCTCGTGGGCAGCGGAAGAGAGAACGGTGATACTCGACAAATTCCGGCTAGACGGACAAGTGGCAGTAGTCACCGGCGCCGGCCGGGGAATCGGTGCGGCGATCGCCGTCGCCCTCGCCGAGGTCGGCGCCGACGTGCTGATCTCCTCGCGCACCGAGTCCGAGCTGCGGGCGGTGGCAGCGTCCATCGAGCAGGCCGGACGGCGAGCGGAGACCGTCGTGGCCGACCTGGCCCAGCCGGAGGCAACGGCCGAACTGGCCGCAGCGGCGGTCTCGGCCTTCGGACGTCTGGACGTCGTCGTCAACAACGTCGGCGGCAGCATGCCCAACGCACTGATGACCACCAGCGTCAAGCAGATGCGGGACGCGTTCACCTTCAACGTGCTCACCGCTCACGCGCTGACCGTCGCCGCGGCCCCACTGATGCTCGAGGGCGGCGGCGGTTCGATCATCAACATCAGCTCGACGATGGGACGGCTCGCTGGGCGGGGTTTCGCCGCCTACAGCACCGCCAAAGCCGCATTGGCGCACTACACCCGGCTGACCGCACTCGACCTGTGCCCCCGCATCCGAGTCAACGCCATAGCTCCCGGATCAATTCTGACCTCGGCGCTCGACATCGTGGCCTCCAACGAGGCTTTGCGCACTCCGATGGAGCAGGCAACCCCGCTGCGCCGTCTGGGCGAGCCCGTCGACATCGCCGCGGCCGCGGTCTATCTCGCCTCGCCGGCGGCCGGATATCTCACCGGGAAGATGATCGAAGTCGACGGCGGACTCACCGTGCCGAATCTGGATCTGCCCATTCCCGACCTGTAAGCCACTGAACCGCAAGGAGACCCATGCCCATCCGCGTCGCCCAGATCGGCACCGGCAACGTCGGCGCCCATTCACTCAAGGCGCTGATCACAAACCCGGACTACGAACTCACCGGGGTCTGGGTGTCCTCAGAGGCCAAGGCCGGCAAAGACGCCGCCGAACTGATCGGCCTCGACGCGCCCACCGGAGTCAAGGCCACCACCGACCTCGACGCGGTTCTGGCCGCCAAGCCCGACTGCGCGGTCTACAACGCGATGGCCGACAACCGGCTCGTGGAGGCGATGGAGGACTACCGGCGCATCCTGGCCGCCGGGGTCAACGTCGTGGGCAGCGGCCCGGTGTTCCTGCAGTGGCCGTGGCAGGTCATTCCCGAGGAGATGGTCAGGCCCATCGAGGACGCTGCGCGGGAGGGTAATTCGAGCCTCTTCGTCAACGGCATCGACCCTGGGTTCGCCAACGACCTGCTTCCGCTGGCGCTGACCGGAACATGCCAGAGCGTCGAGCAGGTGCGCTGCATGGAGATCGTGAACTACGCCACCTACGACAGCGCGACGGTGATGTTCGACGTGATGGGGTTCGGCAAGCCGATGGACGAGATCCCGATGCTGCTGCAGCCGGGTGTGCTCAGCATCGGATGGGGTTCGGTGGTGCGACAACTGGCCGCCGGTCTCGGTGTCGAACTCGACGGGCTGGAGGAGATGTACGTCCGGGAGCCGGCCCCGGAGGCCTTCGACATCTCCAGTGGCCACATCGCAGAGGGAACCGCGGCGGCGCTGAGGTTCGAGGTGATCGGCCTGGTCGACGGGGCGCCGGCGGTGGTCCTCGAACACATCACCCGGTTGCGCGACGACCTGTGCCCGGACTGGCCGCAGCCGGCTCAGCCCGGCGGTAACTACCGCATCGAGGTGACCGGAGAGCCGTCCTACGCACTCGACCTATGCCTGTCGAGCCCCAACGGAGATCACAACCATGCGGGCGTGCTGGCCACCGCGATGCGCGTCGTGAACGCCATACCCGCCGTCGTCGCCGCCGAACCCGGCATCCGCACCACCCTGGACCTGCCGCTGGTGACCGGCAAGGGCCTCTACCGGTTGTCGTGAGGCCTCACCTGGGGTCGGCAGCACCGATCGCCATCCTCGCCACGCTGATATCGGCCGCACCGGCGGCCGGTGCGCCACCGGAGTGCGCCGACGTCACCCCCACCACCCGGCTGTGCCGCACCAGCGGCCATACCGGGATCACCACCTCCCCCGACCCGGCCCTGACCAACCGGTACCCCGGCTGGGGTTACGCCGGCATGGGCATCGGCCTGAGCGCCGGCGGCTGGTGGTTCCCGTCCTGAGGTCGGCTAGCCTCACGTTCTGACTCGCCGCCCCACGGCCCCGGGGACATCCGACAGGAAGCCGAGCATGGTCCGCACTACGGTGACTCCGACCTGGGCGCTGCTCGGTCCCGCATTCGTCGCCGCGGTCGCCTATGTCGATCCGGGCAACATCGCGGCCAATGTCAGCGCGGGAGCCAAGTTCGGCTTCCTGCTGGTGTGGATCATCGTCGTGGCCAATGTGATGGCCGGCCTGGTCCAATATCTCAGCGCCAAACTCGGGCTCGTCACGGGCCGCACCCTGCCGGAGGCGGTCCGCGAAAAGACCCGGGCGCCGACCCGGGTCGCCTATTGGATGCAGGCCGAACTGGTCGCGATCGCCACCGACCTCGCCGAGATCATCGGCGGCGCCATCGCCTTGAACCTGCTGTTCGGCCTGCCGTTACTGCTCGGCGGGGCGATCACCGGGATCGTCTCCCTCGTGCTGCTCGGGGTGGGCGACCGGCGCGGGCCGCGGATGTTCGAGCGGGTCATCACCGGCCTGCTGCTGATCATCGCGATCGGCTTCCTGGCCAGTCTCGTGGTCAATCCGCCTGCGGGCGGAGACGTCGTCGAGGGACTGGTTCCACGGTTCGCGGGAGCCGAGAGCGTGTTGCTGGCCACCGCGATGCTCGGCGCGACGGTGATGCCACACGCGGTGTACCTGCATTCCGGACTCGCCCGCGACCGCCACGGACACCCTGAGCCGGGTCGCGACCGGACCGGACTGTTGCGGGCGACCCGATGGGACGTCACCCTCGCGATGCTGCTCGCCGGGACGGTCAACCTGGCCCTGCTGCTGGTTGCCGCGACCAACCTGCGCGGCCGCGAGGGCACCGACACCATCGAAGGCGCGCACGCGGCCGTTGCCGACGTCCTCGGGCCGACCGTGGCACTGCTGTTCGCCGTGGGTCTGCTGGCCTCTGGTCTGGCCTCGGCATCGGTGGGCGCCTACGCGGGGGCCATGATCATGCAGGGCCTGCTGCGAAGGTCCTACCCGATCCTGACCCGTCGACTGGTCACCCTGCTCCCGGCGCTGGCGGTGCTGGCCAGCGGGCTGGAGCCCACCCGCGCTCTGGTGCTGTCCCAGGTGGTGCTGTCATTCGGCATCCCCTTCGCCCTGATCCCGCTGGTGCGGTTGACCAGTGACCGGCGGCTGATGGGATCCGACGCCAACCATCCGGCCACCGTACTGGCGGCCTGGGCGGTGGCCGTGATGATCAGCCTGCTCAACGCGGCGCTGATTTACCTGACCGTGACGGCGTGACTGCCGTCACAGAATCGTGGCCCATCCCCGCCCCGCGCTGCTCCGAATCGCCGATGTGACGACAACGCTGACGACAACGGCGGTGTCAGAGGCGAGCCGCCGGCTGACCCCGCTGACCCCGGCGCTGTATCCGACCCGGGTCTCCCACCTGCACCGATCACCCGTCCGCCACTACGGCGAGCACCGCAGCTACAGCTGGCTGGTCGACGTCGACGATCTGCCCGCCGTACCGCGCTGGCTGCGGCCCTTCGCGCGATTCGAGGCCAAGGACCATCTGCACGGAAGGCCCGGCGACAGCCTGCGCCAGCGAGTCGATGCCGTCCTCGCCGAACACTGCACCGACCTGCCGGGCGGCAAGGTCATAGCGCTGCTCATGCCCCGGGTGCTGGGGCGGTCGTTCAACCCGCTGAGTCTGTTCTGGTGCCATGACCGGGCCGGTGCGCTGCGGGCCGTGATCGCCGAGGTCCAGACCGTTCGCGGAGAGCGGCACGCCTACGTGCTGCCGCCCAGCGGTCAGAGTCCGGCGGCGGTGGCACCGGCCCGGTCTCAACGTGCCGACAACACCCCGTTCGCCGCCGACAAAGGCTACTTCCTGGTGAACGCCCCCCTGCCCGGCGAGCAGTTGGACCTGACGGTCGCGTTGCATGACGGCGACCGCGCCGTGATGGTGGCGAACTGGCGCGGCCGGCGCCGACGGGCCAGCGCCGGGCGCATCCTGCTCACCCAGCTGACGACCCCGCTGGCCCCTCAGGCCGCCGAGTTGGCGATGCGACTCCAAGCCGTGATGCTGCGGCTGCGCGGGGTTCCGCAGACTCCCACGCCGGCCTCCGGTCAGGCCGCCCGCTCCCCGCTGCCCGCCGGATGGGCGGCGGGCCGCTCCTTGGCCGCATCGTGACCGAATTGCTTGACCGCCCGGCTACGCTTCGGATCAATGGCATCGACCACGAACGGTCCAAGCCGGTGACCGGCCCGATCGGTGCGGCAGACCTGGATGCACTGCTGCGCCGGGTCGCGCAGCGTGATCGCGAGGCATTCGCGGCGTTTTACGACGCGACCAGGTCACGGGTCTTCGGCATGGTGGTCCGGGTTCTGCGCGACCGCGGATACAGCGAAGAGACAACCCAGGAGATCTACCTCCAGGTGTGGCGAACCGCTGAAAGCTACGACCCGGCATCCGGCAGCGCGCTGGCCTGGCTGCTGACTCTCGCGCACCGTCGTGCGGTCGACCGGGTGCGCTCCGAGCAGGCCGCGGGCCAGCGAGAGTCGCGCTATGGCGCGGCGAGCGTTGAGAGGGCCGCCGACCACGTCAGCGACGCGGTGATCTCCGGCGAGGAACGCCGACGGGTCAAGGCCTGCCTGGACGGGCTGACACCGGTCCAGCGCGAGTGCATCGAACTCGCCTACTACCAGGGCCTGACCTATGTGCAGGTCTCCGAGCGGCTCTCGGCGAATCTGGCCACCATCAAATCCCGGATGCGTGACGCGATCCGGGGCCTGCGTCAGTGCCTGGGCGTCCGGTGAGGCGGCCACGATGACACGACCACACGACCCTTCCCGCGGCGGCGACTCTGATCTGCTCGAGATGGCGGTTCCCTACGCGCTGCACGCACTCTCCGACACCGAACGCGATGACATCGAGAGCCAGATCGCGACGGCGGGGCTGCCGGCGATCGACGCGTTCTACGACGAGGTGCGCGCGGTCCGCGAAACCATGGCCGTGGTGTCCGCCGCGGACGCCGAGGAACCGCCCGCCGATCTGCGGCAGCGGCTGCTGACGATCGTGGCCGACGACCCTACCGACGACCGGGTGCAAGCACTGCCCACCCGGAGCCGACGCTCGGTCTGGCTGTCGGCCGCCGCCGCATTGGTGATCGGACTGGGCGCCCTGGGGGTCGGACTCTCCCTGCGCCCGCCGCCGCCACTGCCGTCGACCGCACAGCCGCCGTCCACCGTGGCTCAGGTTTTCGAGGCGCCCGATGTGCACACCGTCTCCGGGGCGATTCCGGCCGGCGGGACCGCGACAGTGGTGTTCTCCCGCGATCGCGACGCGGGGGTGCTGGTGATGAATGACGTCCCGCCGCCTTCGCCGGGCACGGTGTACCAGATGTGGCTGATCAACAGCGCCGGAGCCACCCTGGCGGGAACGATGGACGCCGAATCGGTGGCGCCCTCGACCACCGCCGTACTCGAGGACCTGGGCGACTCGACCAAACTGGCGTTCACCGTCGAGCCCGGGTCGGGCTCAACCCGGCCCACCGGGCAGCTGATCGCGGAGCTGCCGTTGACCTGACCGCGGCCCGCCTACCATGGCCCGGTGGCCCGCGAGTTCCGGTTCGGCATCGGTGTCCGGTCCATCCGTTCAGCGGCCCGGCTCACCGAGAAGGTCCGCCGCTTCGCCGATCAGGGTTACGACGTCGTCCACGTGCCCGACCACCTCGGGGCCCCGGCGCCCTTCCCGGTGATGATGGCCGCGGCGGATGCCGCCGATATCCGGGTCGGCACCTTCGTGCTCAATGCCGCCTTCTACCGGCCGGCACTGCTGGCACGCGATGCCGCCGCCGTCGATCTGCTCTCCGGCGGCCGTCTGGAACTAGGACTGGGCACCGGCTACGTTCGCGAGGAGTTCGAGGCCGCCGGAATCCGGTACCCGAGCGCCGGCGAACGGGTGAAGCACCTGCAGGACACCACCGTCTACCTGAAGCAGACGCTGCCCGGCCTCCCGGTTCTCATCGCCGGCAACGGGGACCGGGTCCTGACCATCGCCGCCCATCACGCCGACATCATCGGGCTGACCGGTGGCGGCCTGGCCAGCGCGGACAACCCCGACCCGATGGCCGAGAGGGTCGGTTTCGTCGCGGCCGCCGCCGGGGACCGGTTCGCCGACGTGGAGCTGAACCTGGCGATCACCGCAGTGCCCACCGAAGACTCCGGGGTCCCCGACCTGACACTGACACGCGCCTACTTCCCGCAGGCCGGCGACGACCAACTGCTGGCGATGCCCACCGTTCTCAGCGGGAGCCCGGAACGCATCGCCGACACCCTGCGCGCTCATCGGGAGCGCTACGGGGTCAGCTACTTCACCGTGCAGGACTATCACGGCGACTATTTCGCGCGGGTCATCAACGCGATGCGCTAACGGTAAGCTTTCAGCCGGTTCCGCCCTCGTAGCTCAGGGGATAGAGCACGGCTCTCCTAAAGCCGGTGTCGCATGTTCGAATCATGCCGGGGGCACTTTTTCTCCACTTCACTGCAAACACTCAGGCGCTGCAACCATTCAGGCGGCGTGGGTGGCCAGGGATATTCCGATGTCGATCTCCAGGGTGCTGGCCTTGTAGCGGCGGGGCGTGCCGGTGACCGGTGGTGCGGTGGAGTGGTGGGTGGCTCCGGTCGGGGTGGT
>Ga0180434_10006897_pt1 | contig 12945 bp, 11 predicted proteins | sample SS_ome_7_FD_132453 | JGI IMG/M metagenome (GOLD analysis project Ga0180434, IMG submission 132453) | Hypersaline lake sediment archaeal communities from the Salton Sea, California, USA - SS_1_D_2 metaG | ecosystem: Environmental > Aquatic > Non-marine Saline and Alkaline > Hypersaline >... | reverse complement strand
CAGATATTCGTAAAGAGAGCGCTGGTTCCCGATTCCGGCTCCTCCTATTTTTTGCCCAAAATCATAGGAACGGCTAAAGCCTGTGAGCTAATGTATACTGGAGACATCATAAATGCTGCCGAAGCTGAGAGGTTGGGTATAGTAAATAAGGTTGTGCCCCATGATGAGTTGATGAATGAAGCAATGGCTCTGGCCAAAAGGATAGCCGCCGGACCCCCACTAACCATTGAGCTGATCAAGCGTGCTATTTACAAAGGCGCTGAAGAAACTGATCTCTGGCACCAGATACGCTACGAGTGGTACCTTCAGGGTCTGGCGATCCGTACCGACGATTTCAAGGAGGGGGTCCAGGCCTTCATCGAAAAGAGGGATCCCAATTTCATGGGCAAGTAGCGCGTTGGTCAGCTTCACAATCTGCACCGCTACCTTTTTGCGTAAATCGAACCGATGAGCTTGCCCTGACTGGATACCGAAGGAGGGATGGGGCTAGGTTGAGAACTTTTGATGCAGAAAGGAGAAGTTAATGACCGGCGGATACATGGGAAAAATCCTTTTCGTAGACCTGTCTCAGGGGAAAACATGGGACGAGCCTCTTGACGAGAAACTGTGTCGAGACTTCATCGGGGGGTATGGCCTTGGAGCCAAGATTCTGTTTGACCAGCAGCAGGCAAAGACAGACCCCTTAGGGCCAGATGCTATTCTGGGATTTATCACCGGTCCTCTCACCGGCACCCCAGCTATTGTCGGCTCCCGCTACGTGGTGGTAGGCAAGTCACCACTGACCGGCACCTGGGGAGATGCCAACTCAGGGGGCGATTTCGGCCCCCACCTCAAGTTTGCCGGCTATGATGCGGTCTTCTTCCATGGAATCAGCGACCAGCCTGTCTATCTTTACATAAACGATGGCAAGGCTGAGCTCAGAAAAGCCGACCAACTCTGGGGCAAGGATAGCCACGAAACCGAGGATGTGCTCCAAGCCGAGCTGGGCAAGGATGTCAGGGTAGCCTGCATCGGCCCATCGGGGGAGAGGCTTTCACTTATCTCAGGCATTATCAACAACAAGGGCAGGGCTGCTGCCCGCTCCGGCCTGGGGGCGCTGATGGGCTCCAAGAAGCTCAAGGCCATAGCGGTCAAGGGGAAGCAGGCAGTCCCCCTGGCACACGAGTCCGAACTGGCAGCGGCAAGGAAGAAATATCTGGAGCAAATCAAAACCTCACCCATAGGCCAGGCTTTCAGCCAGGGTGGCACTGCGGGCCTGATGAGCTTCTTCAACATGATCGGAGAGGTCCCAATCAAGAACTGGGCCGGTGTCCCTTCCATTGATATGGCCGATGTTACCCCTCTCGACGGTCAAACGGTGAACACTCTCCAAGAGAAAAAGTTCGGTTGCTGGCGCTGTCCCATCGCCTGTGGTGGGCATATGAAAGCTGGCACCGGGCAATACAAGTATCCCGCCGGGGTCCACAGGCCAGAGTATGAGACATTGGTCACCTTCGGCAACCTGTGTCTCAACGACAACCTAGAGTCAACAATAATGGCAGCCGACATCTGTAACCGCTATGGCCTGGACTCCATCTCCGCCGGCGTCTCCATCGCCTTCGCCATCGAGTGCTATGAAAATGGACTCATCACCGACAAGGATACCGATGGCATTCAATTGAAATGGGGCAACCATGAAGCGATAATAGCCATGACTGAAAAGCTGGCCCGGAGAGAGGGCTTTGGCGACATACTCGCCGATGGGATCAAAGTGGCAGCGGAGAAGATCGGCAAAGGGGCAGATAAGTTTGCCATTCACATCCATGGGCAGGAAGTGCCGATGCACGATCCCAAGCCGGTGCGCGCTGTAGACTACGCTCCGACTTTTCTTTTGGATGCCACCCCCTCTCGCCACACACAATGGAGTGTACCCACCACCGGCTTGGAATTGCCTCCCTTTGACCCCATGACCTTCGCCGGTCGAGGTGAGGCAGTTAAGATGGCCAGAAACCTGCAGCATGTTATGCAGTGTGCCGGGCTTTGCATGTTTGGCTATACAGTACTAGATGCCAACTCGCTTCCTGAGTTTCTGAACCTGGCCACCGGCTGGAACCATGGTATCGATGATCTGCTCACGATAGGGGAGCGAGTTGCCAACATCAGGCAGGCGTTCAATGTCCGCGAAGGAATAACCCTGAGTGATTTGAAAATGCCAAATAGAGTTCTTGGCCGTCCTCCTTTCGAGGCCGGACCTACTGCCGGCAGAGAGGTAGACATGGAAACGATGGCGCGGGACTACCTGGTAGCCATGGACTGGGACCCCGATACCGCCAAGCCAACCAAAAAGAAGCTTTTGGAACTGGGACTGGAAGACGTGGCCAAGGCTCTCTGGCCTGAGTGATGCCGACCGCGAGCGAAAAGTCAAGAGCAGGTTCCCCTGCCATGTGGGTATGGTACACCCACTTTGAAACCGAGTTTGGCTGGATGGGGCTGCTAGGCTCGGCGGCAGGGCTGCGTCGCATCGTATTGCCCCAGCCTTCGCCACAGGCGGTGCTCCGTCTCCTAGTCCGAGGTTTGCCCGGAGCGATTGCCGATCCTGCTCCCTTCGGTGACCTGCCCCAAAGGCTGAGGCGGTATTTCAGCGGTGAACAAGTCTCCTTTGCCGATGAACTCGATTTGGCAGGTGCCACCCCTTTTAAAAGGGCTGTATGGCTTGCGACCCGTCTTATCCCCTACGGTGAGATTCGAAGCTACAGTTGGATTGCACACCAAATAGGTAGTCCAGAGTCTTTGCGCGCTGTGGGGCAAGCGCTGGCTAGAAATCCCTTCCCTATTATAGTTCCCTGTCATCGGGTGCTGGGCAAGGATGGAAATTTGCGCGGCTTTGGCGGCGGCCTGGAGATGAAAAAACGTCTCCTTGAGCTGGAGTCCTGTTCATCATAACCCGGTCTCACCCCGGTATTCAGCCAGCACGGCCCTGGCTTCGCCTACCCTTCCTTCAGGCACTAACAGCCTACAGGGCATGGCAGAAACGCCTAAGAAGGAAACCGCATCCTCTGGCTTGATGGTGGCGGGGATCCCCTCACCCTGAAGCAGTTTCGCCCACATCTCGGCGGTGAGCTGATCAGGGGCGGTTGTCAGTAGTACCCACTTCACGAGAGCTCTTCCACTCTTAGCTCCGTCTCACCAAGAAGGCTCATCAATCGCTGCTGCAACTCAGTGCTATAGCCTGTGGTCATATCTGGGAGCTTGAGGTTTATCACCTCGACGTCTTTGGACACAACAAGACACACCTCGTCTGTTCCTGGGAAATCCCGCAGAATATCGAAGATCTGGCGCAGTCGAGCCACATCGCCCTCTTCATCAGCAGTCTGAGTGATATTGATGAGGAGCCTGCGTCTTTTCGGAGGGACTGGTAACTCCGCCTCAGCCCTTTCTGCCATCTCGGGCTGATAACGGCGAACCCGGTCGCAGCTAAGTTGCACCCGCTCCCCCCTGGTCTTCACCCTGCTCTCGACCAAGAGGATGGTGCCCTCAGTCCAGAGCTCCTTAGTGCTCTTGTATACCTCAGGCCAAGCGTTAACCTCAATTCTGCCATCGAGATCCTCGAGCAGGGCACTGACAAAAGGGCGTCCGTCCTTGGTATAGAGTTGGCGCACTGAGGTCACCATGCCGGCAACCACCACCCCCTGCCCCACCATCTCTTCGTCTATTTGACCACATAGGGCGGTAACATAGGGCGCCAGATGGCGCGCAGCACGGCTGAATGGATGTTCCGAGAGATAGACCCCCAAAAGCTCCTTCTCCCAGGCTAGCCTCTCGTTAGAGGGAACATCGATCTCTGCCAGATCCATAGTGGGCATGGGCACAGGTATAGTCTCTCCCCACAGGTCAAACATGGTTGATTGCCCTGTCTCCTTGAGCCGCTGTTCCCGTTGAGCCACGGACATGATGCGTTCGGCGCTGGCGAGAAGGGCACCCCGGCTCCCCAGGCAGTCCAGCGCTCCCACCTTGATCAGGCTCTCTAGGGCGCGTCTATTTAGGGCGCGAAGGTCAGCTCGGCGGCAAAAGTCCTCCAGCGAAACAAACTCCCCCTCCTCGCGGGAGGCGATGACAGGCCTCACTGCCCCAAAACCCACATTCTTTATGGCTGCCAGCCCAAAGCGAATGCTATCCCCGCCGTTTGTTTTCTCGATAGCGAAGGTATCAGCGCTCTTGTTAATGTCAGGGGGCAAAACTGTAATGTCAAGCCGATGGCACTCAGCGATGGCCGAGGCGAGCTTATCTGACTGCCCCATATGCATGGTAAGCACTGCGGTCATATATTCCGCGGGGTAGTTTGCCTTGAGATAGGCGGTCTGGTAGGCAATCATAGCATAGCTTACGCTATGAGCCTTGTTGAAGGCATAACCAGCGAAGGGCTCGATAAGGTCGAAAACCTCCCCGGCCACTTCGGGGGAGAACCCCATCCGCTTTGCCCCAGCGATAAAGCTCTTCCTCTCCTTCCTCATGGTCTCTGGGATCTTCTTGCCCATTGCCTTGCGGAAGACATCGGCTTGCCCCAGGCTATAGCCGGCGAAGGCCTGAACGATGAGCAACACCTGGTCCTGGTAGACGATGACGCCGTAGGTTTCCTCCAAGATCTGGGAAAGGGCAGGGTGGGGAAATTGTATCGGCTCCAGGCCTTGCTTGGCCCGGATAAAAGTGGGGATATGCTGCATTGGACCGGGGCGATAAAGAGCGATCATGGCCGCCACATCGCTGAAGGAGGAGGGCTTGAGAGCTTTGACGAAGCGGCGCATCCCAGGCCCCTCCAGCTGAAAAACCCCTGTGGTCTCCCCTGAGGAGAGGAGCTCGAAAGTCTTGAGGTCATCAAGGGGGATGTGGCTGAGGTCGATCTCTATTCCCCTGGTCTGGGCGATGATCTCCCTGGTTTTGCCCAAGATGGTGAGGTTCACCAGCCCCAGGAGGTCCATCTTGAGCAGGCCTATTTCGGCGATGGCCTCCATGGGGAACTGGGTCATGGCGATAGCCCCTTCATCGCCCTTGGTGGGCCTTTGCAGGGGAACGTACTGGGTGAGGGGCTCCTTAGCTATCACCACGCCGGCAGCGTGGGTCGAGGCATGGCGCGCAATACCCTCGACCTTCTTGGCGTTCTCCACCAACTGACGCACCCCGTCATCATCAAGGTAAAGCTCCTTTAGCTCACCATTATCCTCCAGGGCCCGCTCCAAGGTCATGTTTAGCATCGGCGGAACAAGCCTGGCCACGCGATCGACCTCGCCATAAGGAATTGCCATGGCCCGACCAACATCCCTCAAGGCTGCTCTAGCGCCCAAGGTGCCAAAGGTGATGATCTGGGCTACGCGGTCGTATCCATACTTTTGGGCGGCATAGGAAATTACCTCATCGCGTCGGTCATCCTGAAAATCGAGGTCAATGTCCGGCATCTCCTTGCGCTCCACATTGAGGAAGCGCTCAAAGACCAGCCCATGCTTTAAGGGGTCGATATTGGTGATCCCCAAGCAGTAGAGTACAATGCTTGCCGCAGCACTGCCCCTCACGCCATAGAGTATTTTTCGTTCTTTGGCGAATGATATTAGGTCCCAGACAACGAGGAAATAATTGGCGAAATCTGTCTTTCGGATGACATCAAGCTCATGCTCCAGGCGCTGCGCTATATCGTTGGCGACCTCAATATAACGCCATCTCACTCCTTCCCGACACAGCTGCTCGAGATAATCCTCAGCGGTTATGCCCTCGGGGGTTTCCACCTCGGGAAGGAGCAGTCGGCCGAACTGGAGGTCAAGCTGGCACATATCGGCGATGCACTGGCTGTTTTCCACAGCCTGGGGAAGATCGGAGAAGAGCTCCGCCATCTCCTGAGGGCTCTTAAGGTAGAATGAGTCGTCGGGCATCCTCATCCGCTTCTCATCGTAGATGGTGGAGTTGGTCTGAATGCAGAGCAGGAGCCCATGGGATGGAGCATCCTCCTTCAAAATGTAGTGCACATCATTGGTGGCCACGAGGGGGATGCCCAGCTCTTGGCCTATGGCGATGAGCTCGGGATTGATCCGGTCAAGCTCAGGCAGGGTATGCCACTGGAGCTCGAGGTAAAAATCTTCGAACACCTCCCGATGCCAGCGGGCGGCTTTCCTCGCCTCTTCAGCGCGCCCCTCCAAGATGAGGCGTGGTACTTCCCCCTGGATGCAGGCGGAAAGGGCAATAAGCCCCTGGTTGTGCTCAGCCAAAAGCTCCCGATCTACCCTCGGTCGGTAATAGAAGCCTTCAAGATGAGCCTTGGTAGTGAGCTGGAGAAGATTTTGATAACCAGCCTCGTTTTTGGCAAGCAGAACAAGGTGGTAGTGGTTCTTATCACCAGCATCCTTTGAGTGGCGGCTGGCCGGGGCGACATAGAACTCACAGCCAATGATGGGCTTTATCCCTGCCTCCCTAGCTGCCAGGTAGAAATCGATTACTCCGTACATGCTGCCGTGGTCGGTGATGGCCAGGCTTTCCATTCCCAGTTCCTTTGCCCTAGAGATGAGTTGGGAGATGCGGCACATGCCATCGAGAAGGCTATACTCGGTATGTACGTGAAGATGGGTAAACATCAAAAACGGCACCACGGTCGGGGTTGTAGTATTATAGCACAAGTAGCGGTCAAACCACAGTGCGAAATCCAAAAGATGCGAAGTTTAGCGAAAATAGGAGAAAATTGGCGAAAATCAGAGTAAAAGAGAGAGAGATCGAGAACTACTAAACATAAGATGGCCTATGCTCCTCCTGCTTAACATAAGTCGACTTCTCGGAGATTGCAATTTACGAGCTAAAGGCTTATTTTTTACCGATTGCTCTTCCAAAGAGCTGAGGTGAAAAAGGCAAACCCATCGAAAGGTGGGGGCGCAAAGCCACAGGTCTAAGGCTCTTTCTTGAGCTATGACGGCTGGGTTGCCACCGGGATACAGTGTGCTTTTTCTGCTCTCCGGGCAACCTTGCCTGGAGAGCTTTTTTGTGAAGCTAAGGGACACTATGGCGACGGGAAATATTCTGGTGGTGAACACAAGCCAAGATTCCCTCGTGGAAAAGGTCGGGAACGTGATCGGAGAACGCTACCAGATTGTAGGCGTTTCCAGCAGCAAAGAAGCGATTGAACTGATGAAGAGGCAGCGCTTTGACCTCCTCGTCGCCACCATCAAATCCCCTGATTTGACAGGACTGGTTCTTGCCGAGAAGGCGAGAAGGAGCGATCCTGCCCTGGGTATAGTCCTCCTCGGCGACCGGCAGAGCATCGATATCGCCTCTGGCCAGCTTAGCGCCGGCCCCCAAGTCTTCTTGTCGCAACGCTTTACTCCGGCCGAACTGGAGAGAGCGTTGGAAGATGCCCTGGAGCTAAGGCGGCTCACGCGGGATAACAAAAGGCTAAAGGCGCTGTTCCCCCTGCTCGAGATCAGCAAGACTATGATGTCTGAGGTAGAACTGAGCAAGCTTTTCGATGTTATCCTGGATATTGTTTGGACCGAGACCGAGGCTGATGGCGTCTCCCTGATGCTCCTCGATGAAGCGCAACAGGAACTTGCAGTCAGGGCAGTTCTCGGCCCTTCAGAGAGATTGAGCAATGGCAAGGAGAAGGTGGGTCAGGGGTTGGCTGGGCGGGTGGCGAAGAGTGCAAAGCCACTGATGCTTACTGAGGAGACCTCCACCGACCATCCGTTGAGAAAGGAGATGACCAAAATGGGGTTTTCTTCAGTGCTCTGCCTACCCCTGGTAGTCAGAGGCAGGGTAATCGGGGTACTCAGAAGCAGCAAGAGGGGTGGCTCTCCCTTCACCCATAGCGATCTGGAACTGCTCTCCATTTTGTGCGGCCAAGCAGCCATTGCCATTGAAAACGCAACGCTCGTTGCCGGGGTAAAAGCCCGCCAAGCTCGGGTGGAGCAACTGCTGAAGCAGACCCTCCTCGCTCAAGAGGATGAAAGGCGCAGGATTTCCCTGGAAATCCATGATGGCGCCGCTCAATGGTTGATTGCCGCCTCCTATAGAATTCAAGCTCTGGCCAGGATCCTGGCCAGAAGCAGGCTCCCCCAACCAAGGCAGGAGCTTTCCGAGATAAAGAGCGTCATCGACCAAAGCATGAAAGAGCTTCGACGGGTCATCTTTGATCTCCAGCCTCCTGCCTTGGACCAATTAGGGTTATTGGAAGCGTTGCGTCAGAATTTGCAAAACTTTGAACGGGATACTGGCATCGCCTGTTCCTTTCAGATTGAGGGTGCTCCATCCACCCTCCCCCGGGTCTATGAGATCACCCTCTATCGGGTGACCCAGGAAGCCCTGGCTAATGTGCGCAAACATGCTCAGGCCATCAGGGTCGATGTTGTCCTCAGCTTTCAGCCAGATGACCTCTTCCTAGAGATCAGGGACAATGGTAAAGGGTTTGATATCTCCAAGGTGCTTGAGGGTGCCAGGTCGGTGGAGCGGCTGGGGCTTAGAGGCATGCTGGACCGAGCACAAACGCTGGGCGGCACCATGACCATAGACAGCGCCCCAGGAGCAGGAACCACCGTGGCAATAACTCTTCCCGTTCATGTTAATGTATGTCAGGAGCTGTCGCCGATAGCAAAAATGCTCGCTAGTTAGCCTTGCCAGCTTCTGCATCCATGCTATTGCAAGGAGGAAAAAAGATGAATATTCGGGTTCTGCTGGTAGATGACCACCCTGTGGTCCGCCAGGGGCTGAGGCGCATGCTGGAACTGGAGAAGGATATGGAGGTGGTAGCTGAGGCGGCCAGTGGCGAACAGGCGCTGGATGAGATTCAAACTGCGCACCCCGACATCACCCTCTTGGATATCAGGATGCCGGGGATGGGGGGCATCGAAACCATCCGTCAGATCAAAGAGCACCATCCTGAAGCAAACGTTATCGTATTAACTCTGTATGGCGACCAGTATCTGGCCCAGGCCATAGAGGCTGGCGCCACGGGCTATCTGGTCAAGGATGTGGGAAATGAGGAGCTGACCCAAGCCATCAGATCGGTGAATAAAGGGCAATCAATACTGCACCCCTCGCTGAGCCGCGGGCTTTTCAACGAGTTTGCCTCCCTAGCCAAGGGCGGGAACAACTACAAATGTCATCTATCCCCTCGAGAGCTGGAAATTGTGCGCCTCATCGCTGCCGGATCGACCAATAAGGAAATCTCAGCTCAGCTTTTCCTAAGCGAGACCACGGTGAAGCGAGGGGTAAGCCGCATCTTCGATAAATTGGGGGCTAAGGATCGCGCTGAGGCGGTCGCCGAAGCCTATAAGAGAGGACTAATACTCTCGTAGGGCCGCCGGCACCAAGAGTCAAAGAGGCCTCAACTTGTGAGGCCTCTTTTTTGCCCGGCAGACATTGGAGCCTTTTGGGCCATAGATGTTGACCAGTTTGTGCTCAGCAATTGGAACCTTTTGCAGCTTTCGGTAAAGGGGAGACCAAAGTTATGATAGAGGAGAAACTTTCCTTTAGGAGGCGGTTCGGCAACTGGAGCCACATATAGCGGGCCCATTCCATATGGGCAAGAGATCCGATGCCCCGAGGTCAGGGTACACGCCCCGGGCTCCGCTGTAAATAAAAAAGGTGTGCCCTGACCGGCATCGGCGGGGGGTGAGGCTATGAATGTAAGTGAAGACTTGACAAAGCAGGTGATGACTTTCGTTACCAGGCATCCTGGGACAAAGCTCGTCGCCGTCGAGGAGGCTCTGAGGGTGTCACGGATCGAGGCTGGGCGAACTCTCAGGGCGCTCATGGACCAGGGCAAGATCCGCAGGGACGAAGAGACGAGGCAGTATTTCCCAGTCTAGCGCATGGAAGGGTAATCTGGTGAGCATCGACTTTCGAGAGCACATTCAGATGCAAGGAGTCCTGGCTCTGGTGGTCAGCCTCTCAGAAGTAATAAAGGACGCCCTGAAATTACAGGCCTTAGACCAAATGCGGGAGAAGGGCATGAGCAACGAGGAACTGGAAGGGTGGAAGCTTGCCCTGATGGATCTCGATGCCGCACTGGACAAGGTAAGAGGGAATGGTGCTATGACTCCTGCCCTGCGGCAATTGGGGCCTGGCTTCAATCGGCTGGTGGAGAATGTCCTGAGCCAGGTCTTGAATCCAAGTTCTCCCACGCGATGAGTTGCCACTGCCGAAGGCTATTTCCCATGCTCCTCAGGCAAACCGCCTGGGGACCGTTTTGCCGGGGCTTTGCCCAGGCAAAGCCCCGGCCTTGATTTTTTGAACTATAGCGCTGTGACAGGTCACACCGCTATTTGGCTGTCTGCGCAATTAGTTAGCGACAACCAGGCAATAGGATGAAAAAATGGGAAGGACGCCACACTCACACAGCGACCTGGTTCGAAAAAACACAGCGCCTAGGGCGAGAAAGAAGATGAGCTTTTGAAGCGCACCGACAGTGGCATTGCGCCAGCGGATATTACCGCGGTGGCTCGCCTGGTGGACCCCGATAGCGCCAGGATTCTGTGGCACGTGTGGCAGCACCGGCATGCCCGGCTCGATGAGCTGGCGGAGCTGGTGGGCGAGACTTCAACCGGGAATGTCCTGCTCCGCATCATGCATGACATAAACCCTGCAGCCAAGCGGGCGCTGGGGCAGCCGATTCTGGTCTTTGAGCAGTCAGCCATGGACTACCACTCCGGAGAGCATGTCTTCCACAGCTGGTGGCTTTTTTCGAGCTAGGGGCTGTGGTCAAACACTGTATTTCCGCTTTTTCGACGTACTGTGTAGCTCTTGCCTACTAATTGAAAGGACAACCACACAGCCTTCCGACCTGTCACAGCGCTATAGTTCGAAAAAACCACGGCGACCTAGTTCTAACGATCGAGAAACAGGAAACACGCACACAGCACTCAGGGCGAAAAAAGGGCCGGAATCACTCGCAGCTACTCATCGCACCTACCAAGGGATCCGGCCCCGCAAGACCCGGCCATTTATTAGAAACAGAGGCGGCCAGAATCACTTCCTAACGCGCAACCGCATCGGTAAATGATCTGGCCCGCCGTAAGCCCAATCAACCATGCGGTACCGTAGTACCAGGCTTATTAAAGGAGAGCCATCCTATCATACTAAAGTACTCTTGTCAAGTCTTGCCTGGGCCCTTCTGTGAGAGGCAGCGCCTTATCTCCCAGCACCGCCTCTGGTATAATAGCATCCCAGAGAAGACAATGAATTATCAGGCAGCACTGGAGTACATCTTAAGCTTTACCGACTACGAGAAATCGCCGGCAGTTCTCTATGCCGCGCCCAGCTTTGACCTGAGGCGCATGGAGGAGCTGCTTGAGCGGCTGGGCAATCCCCACCTGACAGCGAGAGCGGTTCAGGTAGCTGGAACAAAGGGCAAGGGAAGCACCGCAGCTATGGTCGCTTCTGCCCTCAGCGCTGCCGGCTACAGGACAGGGCTCTACACCTCACCTCATCTTCATACTTTTCGCGAGCGGATAAGCATCAATGGCAGGGACATCACCAAGAAGGAGCTTTCGAGCCTGGTTGAGAGGCTAAAGCCCGAGATCGAGGCGGTCAATCGCCGCCGTGCCTACGGGGAGCTTACCACTTTCGAAATATTGACTGCCATAGCCTTCACCTACTTCAGCGAGGCCAAAGTGGATTTCCAGGTGCTGGAGGTTGGATTGGGAGGCAGGCTGGATGCCACCAATGTGATCGAGGCTGAGGTGGCGGTGATCACCCCCATCAGCTTTGACCATGCCGAGGTTCTGGGGGATTCCCTGGCCAAGATAGCAGGAGAGAAGGCAGGCATCATCAAGCCGGGCAGTATAGTGGTGACCTCCCCGCAGCAGAGGGAGGCGGAGAAGGCGGTAACGAAGGCCTGTGGCGATAAGGGGGCAAGACTCATCGCCGTGGGTCGGGATATCACCTGGCAAAAAATAGCCGCCGACATCAGGGGGCAATCGTTCCGGGTAAAAGGAAACATAGCTAGCTATGATCTCACCATCCCCCTCCTCGGCTACCATCAACTGGAAAACGCCGCCACCGCTGTTGCTGCCCTAGAGGCGCTGGCTTCCCGCGGTGTGACTATCGCCACCGAGAGCGTCGTCCGCGGGCTGGCAAAGGTGCGCTGGCCGGGGCGACTGGAGATTCTGAAGCATGAGCCCCTATTCCTGGTTGATGGCGCCCATAACGCCGAGTCAGCAAGGAGGCTGAAAGAAGCGATAAAGCAGTATTTTGATTTTCAGCAATTGATCCTCATCATCGGTGCATCATCGGATAAGGATATAGCCGGGATCGTTGGTGAGCTGGCTCCGCTTGCCACGGTAGCCATTGCCACCCGCTCCCGCCACCCCCGCGCCCTGGCGCCTTCCCTGGTTCTGGAGGAGCTGATAAGGCAAGGCGCTGCCACCGAGCTAACAGAAAGCGTGGCCGCAGCCGCTGATCGCGCCCTAGCCCTGGCAGGACCCGGAGACCTCATCTGCGCCACAGGCTCGCTGTTTGTCGCCGCCGAGGCAATAGAATATGTGAAGGGAATCCCCCCTGAGATATATCCATAAAAGGGGTGATAGCAGAGTTGACCACGAAAGCATGGGGGCATATCTCAAACACAGCATGATATTCAAAAAAGGAGGTGAACTATGACAGAGCAGCTTGGCTATCGAGTGGTGGGCACTATAAAGGCGGTTAAGGGAACTTGCAGCGCTGGTCACAAGGTGGGGGACAAGTTTGAACTCAGCGGTTACAGCAGCGATGGGCTGTGTGGCTTCTTCTACAACAGCCTCTTCCCTTACATCATGATGCTCCAGTTTGGGGGAGGATTCCCTCCGGAGTGGGGAGACCCCAATGTAGTGGAGATGGACTGCATGGACAAGTATAATCTGGTCACCATAGAGCTACGGCGGATCCGAGAGTAGCATAGCCTGCTATTGACCTTAGCGGGAGGGAAGCCCGAGCTTGTCCGCGACCTCCGCAGAAAAGGCTTCT
>Ga0180434_10006896_pt1 | contig 12945 bp, 9 predicted proteins | sample SS_ome_7_FD_132453 | JGI IMG/M metagenome (GOLD analysis project Ga0180434, IMG submission 132453) | Hypersaline lake sediment archaeal communities from the Salton Sea, California, USA - SS_1_D_2 metaG | ecosystem: Environmental > Aquatic > Non-marine Saline and Alkaline > Hypersaline > Sediment... | reverse complement strand
GACGACCACGGGTTGGCCGCCATGCGGGAGACGGGCGCGGTCTTGATCGTCGAGGGGGTGGAAGAAACCGTTCACCGCCACGGCAAGATGCCGCTGGCGATCGTGATCATGGGGGGCGTCGTCCTTTCCGCGAGCCTATTGGGCGCGCCGCTGGCGATCGCCGCGCTGTTCGGTGCGGGGCTGATGATCGCCACGCGCTGCCTGCGCATGGATGAGGCGCTGCGTTCCTTCGACTTGACGACGCTGCTCTTGCTCGCCGGCACGATCCCACTCGGGGTGGCGATGCTCAAGACGGGGCTGGCCGATATGGTCGTCGAGCCGCTGATCGGTGTCGTCGACCTTTCGCGCCCCTGGATCCTGATTTCCCTGCTCTACATCCTGACCGCCTTGTTGACCTCGTTCCTCTCCAATCAGGCGGCGGCGGTGCTGCTCGTGCCGATCGCCTACCGCCTCGCGATCGAGACGTCGATCGACCCGCGCCCCCTGATGATGGCGGTCGCCTTCGGCGCCAGTGCCAGCTTCGCGACCCCGATCGGCTACCAGACGAACCTGATCGTGATGGGTCCAGGCGGCTATCGCTTCAGCGACTACCTGCGCCTCGGCCTCCCCTTGACCCTGATCCTCTGGATCGTCGTCACGCTCCTGATCCCGGTCTTCTTCCCGCTGCGGGCGCTGCCCTAGCCGCCCGTCCATCCCTGCCCGCTCAGCCCTTCAGTTCGCAGTAGCGGTCGACCTGCTCGCCAAGCACCTTGAGGCTGGCGTCCCAGAAGTCGCGCGCGCGGACATCGATGCCGAAGTGCGACGCGAGATCGGCCACCTTCCCCTCGCCCGTGCTGCGCAAGAGCTCCTTGTAGCGCGGAATGAAACCGGCGCCCTCCTCACGGTAGCGGGCGTAGACTCCGAGCCCGAAGAGGAGTCCGAAGGCATAGGGGTAGTTGTAGAAGTTCAGGTCCGGGTAGTAGTAGTGCGGCTTGAGCAGCCACATGTAAGGGTGCAGGTGTTGGGGGTCGAGCGCATCGCCGTAGGTCTCCTTCTGCGCGCCGATCATGATCTCGCACAGCTCATCCGCGCTGACCTCCGCCTGCGCCCGGCGCTTGATCAGCTCCGACTCGAAGAGGAAGCGCGAGTAGATGTCGACGACAACCTGGCAGGCCCCCAGCAGCTGATTCTCCAGAATCGTCACCTGCGCCTCGGGCGGCACTTCCGCCAGCGCGGCATTGAAGACGATCGTCTCGCAGAAGATCGACGCCGTCTCCGCCAGCGTCATCGGCGATCCCTTGCGTAGCTGCGAAAGCCCCTTCTGGCAGTGGTTATGGAAACCGTGGCCGAGCTCGTGTGCCAACGTCGTCATCGCATCGAAGCTGCCATCGAAGTTGGCCAGGATGCGCGATTCCTCGGGCCCCGGGATGCCCATGCAGAACGCGCCGCCGCGCTTGCCGTCGCGCGGCTCGGCATCGATCCAGCGCCGCTCGAACGCCTGTCGTGCGAACTCGGCCAACTCGTCGTCAAACGAGGCGAACTGCTTGACGATATACGCGGACGCCTCGTCCCAGGAATAGCGCAGCTCGGTCTCGCCTACGGGCGCAAAGAGATCCCACCAGGCGAGCTTCGCCTTGCCGAGCTTCTGCGCCTTGCTCTTCAAGTAGCGGCGGAACATCGGGAACGAACCGCGCATCGCGGCGAGGAGCGCGTCGAGCGTCTCGCGATCGATGCGACTGCGCACGAGCGCCGTGTGCAGCACGTCGTCGTACCCGCGGCGCTCGGCGAGCGTGATTCCCGCCCCCTTGACGCAGTTCAGCGCAAAGGCGACCGGCTCGCGCACGTGCTGCCAGCCCTCCAGCTCCACTTCGTAGGCGCGGCGGCGGACCGACTCATTGGCATCGTTGGCCAAGTTGCGTAGCACCGTCATCGGCAACAGCTCCGTCTGGCCGTCGCGCTCGAACGGCATCTTGAGCTGGCTGGTGACGTTGCCCTGCAGCTTCCACATCACGCCCCCGCCGGATAGCTGCAGCTCGGAGGCGAGATCCTCGAGCTCGGTGCGCATCAGAAAGCGGCTCTCCTCGGCCATGCGCTCCAAGACAGCGCAGTGCTCCTCGATCGATTTCGATAGCGCACAGAGCTTCTCCATCGTCGGCGCCAGCGACCCGATCCAAGACTCGAAGCGCACACTCGCCTTGGTGACGCGCACCAGCAGCCGCTCAAGCTCGCTCATGCGCCGCGCGGCCAGCTGGTTGTAGGAGTCGGTCGTCACGTGGCCGTAGACGAAGGCCTCGAGCGTATTGATGCTCTTGAGGGTTTCATCAAAGCGGGTCAGCAGCCCCTCGAGCACGAGCGCCGCGCGCGAGACATCAGATGGCACGCGTTCGAGACGGTCGATCTCGTTCTCGCGAACCACTTCTTCCAGCTTCTCGAGCTGCTGTTTCGCGGCTGCCAGCCCGTCCTCGAAATCGGGTGTATCCAGTCCTTGGTAGATCGTGCTCAGGTCCCAATGGGGTAGTTTCTCGGCCGTCTTGGTCATCCGGTACCTCCCAGGTGAGCGTCCGTGAGACCGTCAGCATAGCAGGTCGAATGGCGGATCGTAAAGCAGGATTGCAAGTTGCGGCGGCCGGGCGGCGCGCGCAGCCGCCGCCTGACTCCCGACCGGCGCCGGGCACCGATGCGCCCCCGAAGCTCTTGCGGCTAGCGCACCTTCCCTTCCAGGAAGGGGACCTCATAGACCTTGTCGTGCTGAATCGGCCCGTGGCCGAAGTAGCCCTCTTCGCCGAAGAGCTCGCCATGGTCGGCGGTCACGGTGATGTAGGTGTTCTTGGGGACCATGTCGTAGAGGCGCTCGAACACACCGTCGAGGTACTGCACCGTGTCGATTTGGCGCGCGCGCAGCTTGTCGAGCTGTTCCTGATTGAAGAACTTCTCCTTCTTGACGTCCGTCTTCAGCTTGCCATCCGTGACATGATCGTCGAGATGCTTGAAGACGCCGTGCACCCCACTCAAGCGCGGCCACTCGTTCTCCGGCTCCGTCGGGCGCGCGTAGGGATAGTGTGTTTCGCCGACATTCAAGAGGTAGAAAGAAGGGCGCTCGGTCGAGAAGGTCATCTCCGCGAGCATCGCATTCATGTCGTTGTGGCGCTCCATCAGCTTGAAGGAATCGAAATCGCGGTTGATCGCCGTCTTCGGATTGAGCACCGGCAACGAGACCTTGGCGTGCGTGAAGTAGCCGAGCTTGTTGCGCAGGAAGGTCGGCATGAAGAGCGTCGGCACGAAGCTGGCGAACTCCACATCTTTGGCGCCGAAGCGATCGTTGAAGCGCAGGAAGTCTTCCTTGTAGTAGTCGGACGCATAGACGTGTTGCGGGCTAACGTGCGGCAGCAAACCCATCAGCAGATTGTAGTGCGATGGCGCCGTCCAGGAAGCATAGCTCCACCGGCGTTCCACGGGCCCGAGCTTGGGGATGATCTGCGGCTTGGCCGCCACGAAGGCGTCGTAGCGACAGCTGTCGAGGATCACGATGATGTAGTTGTTCATCTCATCGAACAGCGGATCGGGCCGTGCCGGCCGCATGCCCATCGCCGTCAGCGGGCGCGTCGGGCGCGGCGCTTCCGCCTCTCGCTTCTTCCCGAAGAGTCCGTCAAAGATCCCCATCAGCCACTCTCCTCACGCCGCCTCTCGGCGGCCCGCCCCACAGCCGGCGAACCCGGCCGCATGCGTCCCTCGCACCGACGCTCGTCCCCGGCGCCGGCCGAGCACGAGCCAGCAAGCCTAGCGCCTGCAGACAGCCGGCCGCAACCGCCTTCCCGCCCGCGTGCGCGTTGGCGTTCCCGCAGGCGGCCGCCGCGAGGCCTCCGCGCCGCGATCGCCGCCGGGCCACGGCATCACGGTCGCCGCCGATCCCGCGGAGAACCGCAAGCCCACATCTGTGACTCGCTCCAAGAAGGAATGGATCGGCAAGCGGGCCCGCGTTCTTCAGGCTAGCTCATCCGGCACGGTGATCCCCTCGCGCTCCAGGATCGAGCGCAGGGTGGGGAACGCCTGCAATCGCGCCGGCGTGATCATGCTGGGATGGATCCCCTTGGGGCGCATGACGACCCCCTCGAGGGCGATGCACTCCTCGGGGGTCACGATCCAGTCGACCGGCAAATCGGTCGGCTCGCGGTCCGAATCGCCGGTGATAATCTGCTGCGCGTGGACAAGCGCGGCAATCGGCGTCTCGGCGCGCAGAAAACCACGCTCGCGCCCGAGCGCGTACACAAGGTCGGCGCCCCCCATCCCCTTGCCAACCCGATTGCCGCGCCGGTCGACCGCCACCGCGCCGATGACCATCAGATCAACCGGGGTCACGTCCTTGCCGCGCAACAGCCGCACGCCGTCCGGCATCTCGGGGGCGTCGCCGCGCACGAAGCTCCGCGCTGGCTGCGCCACGACGCGCTCGGGGTCGAGCTCGAACACCCAACCGTCGCCGCTGCTCGCCAGATCGGCCACGATCAGGGTCTTGCCATCTTCCAGAGCGCCGAGGCGAACCTCCTCGAGCGCCGCTTCGCGCAGGACGAGTACGCGCCGCGCCGCGCGCCAGAGGTCGCTGGCCCGCAGGCGCTGGGCAGCAGCGTCTTGTCCCCGAAAGGTCGGCGTCCGCCCGAACGCGCCGGGCAGGCGCGCTGCCCCACTCTCGGTCATCCGTTGCCAGACGTGGCGCCGGATCTCGGCCTTGCGCAGGGAGCCAGGCATCGCCGCGGTTGCTCCTATCCCGTCACGCTCTCGATCAAGGGACGCGCCCAGTCGTTGACGATGAACGTCAGGCGCCCGATCAGGAGCGAAACACGTCCCATCACCGTGTACCCGAAGCTCGCCCCGAAGGAGATCATCAGGTAGTAGATGCCGAGTCGCGCGGTCGGCTTCAACGGCCCGCGGTGCGGACTCGAGAAGAAGAAGTAGATCAGCACCGCCAGCACGCCAACGATGATCACCAAGTTGCCGAGTACTTGTCCGAAGGCGACATTCAGCGGCAGCATCGTGCCCTTCGCCTGCGGAATGATCTCGCCATGAATGCGCTGAATCAGGTTGACGCCGATGTAGTAGCCGATGTAGACGGCCAGCGACCAGTTGGCGACCCAGGCGACCTTGGGGATGTAGCGCAAGTAGAGCATCAGGCCGAGCGCGAAGGGAATCACGAGCGGCCAGTTGGCGCTGAAGTCGCCGAAGAGCGGGCGGAAAAGGTTCGGGTCGAGCGTGTTGATCTTGGCCAAACCGACATAGTAGCCGAATGAAACCCCGGCGAAGACGCTCTCGGCGAAGCGATAGACGATGTTGTCGCGGTAGAGAAAGCTGAAGATCGCGATCGTGAAGAAGGCGGCTACCCACTCACCGATGCCGGGCAGTTGCAGCTCCATTACTTCGCCTCCTTCCCGCTGCGGCGCGTGAGAATAAAGATCACGTTGCCGAACAAGATGAAGAAGATGATGACCAGGTGAACGATCGACTGCACATCCATCCCCATCGTCGCCGTGCGCGACAGGTCGGCCAGATCCGGATAGGCGCGCGCGACAAGCTCCTCGTATTCCGAGGCCCCTTTCATTCCGCCGATCACGCCAATCGCCTGCTTCGCCTCCATGAAGGCGTAGTACTTCGGCGCCGACACGGCCGTCGTGCCGATCGCGACATCGACCCCGAACTGGGCATTGACGAGATTGATCCACCATTCTCCGAGCACGCTCGTCGCCAGCGAGATCGCCATGCGCACGTTGTTGTAGTTGCGCACGTTCTGCATGGCCGGCAGTTCGTCGACCGGCACGCCGCGCGAATCGGTCGGGAAGACAGCGGCGATGTTCTCGCCCATCGCCTTCATCGCCGCCTGTCCGCCGTCCTTGTAGCCAAGGTTGACGTAGTCGACGCCGTTCTCGACCTGCAGATCGCGCTCGAGCTCCAGCATGCGCCCGATCGCCATGTCGACCCCGCCGAGCGGAAAGAGCGAGAGCCCGATCACGCGCACGCCACGCTTGACGCAGTGGCGCATGATCGCATTCGCCATCGGGTCGAGCTCGGGGCCGTCGGACGGTCCGTAGTCAAAGGAGATCATCAGCGCGTCGCCCGACTCGATCTGCTCGACTCGCTCGAAGACGTTGCGCACCGGCCGCGAAACATCGACCGCCAGTCCGATCGGCCTGATGATCGGAATGATCGCCCCGATGAAGACGACCAGGAAGATGATCCTGCGGTCGATCAGCAGTAGCTTCTGCGCCAGCTTCATGCGTGCCTCTCTTCGCTTGCCGGGCTCGCCGGCAACATCCCGGCCACCAACGGCCGTGCGCCTCGACCGGGCCTGCGGGCCCGCGCGTTCCGTCCCGCTCGCGTCACCTCGCGCCCACACCCACCTACGGCGCTAGCTCTTACCCATGTAGGGCCGTTCGATCCCCACCATCACCCGGATCGACATCGCCGCCGCGCCGAGCGCCGCGCCAATGATGATTCCCCGCTGCGCCGCCGTATTGGGGAACTGCATGATCCACTCGGCTACCTGGGGCACGAGCGGATGGATCAGCTTCCCCAGAGGAATCCGGCCGAACATGATGATCAGCGCTCCGATCAGGAGCAGTGTCGCCTCAACGTTGCGTACCCGGAACGCGCGGTACGAAGCCGAGGCCACGTAGAAGGCGAGCAGCGAGAACATCGTCGATTGCAGGGGCGAGAAGGCATACTGGAAAACCCAGGTGAAGGGATAGAGCGAGCCGTCCTCCCGCGCCCCTTGCCCCCCGAAGAGACCGAACGAGGTCATGATCACGAACGAGATCAGAATCACGATGCTAAAGCCCCAGCCGCGTGCCCGCCGGCGGATCTTGTGGATGTTCGTCTGCACCATACTGACGATACCGAGCAGCAGCGCGAAGCTGGCGATGATCACCATCCACTCATCGAGCCGCTGGTTCATCCAGTCGTTGATCCACCGCTGCGGCAGGAAGAAAGCGATCACCGGGCAGAGGCTCGCGATGACGGCCAGCAGGATCGGAATCTGTTTCTTCATCGGCTACCCTTCTTCGCGGAATCTCCGGCAGACGGCTAGACGGCCGCAAACCAGTCGACGAATCCATTGACGCCCAACGTCGCCATGACGACCCCAACCACGATCGCGATCAGGATCGCCGCCTTCATCATGTCCTGCCCCTTGATCGAGCCGAGGATCAGGGGGTCCTTGGAGAGGTAGGCGCTGGCGGCGAAGAGCTCTTCGCCGAGCATCGTGTAATCGCAGGCCGAGACGAAAAACGGCAGCTGCGTCACCTGCGCCGTGCCGGCGATCTGGATCGCGCCGATGCTCTGGCCCGTCTCGGAAAGCAGCAGCGACTCGGCCGCAAACCAGCCGATCAGGAAGTTGGCCGCCGGCTTGTCGCGCACCATGATGCCGTTGACGGCGGCGGCATAGGCGAACTGGTCCTGCGTAATGTAGTGGACCATGTCTTCGTTGAACGCCTCGGGCGCTCCCGCTTCCATGTAGGACTGCTTGACGATCTCGCGTGCGGCGGCCATCGTCAGCGGATCGATGTTGGGCACCTCGAGCTCGGTCCCGTAGCGCGCCGTCAGCTTGGCGACGTAGCCGAGGATCCCGAGACTCGCCAGCGTCTGCGGCTCGTTGACACTGATGATGCCCGGCACGTAGAGGATCTTGCGTCCCATCTCCGTCGCCCGCCCGACCGCCTCGTCGAGCGCATCGAGGCCCGAGATGCGCCGGATGTAGAGGTCGGCCCCACGGCGGGCGGCCATGATGAAGGCCACGACGAAGCCCCCCATCAGGAGCACGGCGACGAGCGCATTGAGCCGATGGAGGCGGAATGCGTTGCCGACCGGAACGACCGGGGCCGAAGCGGGCGAAACGTGCTGCTGACCGGCAGCGCCGGAGATCCCGAGCCGGTAGCTGTAGCCGAGGCCCGGCTCGAGGCCGGCATCGACGAACTCCCCGTCGCGCAACGTCGCCCGGCCGACATTGACGAACTCCGTCTCGTCCGGACCGCGGCGCAGGATCTCGAGCGGCATCCGCAGGCCGGCGCCCGGCACGTCCGGCAGCTCGCCGGCCGAGGGATCGGGACGCCAGGTCAGCGTCAAGGAGGTGCCGCCGTCCGACGGCGTGTCGACGACCTTGAGGCCAAGCCGGATATCTTCGATCACGAGCTCGGCGGGCGCGGGATCGGGACCGGCGCGGCCGGACCGGTCCGTCAGGCCCGTTTCGGGGCTTTGCAGCGTCTGGTCGTCCTGCGCCGCCGTCACCGTTGCGGCGAGCAGGGCGAGGGCAGCCCCCAGGATCAGTATCCTCATGGCGGCGCTCCTACTTGAGGTTCTCGGGATTGAGTCCCTGCAGGGCGTTGGGGACGAACTTGCCATTCTTGCGAATCAGCTTGCCGTCGAGCCAGATCTCCCCGCCGCCGTGCTTCGGCGTCTGGATCTGCACCAGGTCCCAGTGCAGCGAGGACTTGTTGCCGTTGTCGCACTCGTCATAGGCATTGCCGAGCGCCATGTGGAACGAGCCGGCGATCTTCTCGTCGAAGAGGATGTCGAGCATCGGCGTCTCGATGTAGGGATTGAAGCCGAAGGCGAACTCGCCGACATAGCGCGCGCCCGCGTCGCGATCGAGGATCTCGTTGAGCTTCTTCGTCTGCGGTCCCGCCTTCGCTTCCACCACCTTCCCCTTGCGGAAGACGAGGTCGATCGCGCCAAAGGCATTGCCTTCCAGCAGCGAGCCGGCATTGAACCGCACCGTGCCCTCGACGCTGTCGCGAACCGGCGCGGTGAAGCATTCGCCGTCGGGGATGTTGAGCTTCCCGTCGCAGGGCACGCTCTGGAGTCCCTTGATCGAGAAGCTCAGTTCGGTCCCCGGCGCCTTGATCTCGACCCGGTCGGCGCGATCCATGAGGCGCTTGAGGGGGCGGATCGCGCGCGACATCTTCGGGTAGTCCATCGTGCAAACGTTGTAGTAGAAGTCCTCGAAGGGCGCCAACGGCATGTGCGCCGCTTGGGCCATCGAGTGATTGGGATAGCGCAGGACGACCCAACGCGTGTGCGGCACGCGCTCGAGCAGGTGCACGGGCCGGCGGACGTGACGCGCATACCACTGCGTCTTCTGCGACGGGACGTCCGACATCTCCGCGATGTTCGGCGTGGCGCGGATACCGATGTAGCAGTCCATGTCCTTCATCTGCGCCAGCGGGTGTTTCTTCTGGGCCTTGATCTGCTCTTCGCGGGCATGTCTGAGAAAGGTGCGCAGGATGGCATCGTGGCGGATCTCGTAGAAGATGTTGGCGCCCTTGCGAGTGGCGATGCGCACGATTTCCGTCATCAGATCGAGCGGCTCGAATCCGCTGACTTCCAGCAGCAGGTTCTCACCCTTCTTGACTCCGGTGGAGTAATTGACCAGCAGATCCGCCAGGCGGGTCGTACGCGGGTCCACAGCGCCTCCTCTCGCTTGCCGGCCGGGCGGCGCCCGGCCGTCTCGTCCAGGACGTCTCAGGACGTATGTAGTATGTGCGTGCGCCGCCCGTTCGGCCGCGGCGCCGAAAACCGCCATGGGTCGAGAAGAGGGCGAGTGTACCCCGCCGACGCGGCGATCCGCAAGGTGCGGCACAGCGGGGCCGGCAGGCGGCACGAAGAGGGGAGCGGCACGGGGCCCGGCCCTCGCGCTCGACAGCCGGCGCTCCGCGCCGCGCCAGGCGCGTGAGACGGCCCTGGGCACCACTAGCGCAGGTAGAGCGCCTCGCCGCGCAGCCAGGCAGCGCCCGCGCGGGCGGTGACGAGATAGAGGCCACCCGGAAGGGTCGCCGCCGGGCGCCAGCGGATCGTTCCCGCCGTGCTCGCACGCCCGCTACCGGCCGCCCCCGCCCGTGACGCCGCGGAGGAGGACCAGACGAGGCGGCCGGTCACGTCGTGCACGCGGATCTCGTCCAGGCCGTGGGCCGCGTCGCGGGCAAAGATCTGACACGAACCGGTGAACGGCGCGGGGGCAACCACCAGGCCCGGCCGGAAGCGCCGCGGCGAGTCTCCAACACCCTGATCACCTCCGGACCGCGCAAAGATCACTGTCTCGAATGTCTCCTCGTAGCCGGGCGCGATCGTGAGCGTGGCGGTCACTTCGTCTTCGGTCCCGGCGGGTGTGCCGGCCGGGATGGCGAAAGCGACCATGAAGCTGTCGGCGGCGAACGCCGGCAGGTCGAAGCTGTTCGTTTCCGCCGTCACCCAGCCGAGCGCCGAGGAGATCTCGATCTCGAAGACGTGCTCAGCGGTCGCGAAACTCCGCACCTTCACCTCGAAGGAATCGACCGTCCCGGCCGCATGCATCTGCGACGGCATGAAGAGATGTCCTTGGACCCAGGAGGGATCGACCGGGCCGACGGTCGGATCGGGTTCGATCACGTGCGCGATCCCCTCGACCGGCTCGATCAGCTCCGCCGTGTGAAGACCGATCCCATCCTGCCAGGCGAAGACGGCCCCCTCGTAGTGCGTGCCGGAGAAGTCGATCGCGCCGCCCGGGCCGGCGTAGAAGTCAATCGGCGCCTGATAGGAGTAGAGCGCGCCGAAGCGCGTTAGATCGTGCACGCTGATGTCGTGCGCGCGCACGTGGATCCCGGCGCCCTCGAGCGCTCGTTCCGACGTCCCCATCTCGATCTCGGCGCCGACGGCGAGAATCGTGATCTGGCCGAGCATGCGGCTGCCCCGGCCACCCCGATCATCGGAGCTGCCGCTCTTGGTTCGGCCGCAGACCTTGACGACCTTGCCCAGATAGAGGAGTTCACCCGCCCGGCTGCCGCTCGGTCCGGCGCTCCCGGCATAGACGAAACCGTTCGGATGATTGTGGATGCCCTTCTCGCAGACGAGGGCGACGTCGCCTCCGTTGGCACTGCCCTCGCCATCGGCGGTACTGATGTTGCTGTGGTTGTCGAAGGTACCGTGGGACTTGATGTGGATCCCCGCCCCATGGCCGTCGTCGGCCACGGCGCAAGAGTGGATGTCGCCGTAGTTGGTGAACGAGGTGTGGCCCTCGATCGCCAACGCGGAGTGGTCCCAGGGCAGACCGGTGCCATCGGCACGAATGTTCCCGTCATTGGTGACAACCCCGCCCGAGATCCCGACCGATCCGCCCGTGATCTGCCCCGTGTTGGTGATATCACCGAACTCCGAGCGGAGCCCAACGTCCCCGTCGGCGTCGATCGTGCCGTGGTTGGCAATCGAGTTCGTCGCACTGATCGTGGCATTTCCGCTGGTGCCGATCGAGCCCTCGTTCGTCAGGCTGCCGACATTGGCCGGCGTGTCGATCGTGCACGAGGGCGTTCCCTCGGGGATGACGACGTCATCGCTACCACCCGGCACCTGGCCGCCGTCCCAGTTGTCGGGATTGCTCCAGTTGCTATTGCCGCCGCCCCCGCTCCAGGTCACCGTATCGGCGCCGGCGCCAGGGGCAGCGCTCAGCGCGGCCAGGAGCGCGAGGATCGCGACGAATGCAGGCCCGGCGACGCAAGCCCCCGTGCGGGAGATCGCCCGCCGAAATGTCCCCGCTTCCGGAGCGGATGCCTCGGCCGCCGCGCAGGGGCGGCTCACAGTTAAGGAGGGCGACGGGTGAAGCCTACGGGATGCAGGTCGACGGTGCAGACGCATGGCAGACTCCTCTTCGTCCGGGCGGGCGGCACGCCCGCCGGCGACAATGGACTCGGATCGAGGCACTTGCGCGCGCGAGCCGGGGCTGCGAACCAACAGTCAGGACCGTAATAGGATAGCAGAGCGAATCGCTCCTGGTCAACGCGCGCCGGCGCAGCCAAGGAGGCAACTCCCTCTATGCAAGCGATTAAGCCGGGCCACGGATCGCGGGCTCACGTCCGGCGCTAGCTGGGCGCGGAGGGCGACTCCTCCTCCCCCGCCAGCAGCTCGCCCAGGTCAGAGACGACCAGCCCGGCCCCGTTGCGCTCGAGCTCGTCCGGGCTGACGGCGCGCGCGACGCCGATCACGAGCCCGAATCCGCCGTGCGCGCCCGCGCGCACGCCGGCGATCGCATCCTCGACCACCGCCGCCCGCCCCGGCGCGACCTTCAGGCGCCGCGCCGCCTCGAGATACGTGTCCGGCGCCGGCTTGCCGGCGAGCCTGAGCTCGTCGGCGACATGGCCGTCGACCTGCGCGTCGAAGAGGTCATCGATGCCCGCCGCCGCCAGCGTCATCTCGGCGTTGCTGCTCGAGGTGACGACCGCCGTCCGGAATCCGACCGCGCGCAGCTTGCGCACGAGCCGCACCGCGCCGCGATAGGCGCGCACGCCCTCGTTGCGGATCACCTCGTGCACCATCGCGTTCTTGCGGTTGCCGAGCCCCCACTCGGTTTCCGCCTCCGGCGGGTCTTCCGGTCGGCCCGCCGGCAGCGCGATCCCGCGCGAGGCCAGGAAGTCGTGCACGCCGGTTTGGCGCGGCTTGCCGTCGACGTGCAGCAAGTAATCGGTCCCCAGCTCGAACGGACGGAACGGCTCGCCGCTGCGTTCCGCGCGCTCCTCGAGATAGCTATCGAACATCCGCTTCCACGCGCGGGCGTGGACCTCGGCCGTCGCCGTCAGCACGCCATCCATGTCGAACAGCACGGCATCGAACTGCTCGCGGGGAAGCGTCGCTTCCAGCTGCACCGCCGGCCGCGCGACCGAACGCTCGATCGGCAGCGTCACCGGTTCATCGGGGCGCAACGTCACCGCGCGCCCCTGGTGGCGAATCGTCAGTTCTTCGCCCGCCGACAGGCGGTACGTCGCCTGATCGTGCTCGATCGCCACCCGCAACCGCCGGCCGCGCACCGTCAGAGGAAAGCTCAGCTCCTCCCATTGCACCGGCAAGCGCGGCGCAAAGGAAAGCTCGCCTTCATGGTCGCGCATGCCGGCAAAGCCGTAGGTCAGGGTCATCCAGGTGCCGCCGATCGCTGCGACGTGCACGCCGTCGTGGACATTGCCGCCGATG
>Ga0180434_10006895_pt1 | contig 12945 bp, 23 predicted proteins | sample SS_ome_7_FD_132453 | JGI IMG/M metagenome (GOLD analysis project Ga0180434, IMG submission 132453) | Hypersaline lake sediment archaeal communities from the Salton Sea, California, USA - SS_1_D_2 metaG | ecosystem: Environmental > Aquatic > Non-marine Saline and Alkaline > Hypersaline >... | reverse complement strand
AGCAGTACTACGCCTGAAAACCGTTACCCGCTTTCACCCACCTCCCCCCACGTATCCCCGCAGAGCCTCTAGTGGAGTAAAAAACCCCTTCTAAAGGCATCTTAAGCCCTCTCGCAGCATTAAAATAAAAGGTCGGTCATCCGGTCCACTTTCACCTAAAACCACCTTAGAGAGCCTTAAATACACCTTAAAAGCCCTTTCGCCCTTCGATCACTACCCTTACCTTTGCCAACTCTTCGACCGGGGAGCGGAAAACCTCCCCCACGAGACAACACTGTGGGGCGGTCGCCTTACTACCTTGCGGGGAGGGCCGCAAGTGTCCAGGACTCCCACCAAGGGCGCTTTTAGGCGTATTTTTACACTTCAAATTATGTACGGGGGTGGTATATCCCGACACTAAAATAAGCGTACACCATACCCTTAAAAGGTGGAAAATGTTTGTATTTAACTGTATTTTTATGTAATATTGACAGTATTATTAATCAATACATGTAAAAATGGCAAAACTATCACCTGCTGAATTTCGTGAAAAGCATGCACGGAGGCTCAAGGGAGCTACTGACGACATGCGACGGGGAGTTGAGGCGGTCACTGAATCACCTACGGCAAAGGCTGCTGCCAAAGCCGATAAGATGAGGGCCAACGTTGTGGCCGCCATTGACTCTGGCAAATGGGCAAAGGGACTTACCCGCGTGGGTGTCGATGACTGGAAAAAGGCCATGATCGACAAGGGTGTCGGGCGTGTTGCCGCAGGCATCGACGGGGCGGCCGAAAAAGTCGAGGCCTTTGCTGCTGAACTGCTACCCCACATCGACCGTGGCAAGACGGAGATCGAACGTCTGCCCGACGTAACCCTGGAGGACAACATCAACCGTATGACGACCTTCGTGCGTCACATGGCCAAGTTTACCAGGAAGTAAGTAACTCCCATAAAACAGACCAGTTATGAGATATAGAACTGTAAAGATTCATTCCAGGGAGACGTTTACTTCGGATACGACCAAGATCATTGACATCAATGTCAAGGATGTGATTTCTAACCTGGTCGTCAAGGTGGAGGGTACGCATACCGGGGCGGTCATGCAACTGCATCCCGTGAGTGTTATCACTGACTTGCAGGTTGTCGACGGGAGTGACGTACTGTTTTCCCTGGACGGCTACGAGGCAGAAGCCCTTGACTGGTATAACCGGGGCGGTAAATTCCGTAGTAATTATAACTACGCATGCACCGCCGGGACGTGGACGCGGTTTATAGGCATTAACTTCGGGCGTTACAAGTTTGACCCTGAATATGCCTTTGACCCGAAAATATTCACCAACCCGCAGCTGAAGATCTCCTTGGACATTGATGCATGGTCGTCTACGGGTAGCACCGTATACGTTACCGTATATGCCAATGTCTTTGATGAGATGGTCCCAGCACCGCGTGGCTTTTTGATGGCCAAAGAACTGAAACAGTGGACGATGGCCTCTTCTACCCACGAGTATACCGACCTGCCTACGGACTACCCGTACCGGGCGTTGTACATGCGGGCGTACCTGGCGGGGACAGAGCCTAACGCCTCACTGTCAAACTTCAAGCTGAGTGAGGACCAGGACAAGCGGATACCCATCGACCTGGGTGCTCATGAGATGAACTCCAATGTCATGGACGGCTACCCTCCCGTGGAGGAAGAATGGTACTATTCACTTAACACCTCCAACCGTTACCTGTATTGCGCACCTACGACCCGTGTGAAGGCTGTGGGGGCCGTATGGGCCACGTCGGGGGTAGCCCAGGATGCTGCTTTTTATAATGGTGACGGCGGGCGGCTAAATACCATTGCCGCAGCAAACCCCTCAAACACGCAGATATTCATCAAAGGAGGCGTGGTGCATTGCACCTACGAAATCTCTTTTGGCGATAAGATGAACCCTGACGACTGGTATGACGTGCGGCCCATTGGTTCGCTTATTGCTGATGTGACAGGCGGCGCGGCGGCACAAGGTTTCCTTTTCCTGCAACAGGCAAGGCCATATTGATATGACCTACGACTGGGTATCGGTAAGCAGTGATCAGGCTGTAAGCAACTCACCGTGCTGGTTGGGGTGTGTAGTGGTCACACCGGAGGATAATGACGACTACGCCGATGTTACCCTCTATGATGGCGAAAGCGGTGATGATCCCAAGCTGATGAAAATACGTTCAGGCTTAGGTACAACACGCGTTATTCGCTTTCAGCCTCCCCTGAAGACCCAGCGGGGGTTGTACGTTGACATTGGCAGCGACGTGGACAGCGTCCTTATCCAGGTAGCCCGGGGAAAGGAATAAGCCCATGATATATACCGCTTCGATAACTTACTCTAAGGGTCAGAGTGAGGCCACACTGACGCGCACTACTCTAAGGGTAGGTTACGGACTGGTGTGGCGCATGGAAGTGGAGTTCCCGCCAGGGTGTGCGGGCCTGGCGCACGTTCGTATCCTGGATGGATCGTATCAGATGTATCCGGCCACACCGGGAGAAACTTTTGCCAGTGACGGGGCGGTCATAGGCTTCGATGATCTTTATATGAAGGCATCGGAGCCTTTTTCCTTTATGATCGAAGGGTGGAATGAGGATACCGCCTGGGATCATACCCTGCAGGTCAGGGTGGCTATGGCTTCCCAGGAGGACTATATGAGCCGCTACATGCCTTCACTGCAATGGCGTAAGTTCTCCGAAGTGATGGCCGAAGTTGTCGCACAACAACAAAGGGAAAGGATCGCCCAGTTGGAGCGGACGGCGGAAAGACTAAAGACAGAATGATATGGCTTATGGACGTAAGGACTATTTTTGGGGTATGGCCCCCGAAAAGCCCGTATTCGGGGAATTACAGGCTAGCTATGCCGAGACGAAGGCCTTACAGATCAGTGGCGAGAGTGACCAGACCCTTATAACCTACACCCCTTCGGCGGGGTATATCTTTCAGCTAACGGGCATGGTCCTGGGGTGTGATACCCCCGGCATATCACGCTGGGATATAAAGGTCGAAGGGTCTTTTAAGGCGCTGGGGCATTTCGATACTTTCGCCAACGTTGTCCTGGGAACAGGCGGGGAGGTGGTCGTAAATGGTGGGGAGAGCCTGACGGTAAACGTATACAACCTGAAAGATTACCAGAGCTGGTTTACCGCTTACATATACGGACTGTTGCAGCAAACCATTGTATAACGAAAGATGGAAGGTATTATATACGGATATTGTGACGCCACGGGAGAGCTTGTTAGGATCCAGGTGGACATTAATGGGCACGTCCTTACGGCTACTGAAGCATAACACACACTATGGCAGAGGTAATAATTATGGGATGGGATGAGACTAACGGCGTGCCGGCACGCGTAAAGGTTACCTCTGACGGCAAGCTGATAATAAACCCCACGGGCTTTCTGGAGAACCCACCCACGGAGGACGAGGACAAAAAAGCACCTACAAGTGAATGGGCCTTTGACCACGTAGCCAATGCTGCGGCGCACCATGCCAGATATACCGATGCGGAAGCTTGTGCTGCCTGGCCAAATAGGTCAAAGATAATAACCCAGGGTACATATCAACCTTTAGATATGGAGAATTACAATGTCGGGTATGCTCGCCCATATACAGCAAATGTTGTTATAGCGGGTATAAAGGGTGGATATGATGGGCAGATAGTCTATATCTTTAAGGATAATAAGAATAAGACTTTACAAATGTTACATAATTATAATCCTGGCAGTGGAGGCTCTAAGATTATAACCTATTCAGCTGACCATGAAACTATCGGAGATGGGAAATATGGTGGTTTCATTATGGTTTTTCATTCAGATTACTGGTATCTGTATACCATGCTACCAAGTCTTCACGAAGCACATTGGGCCGATGTCGCAGCGCACCATGCTAAATATACCGACGCGGAGGCACTGGCAGCCCCCTCTAACAATACCGTGACCCTCACTGCGGGAACGTACCTGGCACAGTCGGTCGACGGCAAGGCCATAGTATGGCTTGACACCACCTCCGGAGATATACAGATAGAAGGTCTGGCAGATGGGTACGTGGGGCAGATGCTTACCTTCGTGCGCCTGACCTCTGCCAATAATGTTATCCTGAAATATAATTCCGGTACGGGGGGTGTCGATGAGAAAATATATACCAAGTCCCGGGGTGATGAGACGCAGGGGGGAGGGTATTACGGGGCGTTCAGGATGATAAAGCATACCGCCGCATGGTGGGTGGATAAGGATATTTCACAAGCCTAAGAGATATGAGAATATTAGCGCTTATACTACAGATAGCATGCATCGTGGCCGTCACCACGGGTATAATAATAGAGTTCCGCTTCCAGGCCGATTTCGGCTTTATCTTTGTCACGGCCGGGTCTTTTGCCTTTGCTGTGAGTGAAAAACTTGACAAATACCGTATAAAACGCGACCTTTACACTAAGTATAACCAAAATAACAAACATCATGAATGAGATTGTTTGGGGCGTCATAAAGCAAGTGTACGCCAAGCTGCTGAGGCCTATCCTTAAGAAGGCCGTAGATGATCCTGAGGCCAAATGGGATGACTGGCTTATGCGTTTTGTCGATAACCTATTCGAGTACGATGGCACAAGCTAACAAACCACCACAGACACCCGACCCCCTTGAAGGCTTAAGCCGGGAGGCGCGTGAGCACCTGGAGAACATCAAGGGTGAACTAGATGAGGCCGAAAAGGACCAGGACGCCCTTGAACAGCTGGGCCTGGACACCTCCCGCAACCGCGAACGCATTGAGTGGGGACGTAAGGCCGTGGAGGTCATTGCCAAAAGGCTTAAGGAGCGGAAAATATAACCCGTGGACGGCGGTTCTACAGGCAAGGTCAAAGCCCTGACGGCCTCCGGGAAGGCTGGGGGGGCGGCATACGCCCTGCTGGGGGCGGACAGGGATTTTTATGGCCGCATCACAGGGGCCGCCGCCATGCTGGACGACCTTAGCCGCATAAAGATAGCGCGCACGGAGGCGGCGTTGCAGAGATATATTACGGCCATCGCCCTGGAGGGTGAGATGCATCTGGTAAAGGCGTACTTCCATGCCTCACCCTCTATTTTGGGTATCATCGCTACTATCCTGAATATCGCATACAAGGTATGGCAGGTCATAAAGCCTATCGTTACGGTCATACGCCTGTATTTTGACCTGCATATCCATGACCTGCTATACGCTACGTGGAAAGATTACCGTCACATGGTCGATGACATCCTGCGCTCTGTCAGTGATTTCTCCGATTCCGTAGGGTGGGGCGTCGACGGCGTGCGTCACCTTATCCATGCCGCCCAGGGAGGGGTGAACGTGCTGGCAGGTATCTTGGGTAAGGACACCGACTGGGTGAGGTTCAAATGGGCCGATAAGGCGCTTAAGGTTACCGACCAGATGAGTAAGGTGGCACTGTTTGTAAACGATAATCCCGCCGCCGCCCTGAGCATATTCCATGATGAGTTTAACCTGGACTACACCCTCGAGGCGGGGCGCTGGTGGACCGATGTCAGCGGGTGGATAGGTGAAACGGCCGACAGGGCGTCTACGGCGCTGACAAGCCTGTCCTGGACCATTCGCGACCTTACACAGCTGCAGGTGGGTATGCCGCAGATCGTCAGGGACAATATCCCCGAGGCCATTTGGGATGGCCTTGACCGTACGGATTCTTTCATCACTAACAACCTGCTGCCACAGCTTTCCCAGGTCTCCAATACCATTAACCGTATAAATGCCACCCTGGATGCACACCGCGCCCGTGTCGACGGTATCATTGACAAGCTGTCACATCCCGGAGATGTTATGTTGGGGGTGGACGATCTTCCCGACTACGCCCGCCAGGCGCAGGAAAGGCTTATCGACAATGTTGCATCACGGGAATTTGAACGTAATAATGAACAGGCTATTTTAGGCATGGAGAGAGACTTGGATGAGTTTGAACGTATAGATCGCCTATTGCGGTCACCTACAGAGACACCGGGATTTATGGAAATAGAATCTCCCAAACGGGGGAGGGTAACGGGTATTACGGTAGAGGAACATGAAACATGGATGATCGGGGGATATGACGACCCGCGTTAAAGACTTGTAATATGGCACAAAGTGAGGAAGCACAAAACTTATTTTCCCGGCTTATAGCAGGATTGAGCGACCGCCTGCCAGACAGCTTTGCGGAACTGATACCGCGTATGATCAAGGATATTTTCGATAACGTGGAAAAACAGTCCCCTAAGCCCGACCGCAACCGCTGGCATGAGTGGTGTGACAGGCTTGTGAGTGACGGTTTTTGTGACCAGGATACGGCAAACCTGTTAAAGCCCCTGCCCGACTATCCCTTTCCCTTAGGCGGTATTTTTTGGTTGCTTACCATATTACGCACCACGATGAGTGACCTGGAGGCCGTAATGGAGATATATATGCTCGACCGCCAATATGATTCGTTAGAAAAAACTACCCCCCACCCCGCGCCCGTGGAGGCACTTGTCAGGGCCATGATCATTGACCCGGGGAGGGCCACAGAGAACCGAGCGCACCTTAAAAAGCACGGCTATAGTGATGAGCATATAGATAATATCATCCTGGCGCAATACCGCACCGTTGATGAGGGAACGCTGAGAATGCTCTACCTGCGTGGTATCATTGATGAGAGCCGCCTGTATGAGCGTATGCGGGAGCTAGGGTATACCGATACGCGCATACGTGAGATCGTACAGACCTGGGAAGTGATACCGGGGCCGCAGGATCTGTTTACTATGGTCGCTAAGGAGGCTTTTGAGCCTGATATTTACACCCGCCTGGGGCTGGCCGATGAGTTCCCCACAGAGCAGGTGGAGTGGCTAGAAAAGCAAGGCATCTCCCGCGCTTGGGCGGAGAAATTCTGGATAGCACACTGGGATCAGCCTTCGATAGGTCAGGGATTCGAGATGCTCCACAGGGGCGTTATAAACCTCGACGAGCTGGACCTGCTTTTCCGCGCCGTAGAGATACCCTCATACTGGCGCGACCGCCTGACGCAGATAGCCTATTCCCCTTATACGCGTGTCGACGTGCGCCGCATGCATGACTTAGGCATACTTAGTGACGAAGACCTTGTACGTGCATACCTAGACCTGGGATATGATGCCGAAAAGGCGCTGAATATGGCTAATTTTACCATACGCTATAACGCCTCCCATGAGAAGGAACTGACGCGCTCCAGTATCCTGGAATCTTTCCGCGAAGGCCTTATATCCAGAAGTGAGGCCAGCGGATTGCTTACAGACCAGGGTTATAGCGACCACCTGGCGGACTATTACCTTACCCTGGAGGAATATGGCCAGGCTAAGGATACACAAAAGCAGATCATCGATAACATACGTGACGAATACCTCTTAAATATACGTTCGGCCACGGCGGCGCGTGACGACCTTCTAAGGCTGGGCCTCCAGGGAGATAAGGTCACGGCACTTGTCGACAGCTGGTCGCTGGATAGGTTCAAATACCAGGTGCTGCCATCAAAGGGTGAGATAGACCGCTTCCTTGTCAAGGGTATCATCGATGAGAACCATTGGCGGGAGATCATGTCGCGTCATGGGTATACGCCGGAGCATATCGGGTGGTATCTGGAAGACCTACGCGGGGAGATAGAACTCTCACGCCGCATGCCTACAAAAGCGGACCTAGAGAAATGGTATTCTGCAGACCTTATCGATGAGGGTCAGTACCGGGAGTACATGAGTGAGCTAGGCTATAGCGAAAGATTTATAAACCTTTATCTACAATCCATATAATATGAGAGCACCAGCAGAAATACTGCGGCGCCTGGCTGCCAGGGGCCGCGAGAGGCTCGAAAAAGGCCGGGAAATAAATGAACGCATGCGTAAGGTTGCCGAGGCGGCACGCCAGGCGGGTCGGGAGGCTAAAGGTGAAACGGAGTGACCAGGCCCGAAGGGTCCACCTCTCCCTTGTCATAACTATGACGCAGGGAGCGCGTAATTTCCCTTACCCTGACACCTGTGTGCTTACCTTCACGTAGCTGGGAGATCTGACGGGCAAAGCTGATAAAGCGGAAAACGCCGGGTTCCACCTCCACGGCCTTATGGGGTATGCCCTTAATCTTGCGCTCGTCCTCGGTGCGGTAGTTCTTAGCACCTCCAATATATAGACGCCGGGAGCGGTCCTCCACCTTTAAGGCTCCCAGGGCGCTTTCATCCATAGGCCAGCGCACACGCCCCAGGTCTTTTTCACGTATCTTTACCGAATCGGTATCGCAGTAAAGGACACGCCCGGGGCCTATGGAGCGGATGATATGCCATAGCGTCAGGCGCGCGTCCTCGGTAATATGGGCAGCTATGCTGCATACCGAGTTCTCCCCCTCACCGCCGGGGTATTGTATCAGGCGGCGGTTCATAAGGTGCGTTATGGTAACCATACGGCCCGTAACAACGTTAGGGACGTCCTCGCGCCAGTATGCTCTCCCTGTGTCTTCATCCTCCATGTCTGTTATAATCTCCAGTTGGGCAAACTTACCATACAAGGAGTTAAGCATGTATTTGGTGAGCAGGGACATGATATGGTTGCCCTGAGAGAGGTACTTTTGCTTTAGGTCGTAGAAATATCTCACATACTGCGAGAAGATATTTTCCATGCGGTATACAGCTGCTGAATAAATTTGCACTATATGCCCTCTTTCCAGGGCGTAAGCCACCCCGCGGGTGGATAGATAGCAGTCAAAGGTTCCCGTAGGAAATATTACCTTCCTACCACGCCGTACCAGGTATGCCGCCTCCGGGGTGCTTACCAGGACATGGGCGATAACACCGCCCGTTTTAAGGACATCGCGAATCTTATCTACCGGCGGCTCCTTATGGTATCCTATCAGGCGCACCGGATAGGTATAGCGGTCCATAACATAAGGGTACATGGAATTCACGTCCAGGGTCACAAAAGGGCCTCCCGTGATCTCTCCTATCTGAAAGCATTCCGTGCGCCCGCCGCTGTAAGCCTTACGCTCCAGGTCTGTGGCCGCCACGTGGTCGTGGATAAAGATGCGGGTGTCCATAAACCTGTGGCGGAAGGCGGTAAAGGCCTGGGAGGCCTTCGTTAGGGAGAACTTACCCAGGGAGTGGGCGGTCAGGAAGTCCAGGTAGTACTTTACCGCTTCGACGATTATCTCCACATCACGGCGGCAATACTCCTTAAGCTGCTGAGCGGTGGCCGAAGTAAAGTCCACCTCACCCTTGTGCAATCCCAGGACCCTGCCTAGGGATTCCAGCGACTGGTCAAACCAGTTGGTAGTGCTAAGGACAGTGATCTTAGCACCCCTAAGGGATAACTTCATAATGTAGGTAAGCCCCTTGTCGTAGTAAAACTCCAGGCTCCAACCATAGCGCGCAAAATAAGAGTAAAAGCCGCATCCCTGGAGGTCGAAGAAGATGTTATGACCTACCAGGATAATATCTCCCAGCTGGAGGGCAATGGTATGGATGTAAGCGTTCAGGTCGACCTCGGAGGTGAAAAACTGCCATAGGTGCGAATCATCCGCAGGTGTTCCCGTGTGGGTCCACAGGCATGTCCAGCCCATCATAAAGCGGTGGTAGCGGTCTCCGTTCTCTGTCACCTCGCGGGTCTCTGTGTCCACAAAAAGCCATAGGGGAGGGATATATTTTTGCCTGAGAGGTTTTAAAAGACGCATCTTGCTGTCAAGGGGAGGGTGTACGGCGGTCATGGGTCAGTACGAATATCCTGCATGGTGTTCTACGGCGCGGGTGCGGAAGGAAAGCAGTTCGATGTCCTCCTCCTCATAACGGGATGAGTAATAGTCCATGAAAGCCTTGTGGTGTTCGATGTCACTGCCTGCATCATCGGTATAGAAAGATGCGGGGATTTCCACGGGAAGGCCTGTATCGGGATCTACGATCGTGGCGTAGCCGTGAACGCGGTATTTTACATCCTGGTTCAGGCGGGTTTCGACCATCCAGCCGCGGGGGATAGGTGTTTCCGGATTCAAGCGCTCAATCTGTCCCTGGTATTTCAGGCGCCCTGTGAACTTACGGGCGTCCTCACGCATGGTATCATAATGATAACCGCCACCCTCACTGCGGGCGTAGTCAATCATCTTGGACAGGGTCCAGTCGTTTCCGGCTATCCTCTTAAGTATACTGCGACCTATGGCTCTGGCAAGGGACATAACGGATAAAGGTTTAAAGGGATACCGGGAAAGTATCCCGTCGGGCCTTTTTAAGGCCTTCTAACAGGTTTTACCCACTCTCCCGGTATATACCCCTTACAAACGTTCATTCAAGGCCTCCACGGCCTGAATAATGGTCTCCAAGGCGGCAATTATCTCCGGGGCGCTGTCATTGATAGGTGGAGAACGGTGCTCTGCCAAAGCGGCCATTTGCACCAGGTGCGTTTGGGCCTTGCGCAAGTCGGCATAAGCGGAGGTAGCCTGAAAGCGTATCTTATTACGTGTCGTACGCTGTGCCATGCTATTCTCCCTGCGGCGTGACATTGGAATAATCGCCCGTGGAGCCTATCTCCAGGACATTCCACTTGTTGACACTGTGGCCGCCGGGGATCTTTTCCTTACCCAAGAACTCAATCAGGTACACCACCCCGCGGGTGAAAGATTCACCGAACTCCGAATCGGCCACACTGCCCATGTGGAACTTTACCCTTCCATCGTCAGTGTCAAAGAGGTACTGGAAATAAGTGCCTTTGCCCGTGGATGATTTGATCTCCGCACGGGAGATAAAAGCACCTACGATCTGCTGTCCCTTCTCTTTGAACTCCACGAAGGTGGGAGTTAGTTGTAAGGCCTCTTTAGCCTTTGCAGCGTCTTCTGCCATTTGACGGTACGTCTTCATAATACTAAACGGTTTAAATGAATAATAGAAAATAACTGTAAATGAGAACTATCTTAGCGTATCTTTTAGCTGGTAAGGTATCCACCCTCCGTCCTCTCCCCAGCGTAGCCATACCCGGGTGACGGTATCCCCGCGCACGGCATCGGGGTTAATGATAATACCGTAATAACCCTCCAGGGGACGATACCAGAGGGTATCTACAGGTGGGGCAGGATAATCGGGCGCTGGCATGTCCAGGCGGTTAGAGATGCATGCCGAAATAATACACCCAATAATAAAACCCGTGAAAAGTCCGTATACTTTCATGATCTGTGGGGTTTAGGGTTCAACAGGTGTCCATTTATGATCCTTATTTAATACAACATAGGCAATGAAAAATAATATACCTAATTCAATCTGTATAATACATCCTAATATACTAATAACAATTTCATACATAGCTATTTAGATTTACGTTTACTGCGGTTATACTCCCTGTCTTTCAGGCGTATAGCCTCGCGGTTCAGGTCGCGGTACATCTGTTGGTATGCCTTACGCTGGGAGCGGTCCTTGCGGTAGCGCTCCCTGAATTTAGCCTTGTGTGTGGCGTAATACTTGCGGTTTGCCGCCCGCTTACGCTCTATCTTATCATCAGGGAATAGTCTTTCCATAGTTAGTCGGTATTTATGATCTCCCGGTATACCTTTACCAATGTTGCCTTACGCTCTGAAGAAGTAACAGGGTAAAGACCGTCCAGGAAAACGTCTATATCGCGCTTTATGGCCAAGTACTTTGAATATACCGTGCGATCCTTGCGGGAGAGCAACTCCAGAACATGCATGTGTGAACGATGTACCAAGGGATGTGAGGCGTTACATCGGTGCCCCACCTGAACAAGGGAGGCAGAAGTGTATATATAAGCGAAATGCTTAAACATGGTCTTCGCCTGGTCGGTATGCTTACTGCGTGCGCGGGCGTAGGTGAACTCCGGGGACAGGTTATAATGAGTGGCGATAATATCGGCAATGGTATCCATTAGCTCAGGCGGATTTTCCACGGAAGGGCCGACAATCTCTATAGTGTAGTCTCTCATGAGCGGTCAGTTTTTACTCCAGCTACGGCCGTATAGCTTTTCCAGCGCCCACTCAATCTCGGCGGCTACAGCCTGCAGGGAACGCACCTCGGAGGTGTCCCCCTCACTGCGTGCGATAGTTATCTGTATGCGGGTATAAGCCAGGCGGCTAAGCAGCAGGGATTTAACGTATCTCACTTTTTTCAATCTGTTTCTCCAAGTCCTTTATACGCTCCAAAGCCTCTGACAGGTTGCTTATAAGCCACCCGGAGGCATAAGCATCTCCCAGGCCTCTGATCTCGAAATACTCAACTGCCTCCATGTCCTTATACTGAATCTCCTTACCATGCCTCTGAGTACAAATTTCACGGGCGCGGGCCTTAGATATTGCGTTATATTCGTCCTGGACAGCCTCGAAAGCGTCGGTAGTGCAAAGGAAAAGTAATTCATTTAATGTTTTCATGACGGGATGTTTAAGTGAATAATTCGTAATAACTAGGGTAAAGATACGGTTTTCAGACCCCCTTTGTCAAGGTTTTATGGGAAAATGTTATTAACAAGTTATTAACAACTTATTAACAATATAAGATCAGCGTACGCCCTCATGCTCCAACGAGTAGTGGTTGCCGTCCCCAAAGCGCCCTCCCCAGGATCCCCCGATACTTTCCCAATATTCACCCAAAGGCTTGTGATCCGTGGTGCGCGTCAGGTAATGGCCCCGTTTGAATAGGTTCAGGTCGATAGCCAGGCGCTTGTAATGCAGGGAGCCGTCCATATGACCAGAGGTGGCATACGCATCACCGAAGGTTATCTCGTAGCCCAGGCTGTCGGCATGGATAAGCAGCAAGGCGACCATACGTACAAAGCGTGACTGCTTTTGCCGTAGGGTCTCGTGACCGTCGCCAGCCACCTCAAAGCGCCGCAGGGATCTGTATATGTTCGTGTCCATACAAGGCAAATGTAAGGCGAGGAGATGACAAAGTCAAGGGGTGTACGGAATCGGACAGGGTACCTACGGTTTTCAGGCGTAGTACTGCT
>Ga0180434_10006894_pt1 | contig 12949 bp, 11 predicted proteins | sample SS_ome_7_FD_132453 | JGI IMG/M metagenome (GOLD analysis project Ga0180434, IMG submission 132453) | Hypersaline lake sediment archaeal communities from the Salton Sea, California, USA - SS_1_D_2 metaG | ecosystem: Environmental > Aquatic > Non-marine Saline and Alkaline > Hypersaline >... | reverse complement strand
GCGTTTCCATCATCTCACCGCCCAGGCAGGGCGTTGTACACACGCCGAACATCCCGTGCACGCATCTGCCCATCCCATCCATCGTTCGGGAATCCGTGTTCGAAGGCACTGTCGAACGCCTGCGAAGGGCGGCAAGGGAAAGCCCTACCAGGTGAAGCAGGTACGCAGTGTGATCCTTAGGTACAATCTCACCCTGGAGGACTGATCATGGATCCGAAGTACGAGATCATCATCTTCTGGAGTGCAGAGGACGGCGCCTTTGTGGCTGAGGTCCCTGAACTCCCCGGTTGTATGGCTGATGGCAACACCTACCAAGAGGCCCTAGCGAATGCCGAGCAGATCATTCAGGAATGGATCGACACGGCAGAAGAGCTAGGTAGGTCCGTTCCGCAACCACGGGGGCGCCTCACCTACGCTTAGAACGCTGCGCGCGGGAACCCTATCCCAATGGCCCTTCCGCGCCCAGTGGTCCACCAGACATACCCCTTCATTACCACGAGACAGCCAACGTACGCGTTCTACATTCAGTGCCCAGACTCCAGACCGCGGGTCCTATCTAGACGTGAGAAATCTCGCGATCTGCCGCTACTTCTCAGGGACTTCGGTCTCCGGCAATCCCGCGGCGGTCCAGTACACTTGCTGTGAGGTGGCACATGGAAGTTCCTTGGTGGCTGGTTCTTCTGGCGGTTGCATTGGCCCTTGCGGCAATCCTCGACTTCATCGGGATTCTGCCCTGACTGTGACCCACAGCTACAACTCCGGCTGGCTCAAAGGAACCTCCCTGCTGATGCTCCTGCCTGCCGTCTCAACCGTGGTCCACTCCTGAGGGCTCCCGTCTGCAGTCCGCTGGGTGCAGTCTGGCCACGTCTGGTCAGTTGTCCGCGATCGCTGCTCAGTGCTAACCTGGTGCGCGGACCGATTTGGCGCAGCAGACTCGAAGTCGCTCACTTAGGGAGGTGAGACCTATGGCACCCAACGGTAGTGCAGAGGAGATTCTCCGAAACTTCGTAGGAACACTTGAGAGAAGGGACTTGGAGAAGGCGGTCGGCTTCTTCTCAAATGACGCTGTGTACCTGAACCCGCACGGGGAGTTCAGAGGGGCCACAGAGATTCGCAGGTATCTCAAGTGGATGTTCGAGTCGAACTCCGATCTGAAGATAGAGCCGGTAGGGATTGGCATCCTGACTGCGGGGAACAAGGCAGCATTCGAACACAATGTCAGCGGCATCTACGGGGGCTCGAAGTGGAAGCTACCTATGATCTGCTCCTACGAACTCAGTGAAGGGAAGATCCGTCGCCTCGTGACCCTCTACGATCGACTTGCGATGGCGAAGCAAGTCGGGAAGGGCTGGATGGCGCAGAAGGCAGTGGCTGCCGTCATCAAAGGTTCGGAGAAGGGGCTCCGCTAGTTCGAAGGGAGTTTCACGCTGCGAACCTCTGTGAGGAGTTGCGGTTCAACATGCAGGTCATGGGGCAATGAGGTCCCTGTTTCACTCGCGGTCGCCATAGTCCAGGACAAGGCCGCGCATCACCAAACGGCCAACGAGCGCATCCTGCATCGGTCCTCCACGGGGCACCAAGATCGCTCCGCGGTGTGCGGATGAGGTGATAGAGAGACAGAAGCCTGATGCCGCTGACTCCGGCAGACTACGTCGGCCTCCACTGGACAGGTTCTGGCACCCACCGACGAGCCACCAATAGCTGTCCCGGACAGGGTGAGTGCCCCTGGACGCGGAATCGCGATGTACCTTCCCGTCGTTTGACGAAGACTTCCCACCTACCTAAGCTGATGCAGGGGGTGAGTTTCATGCGACGCGCGATCGGCATGATGGTCGTGCTGTTAGTGGCCGCTGTCGTCAGTGGGTGCTGGAGCCTCTTTGAAGCTCCTGTCGTCCCTCCCGTTCCTGCTACTCCTCCAGAGCTGAGGAACGTCGTCTTTCGCCAGGTCGACTGGTATGAGTCTGACGGGACCAGCGTGCAGGCGAATTCCCTCTATGGCCTCATGAGCTGGACCTATAAACCTGATCCGGTAACGACTTTCTATCTCAACGTCAAGGTCGCCTTGACCCCAGAAGACGAAGGAGCCTGGGTGATACAGAATCTCCCCCTCTTCGCAGTCGACAGCGACGATACCTCATCTCGCCGCGAGGCAGCTCACTTCAGCTTCGGCGACCTAGGGCTCGACCTCGTGAGCGGTCTGGAACTCGTACTCGGTATCGACGTTCGTCAGCTTTACGTTGCCATGCTCGTTGGTAGCGAAGTTCTAGAGAGCTTCCCGAACCCTCCTGCCGATCTTGTCGACGTTGGTGTCGTGGACTACTGGGCGACTGGCTGCCCGGACGAGTCCCCGGAACCCGGGCCGTTCCTCGATCCGGGCGAACCCGAGGGAGTCAAGCTGGATGCCGCGCCTGTCAAAGCGAACGTAGCGCGAGATGTCAAGGGTGTGCAGGAAGGGAACGCCAGGTGCAGTGCAGGCTCTTTTGCCCGTAGTATCGATTGGCTGAATCGCGAACACGCGCTTGGCATCGACAGGACCGCGCAGCAGATCTACCAGGATTTGATCGCAGCCGGCGTTTCGGTTCCAAACGCGGATCGCTCTCCAGCTCGCGACGAGTGGATTGCCAAGAAGAACCAGTATGTCCGCGAGCAGACCGGAAACAGGATCGTCACCAAGGTCTGGGACCGCGGTACTGATGTCGATGCAATCGCAGGGGTTGAGGAGGAGACAGGAGATTTCGCTGAGTGGCTGAAGCGCGAAATTCAGACAGAGGATGTTGAGGTCGCCTACTTCTATCCGGGCAACGCGCATATCGTGACTGTGCTCGAGGTGTACTCGAAGGACGGTGATACCTATGTCAAGTATCGCGATGACGAGCGCCAAGGTGACGACACCAAGGGTGACACCGCGGTCAAGCACGCGAAGATCTACAAGAAGGACGGCCAGTACCGCTTCGGGAGTGACAGCAATACGATCTACTTCGCTGTCTCGGAGTCGGTAGTGTCGGAACCACCCTGCGAAGACGAGCCGCCCTGCGAGACGGAATAGGATCGTCAGTAGGCAGGCCAACATCCGTGGGGCCCGGCACTGAGAAGACGCACGTCGCGGAGCAGCCCGCACGGCACATGATTGGCAGTGAGGACGGGTTCAACGAGCAGTACAGCTCCCACCCCGCGACCTGCCGCCTACGTTCGGTCTATCGGTCTCCAAGCTTCAACGAGTGGCTTGATGGTCAATCGACTGGCGCGAGTAGGCGCTTATCGGGCTGAGTGGGGAAGACCTGGAAAGCCATCGGCTCGTCAATGTGGCCGAGCTCACATGGAGTGGTCGATTCAAGCACTACGGGCACCAAGATGCTCCCGCCCGCGCTCGCCCTACTTCGTGAGTTGCTCTGACAACGGAAGACGCAATTCAGATCGGTAATCCCCACTCATGCAACCTCACGCCGATAAGCGGTCACGAGCAATCTGCGTTGCTCCTCCTGCCCCGCTTGGTTGATAGGTTGATCAGCCTATCAACTTATCGCTCCCGGACCAACTCGGGCAAGATGTGTGGCCGGACATGCAATGGATAATGGGTTCCGCTTCTGGCTGCCGGCCTTACCACGCCACCGCGAGCACCTGAGTTCTACATTCAGTCCCCCAGGCTCCACAACTCCCCTACTCTTGCGCTTCTGCGGTCCGCTCCCGTGGGAGTAATCGATCCCAACACTGGCGAATCGCTACGGTGCGTGGAATCGCTGTCAGGCGGATGAGTCGGACACGCGGCACTTAGAGAAGCTCGTCGAGAATTCCTTTGAGCTCTTCCCCAATCTCCGGGCGCGGTGACCAATCAACGTGGATGACGTCTCTACTCTGGTCCTGCAGAGCCGTCGCGAATTCCAGGAGCCCGATGTTGATGGCGATCGGTCCTTGTTCCAACAGATCCTTCAGCGCGGCCGTCTTCATCAATCTCCCTCCAGCCTTCTAAGGATGACGTCCCGCGCAAACTCTGTTGCCTGCACGTTGCTCGGGAACACCATGGCGCCGGCCTCCCGCAGAATGCGCTCCTGGTTCTCGAGGCCCTGCGGATCTCCATCTGTTCCGCAGACTGATGCCGCGACCGACAGATACCTACCGTCCTTCATGGCGTTTGCCTTCGCAGTCGAGATCGCTTCGGCAAGATCGCCAGCTGGATCGGGTGAGGCGTTGTACCCCAGAATGACGTCCAGAAGAAGGACAGCGACAGCTGGATCTTGCCCTTCGATGCCGATGCGCCGTGCCCTCTGAGTTGCGTCGATCATCGGGTGCGGAGTGCCCACCGTGAACTCGTCTGCCCCCATGTCGACCAGTGAATGCTCAATGCTCTTGTTTCCATCTGCCATCTTGTGCATGCCTTCGAGCGGAGCATTGGAGTAGGCGACGATGCCCGCATCCTGGAAGACCTGCTGTGACTGATAGCAAAACGTCCCTCCAGCGAAAAGCCCGCGAACGTATTGCTGGGTTGCGGCCATTCGCTGAACCTCGTTCCCCACGGAATCGGCGGCGTTCGGCCCGCTCAGGCTGGTCGCTGGCCTCGCCCCTACAAGCCCTAGCGCCGCGGCCGCAAGATCATCCAACGTCGAATAGGTTCTGAATTGCTTGGCGCCCGACACGGAGCCCGGTGACAGACCGAGGAAGCATGCGACCACCGGCTTGCTGCAGGCCTTCAGACGTTTCTCGATGCGTTTGAGGGTCTTCTTGCCGGGCGGCTTGGAGATGATGGCAATCGCCCTTGTTCCAGAGTCGCGTTCGAGCGCGTCAATCGCCGCAAGCGTCGAGAAACCTCCAACCTCATCAGATAGGTCTCGACTTCCGGTTCCGAGTCCGTGTGATATTCCTGAGCCAGAGCGATGCACAAGGCATGTGAACTCTTGGAGCCCCGTGCCAGATGACGCGACCACGCCGACAGGCCCCCTGCGGACCACGTTCGCGAATCCTACGCCCGTCCCTGCGATGAGTGCTGTGCCGCAGTCTGGGCCCATTACTATCAACCCTGCATCACGAGCCTTCTGCTTCAGCGCAATCTCATCCTCAATCGAGACGTGGTCGCTGAACAAGAACACACTCAAGCCGTGGTCAAGAGCGTAGGAGGCCTCGGCAGCCGCGTACTCGCCCGGCACAGAGATGACCGCAAGATTCGAGTTGCCTTGTTGAGAGAGCGCGGCATCGACCGAAATCGCTGTCCCACCGGACAGCTCCATCTTGGGCCGCACCAGCCACTCCTCGAGGTTGTCAACGAGCGAGCGTATTGCTTCGCCATCTCCCTCGAGCGCCACAACGAGGTCGCTAGGATCAGCCGCGTTGAGCTTGCGCTCGCTGAATCCCATTTCGATCAGTGCTTCTTTGTTAGCGGGGGTTCCCATGACTGCCGCCGCAGCGCTCACGCCTGATTGCTCGCCAAGCCGTCGCGCTACCGCCATCAGAAAGACGGAGTCGAAGTACCGGTTCTTCCTGATCGCGACCTCTCGTGACTGGCTCATCGCACTCCCCTACAGACTTGCCGCATCTTGGTGTCTAGTACCTAGCCGATGTCGTACTTCTCAGCGAACCGCTTCAGTGCCTTCTTGAAACACTCCATGGGGGGGCGCACGAGCCCTGCACCAAGAATCGGGTGTCCTGGCTCCTTGTGCGCCATGGCTGTGTCGATGATCGGCAGTGTCCCCGTCTGAACAACCTTCCTGATGTCGATTCCAATAGCCGTACCCTCGAAGCCTAGCGGCGGGATCAGGTAGTCAGGGCTCTGACCGATCGTGATCTGCCTCATCTGGCGGCTGTAGGCAAAGGCCTCATCCGGTGTTCCCCCGACGAAGCTAAGAATCCCCGTCGCTCCGCCAAGTACGAATCCTCCCCAGCCGACCGTCTCGGTGATAGCTGAATCCCCGATGTCCTTGCCCTCATCCCCCTGCTTGTAACCCGGCAGGTAAAGGCCGACTACTTCCGGAGCAGGGGCGGTGAACCATTCCCCTTCAAGGCCGCTTACCTGGATGCCGAACTCAGTACCGTTGCGGGCCATTGCCGTGACTCCCGTGCAGAATGGGATGTCACGAGCTGGATCCGCGATGGACTTGCCCGCAGCCATCGAGAGCCCGAGGAAGATCAGTTCATGTCCTCCCAGAAGCCCCATCGTGGCCGCGATCTGGCCCTGAGGAAGCCCGCTCTTCAAGAGAGGAATCGACATCGCGTTCGCGAAAAGACTGGAGGCTGCAACAGGTCGGTTGTGAAGCTCATCGCCCATTTGCAGAGCCTTCGTGATGATGGGCTTCAATGGCAGGCCGCCCATGCTGAGAACAGCTTTCTGAAGGGCAGGTGCCCACACATCACGCCACTTCTCAAGGCCTTCGATCGCCTCAGCTGTGTACTCCCCGAATTGCTGACGGCTCTCGACCTGGCGGCAGCAAGCACGATTTCCAAACGCCTGGTTCTCGACAACCCAGAGCCACATCGATGGCGTGATCGTGCCAGCCATCGGACCTACAAAGGAGTGATGGTGATTCGAGTCAAGTCCTATCTTCCCGGCCTCGAGGAGACGGACCGCTTCTTCCGCATCCTTGGCCCAGCCCTCGAAGATCGCCGCGCCAATGCACGCGCCTCGTTGTGCACCGCTCATAGCCTGCCAAGTGACAGGAGGTCCGGCGTGCAGGATTGTCTTCTCTGGGAAGTCCGCGTACACCTCCTCCGCGGGGGCGACGTCAACCAACACGGGGTCACCCGATGTCACCCTCTTCAGGAATTCACCATTCGCATCTTCGATCTTCCGCTTGACGTCAACGGACACGCGCAACCTCCCTTCTCCAGCAGTCGCCGCCCACGGGCTTCACTTGACTGGCATGCCGGCGGATCGAGCCTTTCGCGGAGGCTTGCATCACACTGCAGGCGGCGCCCACCCCCTCTAGCAGATTCCGCCCGGTCGACGCGCCGATTCCTGCGACATCAGACGCCAACGGAGCGAGTTCCGCGCCACTTGCGCCCTCGAGCGCCGCACGCATGAGCTCAGCCAGCGGAGAACACGCAACCCCATGAGCATGATCGAGAAGCATGCAGCAGCTGATGACATTCGTTCGATGTGCCACACTGTGAAGCCACGCCATCACGCCTTCCCAGTCGATGCCGGGCATCATGTGGCTGCAGGTCTCGTCCAATGAACGCAGCGTGTAGAGAAACCCGCCCAGCATGTCATCTCCGCCTGGCGTCAGGCCCTGACCCAGCCCCACTACATGAGAGATCGAGCGGAGTGTCGGCAGCACGTCGTCCCACGAGGAGACACACGCCAGGGATCTTGTGGCTCGTTTGAGCTTGTCGGCGATTACGTCCGCTGCTGATGCCTTCCTGCCAGATCCTTCGCCGTCTTCCAGAGATGCTATGCTGCAGTCAATGCCTCTCGGGACTCGTCCCGAGTCTGCCACTACCCGAAGCGCATCGCCCACCCGATCCGGGAAGTCCTCAATGAGGCGATCTGAAGTCGATGCCGCTTGCGGCGTCCACAGATCAGCTTGTCGCCAGGAAATCTTGAAGTCTTCGCACCGAAGCAACCCTGCGGATGTACGCAAGCGTGATTCGCAATGGGGAAGGTTCTTTGGCATAGCGGCAAGCAAGACCGCGCGCGAGTGTAGTGCTCGCGCCTGGTCGCTAATCCAGACCAACTCCCCGTCACGGTTTGCGATGTAGACGGCACCGCGGACGGCGCCAAGCACGTCCCATCGCGCGTCGACAGTCCCGAGGAGTGCCTGTGCTTTGGACCCAATGCGAAGTGCTGCTAGCGTCTCCGTCATGCTCCCATCGCTCCTTCGAACGTAGAACCGATCCCGTTTGCCTGACACGACAACGAGAGGCGGGCCGCCGCCGTGTGAATGCGGCGGCGACCCTGGGCACCGTGCTACTGAGCTTCTCCGACCATTCCCTCCAACAGGAAGTCCCAGTCGCCCATCAGGTCATTACCCCAGAATTCGCCTTCCGGGATGCGGATGACTCCGTCCTGATCGGCAATCGGGCCGATGAAGGTGTCGATAAGGCCAGCCTTGTAGCCTTCCGCTACGGCAAGGACGAACTGCCGAACGCGATCAGGGACAGCGTCGCCGAAAGGAGCAATCTCCAGCATTCCCTCGGCTAGCCCCTGTCGATCCCATCGGAACCCCTGCCAGGTGCCATCGATGACAGCCTGAGCGTTCTGCGTGAAGTAGTCGCCCCAAGACAGCAGAAGACCGGTGATCCAGCCATTGGGGGCGTACTGCTGCGCCCCTGCCGACATAAAGCCGATCGTGTAGGCGCCACCCGCTTCGACTGCCTGGATAACGGCAGATGGCGAGTCCAGGTGGTAGGTGATGACGTCACATCCAGCGTCAAGTAGTGCCTGTACCGCTGCGACTTCCTTCGTGGGGTCGTACCACGCAAAGGTCATCAGCAGATGTGTCTCAACATCTGGGTTGACTGCCCTGGCACCGAGATGGAAACCGTTCGCGTTGCCGTACATGTAGCCCAACGGCATGCCTGCGATGAACCCGATCTTGTCGGTCTCGGTCATCATGCCAGCAGCGACACCCATCAGATAGAAGTGCAGCTGCGTCGTGGCGAAGAAGTTGATGAAGTTGTGCGTCGATTCCCAACCTCCCGGGTGCATGAACTTGACATCCGGGTGTCGTTCCGCCACGGCCAGCGCCGGATACTGGAAGTTGAAGCCGCAGGCGAGAATGAGCTGTGCTCCCTGCTGCTGGATCATGGTCTCCATCGTGCTTTCGGCATCTGCGTCAGCAACCCATTCCGCAACGACAAGTTCTACGCCCGGGATGTTCTCCTGCACTTCCAAGGCTGCATCGTAGAAAGTCTGGTTGTAGCCAGCATCGTTCTTCGGTCCGGGGAGTATGAGCCCGATGACCAGGCTCGCGTCCTGTGCTACGGCCAACCCACCGATGAGCGTCACTGCGAACGCGACGAGCATCGCCAGGGCTATTGAATTCCTCGCTCTCATTCGTCTCCTCCTTGGTACTGATCTCTCAAACCGCGCTGCTCTCCGCTTGTCTGCTCGCCACAGTCCGGCCGCCTTGATCACCTCCTCTTGTCGAGTCGGCGCGGGACTGCCGCCTCGACCAAACCCATATGCCCTCCCTACTCCTCTCCCGAGTAGACCCGGCCAAGACCTCCTGGAGCGGCGAACCTACGCGCGCCACCCCAGGCCAAGAGAACTCCCAGGGTGAGCACATAGGGAATCATGTTGAGAACGAACGGCGAGATGGCTGCTCCATGTGCCTGCAGCTGAAGCTGCAACGTCACCGCTCCGCCGAAAAGCATGGCGCCAACGATCGCGCGGAGCGGATGCCACTTGGAGAAAATGACCAACGCAACGGCGATGAATCCTCGCCCGCCGGTCATGCCCTCGCTCCACGTTCTTGCCAGCGCCACCGACAGATGTGCACCCGCTAGGCCAGCGAACAGCCCGCAAAGCATCGTTGCTTGGTATTTGAGCAGCGAGATTCGCCGCCCCGCAGCGAAGGCCGCAGAAGGACTCTCGCCCACAGCTCGTATACTCAGACCCCAACGCGTGCGAAACAGGAGCCACCACACGAGGACAGCTACGGGAAACGCCAAGTAGACCACGAGGTCGTAGCTGAACATCGACTTGGTTGCCCAGGAAAACAGCGATACGCCCGGGATCTGGTACCGAGCAAGGCCGCTGCTTCCTCCACCGACGAAGCCTCTCCCTATCATGGCGCTGAGACCCATACCGAGGAACATAACGGTCAGGCCACTCGCCAACTGGTTCGCATTTCGAGTTATGACCAGGAATCCATACGCGAGGTTGAACACCGAGCCAGCTACCGCCGCCACACCGAGACCAAGCCACGGATTCCCAGTCAGACTGGAGGTAACAAAACCTACGGCGGCACCTACGAGGAGAATGCCCTCCAATCCAAGATTGACCATGCCAGCGCGCTGTCCGATGACTTCACCAAGCGTCGTGTACAACAGAGGAACGCCATACATGATCGTTCCTGAGAGCACTCCCAGAAGGAGATCCCAGTTCATTGCCACCTCCCTCTGACAGTTAGTCCTCTCTTCAGGACAGCCAACGAGAACCGCGGATTCGCGAGAACTACGAACAAGATAATTGCCATCAGCACGTTGATTGCCGAAAAGGGCACACCCTGTGTGATCTGGAGTAACGTTCCCCCGGAGAAGACAATCGCAAGCACGAAGGACATCACGAGGATCCCCAGAGGACTGCCGCCGGACAACCAGCTGATGAGGAACCCCATGAAGCCGTATCCGGGAGAGAAACCGGCACGCAGTCGGCCGTGAAGCGCGGTGACTTCCGCCATTCCCGCTAGCCCTGCAATCCCTCCGGCGATGAACATAACAACGACGATGTAGAGGCCCAAGCGGATGCCTAGTCTCCTTGCAGCTTCTGGGTTCCCGCCGATTGCGCGCATCTTCAAACCCCACTTCGTTCGCGCCATGACAAACCAGAACGCGAGCAGAGCGACAAGGCCGAGAATGAGTCCGAGGTGAACCCGCGTGCCGAAGAACCGAGGGAGCCTGGCTGCATCTGGGAAGGCGACGGTCTGAGGGAACGCGGCCGACCCGACTTCTCGGGACCGCCACATCCCATACACGGAGTAGCCCACGATCAGAGGGGCGATATAGTTCATCAACAACGTCGTGATTGTCTCATTGACCCACCCGCGGGCCCGCAAGAATCCTGCAATGGCTGCCCAGCATCCGCCGCCGACGAAGCCCATGACGATCAAGACGGGGATGAACACGGACTGCGGCAGAGATGTGAACGTGATCGCGCCCCACGTAGCAAGCCAAGCCCCCATGTAGAGTTGCCCTTCGCCACCCACGTTGATGAGGCCGAGCCTTGACGGGATAGCAACTGCGACCGCGGTGAGGAGCAAGGGGATCATCCTGACAAGGACCTCAGAAAACCCGTAGCTGGTTCCCAGCGCGAAGGAGAACGTGTCTGCGTATGCCTTGATTGGGTCCTTCCCCGCCAGAAAGAGAACCGCAGCATACGCAATCAGGGCGATCGCCAGAATCATCGCGTATCGTGCTACAGCGATGCTCCATCCCTTCTTCAGGGAACCCACTACCTTGGCCCACACCCTACGCATCCTTCCCTCCCGAGTCTGTCATCAAGTGCCCGATCTTGTGCCGATCGATTTCGTGAGGGAGGAATTCGCCAACGATCCTGCCGTCGCGGAGAACGAGAAGTCGATCACTCAGGCGGCAGAGCTCATCAAGGTCTTCTGAGATCAGCAGCACGCCGCCTCCGCGATCTCGGAGATCGACCAGCACACGCCGCGTCGCAATGGCACTTCGAACGTCGAGTCCTCGCGTTGGGTACGACGCTATAAACAGGCGCGGATGTCTTCCAAGCTCTCGTGACAGGACAGCTCGTTGAAGCTGCCCACCCGAGAAGGTCCGAACCGGCACCCATGCTTCAAGTGGTTCGAAGGACAGCTCATCGAAGGACGTCGCGATGTCTCGCTGGACGTGCTCCCAGTCGATCGAGACTCCACCGTGCCGTGCGTACGCTTCGACGTTTCCGAGGGCGGCGTTCTGCGCCAGTGTCATCCACGGGACGACACCCATACCCAGTGAGTCCTCGGGGACGAAGCCGACGCCGCTTGATCTGATCCGGCCGGCGCTCCACGACGTAGCATCGGCGCCAAGGATCCGCCTCCTCCCGCGTGCACAAGCAGTCAGGCCGAGAATGACGTCGCCCAGCTCTCTCTGTCCGTTACCCGAGACCCCGGCCACACCTGCAATCTCGCCAGCGCGAATGGCAAGATCGACATCTCGTAGTCCCACGCCGATCCCTTCAGCGTGGGTGCTGACTCCTTGAAGCTCGAGGATGGGATCCCCCAGCACTTCCGATCCACCCTTGGCGACCTGGTCAGGTACAGCTCCACCGAACATCAGTTCGATCAATGCGCTCTCGGTCGCGCCGCGGCCACCGATCGTTCCGGAGATCCGCCCACGCTTCATGACGGTAATCCGATCCGCACAGGCAAGGACCTCACGCATCTTGTGAGTGATGAACACGATGGCGTACCCGTCCTTCTTGAGCATCTCGAAGATCTCGAAGAGGCCTTCGATCTCGTGTGGCGCGAGCACGCGCGTCGCCTCATCGAAGATGAGGATCCGTGCTTGTCCGACCAGCAGCTTCAGGACCTCGACCTTCTGCTGATCGCCGATTGCGAGGTCGCGCACCGTCGCTCCAGGGTCAACGCGCAGTCCATACTTGTCGCCGAGTTCGTTGATCGTCTGGCTGACAGATCGAGCATCGAACGTCACAGGAAGCGCGGGAACGTAGAGGGCGATGTTCTCCGCGACTGTCATCGCTGGGATAAGCGTGAAAACCTGGAAGACCATGCCGATACCCAGCTTGCGCGCCTCCAGCGGAGAGGAGATCCGAGCCTCTTCATCATCGATGCGGATAGATCCATCGTCGCAGCTGTAGAAGCCGTAGAGGATCTTCATCAGCGTGCTCTTCCCGGCCCCGTTTTCTCCGAGAAGCGCATGAACCTCACCAGGGAAGAGATCGAGGTCCACGGCATCGTTGGCTACGACGTTGGGGAAACGCTTTGTGATCCCTCTCAGTTGCGCGATTGGAGTGGCGGAGCCCGAAGCGCTGGCGTTCGCGAGTGTTGTTACATCACCACTAGAGCGCATGCTCCACCCCGTCAGCGTCGACTCCCTTTGGGTCTAGGATGCGGTACTGCGCAGCACTCACCGTGTCAAAGCCAAACAAGACATGCGCCTCCTGTCCCATGTGCATTATGGGATGCCGCGAGGCGGTTGTGAATGTCGAACTGCCGTTGTACAGTTCGTGGGCACATCTCAGATTGGCGATGCCAAGGGATGGGCGGTTTCGGCGTTTTTGGGTGGTCAGAGCCGGGAAATACGTGGTAACAACCGGTGGGATTGTAGGGGT
>Ga0180434_10006892_pt1 | contig 12954 bp, 10 predicted proteins | sample SS_ome_7_FD_132453 | JGI IMG/M metagenome (GOLD analysis project Ga0180434, IMG submission 132453) | Hypersaline lake sediment archaeal communities from the Salton Sea, California, USA - SS_1_D_2 metaG | ecosystem: Environmental > Aquatic > Non-marine Saline and Alkaline > Hypersaline >... | reverse complement strand
CTTCTTTCTGAGCTGGGTGCGCCTGGCCATCGTACCCGATTTCGGCGCCTCCTATTTCCTTACCAGGAGGGTGGGCCTGGCCATGGCCAAGGAACTGGCCCTGACCGGGATGACCGTCGACGCCGAGGAGGCTCTGCGCATCGGGCTCGTCAACCGCATCGTGCCTCACGATGAGATATCCGGTGAGGTCATGAAGCTTGCGGGCAAGCTGGCCAGCCGGTCCCCCAACATCATGGCACTGACCAAGCGTTTCCTGAACACGGGGCACCAGGTGGACCTGCAGACCTTCCTGGACATGGAGGCCTACGTGCAGTCCATAGTCATCCTGGCCCCGGAGCATAAGGAGGCGGTGGAGGAGTTTCTCGAGAAGAGCGGCGGGGGCAAGGAATAGTCCATAGATCACGGTCCTTAGGTGGATCGCAGGTGGTGGTATAGACCGCAGGCCGTGGATGCCGCATAGAGAAGGGGTGAGGATTTGTTCAAGACCAAAATAACCGAGATGTTCGGTATAGAGCATCCCATAATCGGGGGGTGCATGCAGTATATAACCGGGCCGGAGTTCACGGCGGCCGTCTGCAACGCCGGGGCCCTGGGCATCATGTCCTCGGCTATGTACCTGACCGAGGAGGACTTCCGCGATGCCCTGCGCAAGATGAAGAGCCTCACGGACAAGCCTTTCGCCGTAAACCTGATGATCTTCCCAGCCCTGCGCCCCATCGATAACCTGGCCTATATCGACGTCATGCTTGAAGAGGGCGGTATCGATTTAGTGGAGACCAGCGGGAACCGTCCGCCCGAGGACCTGATCGTCAAGCTCAAGGAGAATGGGATAACCCTGATGCACAAGTGTACCAGCGTACAGCATGCCCTGACCGCACAGAGGTTGGGCGCGGACGCCGTGACCGTTTTCGGAAGTGAGGGCGGGGGCCATATCGGCATATATGGCCTGTCCACACTGTCCATGGTGCCCCGGGCGGTGGACGAGTTAGAGGTCCCGGTGATCGCCGCCGGGGGCATCGCCGACGGCAGGGGGCTGATGGCCGCCCTTTCCCTGGGCGCCCAGGCCGCCCTCATCGGCACCCGGCTGCTTCTGACCGAGGAATGTCCCATCCACGACAACATCAAGCAGGGGCTGCTGGGAGCCGGGGAGCTGGACACCATACCCATCCTGGGCACCGTTCACAATCCTCTCCGGGTCTGGAAGAACGAGGCGGCGTTGAAGGTGGCCGAGATGGAGGCGGAGGGCGCCGGCTTCGACGAGATCATCAAGGTGGTGGCGGGTAAAGTCACCAAGGGAATGTTTCAAGATGGAGATGCCCATTCCGGAGTGATGGTCTGCAGCCAGAGCGTGGGCGTCATGCACGAGATAAAAACGATTGCCGAGGTCATCGCGGATATCGTCGAGGAGGCGGAGACCATAGCTAGAGAACTTGTTTCGGAGGATTGAGTTATGTCGGAGGACGGGAGGTAGAGAGATGAAGGATTACGATGTGGTAGTCATCGGTGCCGGCCTGGGGGGATTGACCTCGGCCGCCTTTCTGGCCAAGGCCGGGAAGAAGGTGCTGCTGCTGGAGCGCCACTATGTACCGGGTGGATACGCCTCCACCTTCATGCGGGGCCGCTTCGAGTTCGAGATATCCCTGCACGAGCTGTCCGGGGTAGGGGACGAGGAGAACAAGGGCCCCATGCGCAGGCTGCTCGACGAGGTAGACGTGGTCCCCAAGGTGGAGTTCCTGGCCATCCCGGAGTTCTACCGCTGCGTATTGCCGGATGTGGACCTCATCGTTCCCATTGGACGGGAGAACTTCGAGCAGGCCATGGGCGAATATTTTCCTGCAGATGCCGACGGCATAAAGGAGTTCACCGATATCATCTTCAAGTTCGCTCAAGAGGCCCTGAGGGCCAACCGGGTGGGCATGAAGATGGTCATGCAGCAGCAGGACGAGTTCCCCACCCTGCTCAAGTATTTCGGTCAAACCCTGGCCCAGGTGATGAACCCGCTGATCAAGGACGAAAGAGCCCGCACCGTGCTCAGCGTGCTCTGCGGATATTACTGCAACCCCCCTTCCAGGCTGGCCTTTTTGACCTATGCCCTGGGCACGGCGGGCTATCTCAGGTTCGGGCCCTGGCATATCAGGGGCAAGTCCCAGGCCCTCTCCCAGGCCTTCGTGGATTCCATCGAGGAGAAGGGTGGCGATGTATGGCTGAGCAACGGCGCCAGGCGTATCCTGGTCGAGGGCGGCAAGGTAAGGGGCGTGGTGGCCGAGGACGGCACGGAGATACTCTGCCCCTACGTGGTAAGCAATGCCAATCCCTATATCACCTGCCTGGAGCTCATCGGGCGGGAGGAGGTTCCCGACTGGTATCTCAGGAGGGTGGGAGCGTGGTCGGGAAGGGCCTCCACCGTCAACCTCTACCTGGGCACGGACTGCACCCATGATGAGCTGGGTCTGGACACCCACGAGACCTTTGTCAGCGACGGCTACGACATAGACGGTCACTGGAAGGAGATGGAGTCCGGCGCCAGCATGGACCCACATGACATAGCGGTTACCGCCTATAACACCGTGGACTCGGAGTTCTCTCCCCCCGGCACCTCCTCCATCGTGTTGACCTTCATCGCCTTCGCCGATCCCTGGCTCAAGCTGGCCCCGGAGCGGTATGTGGAGACCAAGAACCAGCTGGCGGCGAAGACCCTGGACCTGGCGGAGAGGGTGACTCCCGACCTGAGGGACCATATCGAGGTGGTAGAGGTCGCCACCCCCTTGACCAACATGCGATTCTCCAGGAACGCGGCGGGGAGCATCATCGGCTTCAACCAGGCCTACCAGGGAACGGGGACGGTGCGCCTGCCGGGCGCCGGTCCCCTGGACGGCCTGTATTTCTCTGGCGCCTGGGTGAACATCGGGGGAGGCTACGAGCCCTCCATGTATTCCGGCTTCCTCACCTCGCGTTCCGTGCTCAAGGATATGGAGGCGGGTGGCCGCGACGCCGCCGAGATGGAGAAATTGCAGAGCGACCTGGAGAAGCAGGTGGAGGGAGAGGAGCTCGTGGACAGCCCCTCCGCCTTAGTGGAGAAGGCCCTGGCCGGACTGCACCCCGACCGGGTGAAGCTCGAGGTGACAGAGGTCATCGAGGAGACGCCCAGCACCAAGACCCTGAGGATGGCGGCGAGGGAGGGAGAGCTGCCCTACTTCCGGGCGGGGCAGTACGTCAACCTCTTCGTGGACATTAACGCTGTATTCACCTCTCGTCCTTACTCCATCGCCTCCGCCCCCGGCAAATCCTACTTCGACATCACCGTGCGCAGGATGAAGGACGGCTTCGTATCCGATTATCTCCTGGACCAGGTAGGGGTAGGTGATACCTTCGAGTCAACTGGGCCCAGCGGCAGCTTCTACCACGAGCCCTTGATGGACTCGGACGACCTGGTCTTCCTGGCCGGAGGTTCGGGCATCACCCCCTTCGCCTCCATCATCCGGGAGGCGGCGGAGAAGGGGACGGATTTAAAGATGCACCTCATCTACGGCAGCCGGGTCCCGGATGACGTCATCTTCGGTGAGGAGCTCAAAAAGCTTGAATCGAAGATAGACGGTCTTAAGGTGGACTATGTCATCAGCGAGCCCCCGCAGGGATTCGAGGGCCACTGCGGCTTCCTCGACGCGGAGGTGCTATCGGAGCTGGTGGGACCGGTGGAGGGCAAGACCTTCTATATCTGCGGTCCGCCCCAGATGTACGGGCTGTGTGAGGGGGCCCTGGAGGGCCTCGGCGTTCCCAAGAGGCGGGTGAGGCGCGAGGCTTACGGCCCGCCCTCCGACATCACCGAGGAGCCGGGATGGCCGGGTATCGATCCCGATACCGAGTTCGAGGTGGTGGAGGAACGAACTGGCAAGAAGATAAAGGCAAGGGCCGGCGAGCCCCTGATGAACTCCCTGGAGAGGGAGGGCATCGTGGTGGAGGCCATCTGCAGGTCGGGGGAGTGCACCGCCTGCCGCACCAGGCTGCTTGAGGGCAAGGTCTTCGCGCCGGAGAGGGTGCGCAGGCGCTGGGTGGACGAGAAGCTCGGCTACATCCACCCCTGCATGAGCTACCCACTGGAAAACTTGCGTATAAAGATTTAAGGGAGGTAAAGCATCAGGTTTCAGATTTGAGAAACGATGCAAAGAGCTTTATGGGATTAAAGCTTCAATCTTCAATAACGGAGACAGTAACAATGGGGTCAAAGCTTCATTCTTCAATCCAACCACAAAAACGCTGGTTGTGAAGGAGAATTGAAGAATGAAGCTTTGACCCCATTGTTAAGAAAGGGTGGGGTGAAGATGGCGGATTATGACGTGATCGTGATAGGAGCGGGGTGCGGTGGCATTACCGCCGGGGCCCTGCTGGCCAAGCAGGGACGTAAGGTCCTGGTGCTGGAGCAGTCAGACCGGGTGGGAGGATGCTGTTCCACCTATGTAAAAGACGGCTATCATTTCGATATCGGGGCCACCATCCTGGAGATAATCGACCCCTTCGAGGCCGCCTTCGAGAAGCTGGGTACCAGCTTCCAGGAGGAGGTGGAACTGGAGCCCTGCGACCCCGTTTACAACGTCATATTCGAGGACGGGTCCCGTATGACCTATCCCTCGTCCGTCGAGGAGAAGGCGGAGATAATCTCCCGCATCTCCCCCGAGGACGCCAAGAGCTGGCTGGAATATGCCCGCTACTTCGGCGATTTCCTGCGTACCGCCCTCAACGGTTTCTACGTCAGTCCGTCCAACAACATGATGGACATGACCAGGATGCTGCTGAAGGACCCGCACCTCATGAAGTATTTCCCCATCTTCAACAAATCCCACGAGGACGTCATCCGCAAGTATTTCAAGGACGAGAAAATCCAGCAGTCCATATATTACCCGGGCACTTTCTGCGGCCTTCCACCCGCCCTGGCCCCGGGGATGATCTCCTTTCTCTCCTACTCCGAACACGAGGGTGTCTGGTATCCCAAGGGAGGGATGGTCGCCATTCCCGAGGCCCTGCAGAGGTGCGGCGAGAGGTTCGGCCTGGAGGTACGGTTTAAGCAGGAAGTGGATAAAGTGATGGTGCGTGACAGGCGGTGCGAGGGCGTGGTCCTCAAGGACGGGACGGAGATAACCTCCAAGGTGGTTGTCTCCAACATCAACGCCAAGACACTATACCTGGATATGATCGGCGAGGAGAACCTTCCCTGGCTGGCCCGGTACGGGATTAAGAGCTATAATGTCTCGGTCTCCGCCCCCATGATCAACGTTGGATTAGATTACAAGCCCCCCCTTGATGCCCATCACACCATCCTGACCACGCCGATGAAGAATTGGAACGATTACTGGTTCGACAGGATGCCCAAGGGCTTGCTGCCCGAGAGCCAGTTCGGCCTGGCCTGCTTCCCTACCCTGAGCGATGACTCCATGGCCCCCGAGGGCCACCATGTGCTGAACATCATCCTGTCCGGGCCCTACCATCTGACCGAGATGGATTGGGACAGGGATAAACAGGCCTACGGGGAGCAGCAGCTGGAACTTTTGAGCGAATCGGCCATTCCCGGGCTGGCGGACCACGTCACGGTGATGGAGGTGGCCACTCCCAGGGATTACGAGAGGCGGCTGCTCACACCGCAGGGGGCCTTCCTGGGGCTGGACATGGACCTTACAGCCTCCACCGTTTTCAGGCCCTCGGCCAGGTCTAAGAGCATCAAGGGCCTGTACCTGGCCGGTGCCTCCACCCATCCAGGCGGAGGGGTGCCTTCGGTTATATCCTCGGGCGTGATCGCCTCCGAACTTGTTGATACGTATGAATAGATTAGGTTACGGAAGAATGTATCGCGTAAGCGACAGCGCCGTACTCGGGGCGACGGTGCCTGCGCCTCCACATTTCCGAATGTGGGGGCCTGGCACGCTTCGTCTGAGAACGAATCGCGTAAGCGACAGATGAAGGGAGAGAGGCATGGCGGATTACGACGTTATCGTTATAGGGGCCGGAAATGGAGGAGTGAGCGCCGGCGCTATACTGGCCAACCAGGGAAGAAAGGTGCTGGTGCTGGAACAGAGCGACCTGGTGGGAGGCTGCTGCTCCACCTTCGAGAGGGAGGGCTACCATTTCGACATCGGCGCCTCCATCGTGGAGGTCATCGGCTCCATCGAGAACGCCTTCAATCTATGCGGGACCACCTTCCAGGAGGAGGTGGAACTGGAGCCCTGCGACCCCGTCTACAGCTGCATCATGAGGGACGGCTCCCGCTTCACCGTACCTTTCTCCCCGCAGGGGACAGCGGAGGCCATGGCCAGGATATCCCCCGAGGACGGTAAGAACTTTATTAAGTTCGGCGAACACATCTCCGGTTTCCTGGCCGAGACCATGAAGGGTTTCTTCACCAGTCCTATCAACAGCTTCGGGGACATGTTTAAGGTATTCGCCGGCAGCCCGGGGCTTATGAAGTACGGGGACCTCTTCAACGGCAGCTACCAGGACGTGGTCAGGAGGTTCTTCAAGAGCGAGAAGATACAGGAGACCATGTCCTTTCAGTCCTGGTACGTGGGCCTGCCGCCGGAGCTGGCGCCCGGCGTCTTCTCCCTGCTTGCCTACGCCGAGCACGAGGGGGTCTGGTATCCCAAGGGTGGGATGGTGGCCATCCCCGAGGCCCTGCAGAGGTGCGGGGAGAGGTCGGGCATGGAGCTGAGGACCGGCTCCCGGGTGGACAAGGTCATGGTGCGCGACCGAAGGGTGGCGGGCGTGGTCACCGCCGACGGAGGGGAGATATCCTGCAAGGCTGTGGTCTCCAACATCAATGCCAAGACCCTCTACCTGGACCTCATCGGCGAGGAGCACCTGACCTGGCTGGCCCGCTACGGTATAAAGAGCTATACGCCCTCCATGTCCGCGGTGATGATATGCCTGGGGATAGACTACGAGCCCCCCCTGGATGCCCACCACAGCATCGTCACCGCCCCCTACGAGGAGATGAACGATTACTGGTGGAACCGCCATCTGAAGGGTCTGCTGCCCGAGGAGCAGTTCGGCCTGGTATGCTGGTCCACCAAGTCCGATCCCTCGCTGGCGCCGCAGGGATGCCATGTCCTCAACATCATCTTCATGGGCCCCTCCCGCCTCAGCGGAACGGACTGGGACAGGGAGAAGCAGCCCTTCCTGGAGGGAGCCATCGATTATCTCGCGGCCAAAGCCCTGCCAGGCCTGGCCGACCACGTCAAGGTGGGCGAGGTAATCACTCCCCTGGACTACGAGCGCTGGCTGCTCCACCCGGACGGGGCTATCTACGGCCTGCAGCAGGACGTCACCAACCAGATCGTCTTCCGCCCCAATTCCAGGTCCAGGAGTATAGAGGGGCTGTACCTGGCGGGGGCCTCCACCCATCCGGGCGGAGGGGTGCCTGCGGTTATAGGTTCCGGCATCGTCGCCGCCGGCCAGGTCGACGACTATCTAGGATAGGTGTGGTCGAGAATGAGGGAAATAGAGGGATGAGATGATGAGAGATGATCATCACCAGAGACCATATATTAGTGAAGATATTCAGGGAAGAAGGAGGTAGGAGAATGCCCAAGAGAGGTAAAAAAGCAAAAGAAAAGAGCAAGAGCAAAAAGCTCAAGAAGCTCGTCTTGTTGGCGGTCATCGCCGGGATGGCCTACCAGTACACCCAGCTGGACGAGTCCAAGAAACGCTTCATCGTTCACCTGGCCAAGCAGGTCCCCTATCTGCCCGGCCGTTACTACGCTTAGCACGGCTTGGCTGAATGGGATGAATGCAATGGCTGATTACGATGTCATAGTCATCGGTGCCGGGTGCGGCGGCCTTTCCGCCGGCGCCATCCTGGCCAAACAAGGGCGCAAGGTCCTGGTGCTGGAGCAGAGCGATGACATAGGGGGTTTGTGCTCTACTTTCGAGAAAGAGGGCTACCATTTCGATCTTGGTGCCTCCGTGGTGGAGGAGATACAGACCGCGGAGCTGGCCTTCAAGATGCTGGGGACCACCTACCAGGAGGAGGTGGACCTCATACCCTGCGACCCCATGATGAGCTATATACTCAGCGATGGGTCGCGTATCACCTATCCCATCTCGGTGGAGGAGACGGGGCAGATCATCTCCGGTATCTCCCCAGAGGACGGCAAGAACTGGCCCAAGTTCACCGCCTACGTCAAGGAGCTTACCGAGATAGCCATGGAACAGCTCTTCGTGAATCCCGCCAACAACCTCATGGACATGGCGAAGCTCGTGGCAAAAGCCCCCGGCCTTATCAAGTATCTCCCCCTCTTCGCCCAGAGCTACCAGGACGTGATCACCAAGTATTTCAAGAACGAAAAGGTGCAGTCCACCATGTCCTACTATCCCCTCTTCGCCGGGCTCCCGCCCGAGCTCTGCGCGGGCCTCTTCGCCGTTATACCCTACTCGGAGCACGAGGGGATATTCTACCCACGGGGTGGGATGAAGCAGATCCCGGAGGCCTTTAAAAGGGTGGGGGAGAGCTACGGTCTCGAGGTCCAGACCGGCAAGCTGGTGGATAAGGTGATAGTGCGCAAACGCCGGGTGGAGGGAGTGCTACTCTCCGACGGTACGGAGATCACCTCCGACCTGGTAGTCTCCAATATAAACGCCAAGACCCTGTACCTGGAACTGATCGGGGAGGAGCACCTGCCCTGGCTGGCCCGTTTCGGGATAAAGAGCTATCCGTACTCCAAGAGCGTGCCCATGGTCTATCTGGGCCTGGATTATAAGCCGCCCCTGGAGGCCCACCACAGCGTGGTCAGTACCTCCCTCGAGGGCGTGAACGATTACTGGAATAATAATTACGTAAAAGGCATCCTGCCCGAGGATCCCATCTGCCTGATCTGCTGGCCCACCGACGTGGATCCCTCCCTGGCCCCCGAGGGGCATCACGTTCTAAACCTCATACCCGAGGGATTCTATCATCTCAGCGGCACGGATTGGGACAGTGAAAAGCAGCCCTTTATCGAGCGGACCATCGAGTCCCTCTCCAAGTACGCCATCCCGGGGTTGGCCGACCATGTCAAGGTGGCGGATTGCGCCACGCCCCTCGATTTCGAGAGGAGGATGCGCTGTCCGGAGGGAGCCATCTACGACCTGCAGGTGGACCTGACATCGATGACGGTATTCCGGCCCTCGGCCCGCTCCAAGAGCATCAAGGGCCTCTACCTAGTAGGCAACTCCACCCATCCGGGGGAGGGGGTACCGCTGGTCATAGCCTCCGGGCTCATCGCCGCCAACCTCATCGACAAATACGAGTAGTAAGAATGGGGTCAAAGCTTCATTCTTCAATTTTATACATGCTTTTACAAAGCTTGTGTCTTCTATTGGTTGAATTGAAGAATGAAGCTTTGACCCCATCTTTGGGGCCTGGCACGCTTCATCTATGCTGGTCTACCCAAGGATAGCCGTCTTCTGCTGCGAGAACTCCTCCTCCGTCAGGATTCCCTGGGCTTGCAACTGCCCCAGGCGCTCGAGCTGAGCCAGCTTGCCCTCCATGCTCTCGGCTGGCGCCACCGCGGCTGAGGGCGCTGCGACATGTACCGGGGGTGCCTGCTGCGCATATACCAGCCGCTCCGCCTGTTCGCAAGCAGCCACGTTCTTCACGGCCTGACTGCGGTTCACCGCGTTCCTCGTCGCCGTTGCGGGCAGCGAGTTATAAACGCCGAATCTTATTATTTGCAGATAAAAGAAGGGCGGCGGTTAAGCCACCCTTTCTCAGCCTTATATCCCTGAAGCTCAATCCTCTTTTTTCTGTTCCTCCTTGGCCTTCATATCCAGATTTCGGAGTTCTCTTCTCAGGATCTTGCCCACCACGCTCTTGGGGAGATCGTCGGCGAACTCTATCTGCTTGGGCACTTTATAGGCAGCCAGGTTCTCCTTGCAGTATGCGACGATCTCCTCTTCTGTGAGGGTCTCGCCCTCCTTGCACACGATAAATGCCTTCACCGTCTCGCCGCGGTATTCGTCCGCCACGCCTATACAGCAGGCCTCCAGCACCTTGGGATGGTCGAAGAGGACGTCGTCGATCTCCACCGGGTAGATGTTGTAGCCGCCGGCGATGATCATGTCCTTCTTGCGGTCCACCACGCTCAGGTAACCGTCCTCGTCGAACATCCCTATGTCGCCGGTGTACACCCACCCGTCTTTCAGGGCCTTGGCGGTCTCCTCCGGTTTCTTGTAATAGCCCATCATGTTCTGGGGACCTTGGACGATGATCTCCCCGACGTCACCGGTGTCGAGTTCTTTCTCGCCGGTCTCCAGGTCCACGATCTTGATGTCCGTGTCCGGCACCGGGATGCCCACCGTCCCCGGCTTGATCTCGCCGCCCCAGGGGGTGACGGTGGCGATGGGGGCGGTCTCCGTCTGGCCGTAGACCTCCAGGATGGTGGCGCCGGTCAGGTCCTTTAAGTCCCGGATGGTGTCGGCGGCCAGGGGGGCGGCGCCTGAGAAGAAGCCCTGGATGAAGGAGAGGTCCATCTCCCGGAACTCCGGTTCCGCCAGCAGGCCCACGAAGATGGTGGGGACCCCGGGGAGGTAGTCGGGCTTATCCTTTTTGAGGATTTCGATGACTCCTTTGGGCTCCGGGCGGGGGATCATGCAGTGCTCCCAGGCCATCCAGATGAAGAAGTTCTGGCAGGCGGTGAAGCCCGCGGCGTGGAAGACGGGGAAGGTGCCCACAAGGGAGATATCGCCCATGTCCAGGTCGGGGAACCAGGCCGCGAACTGCTGCACGTTGACGCTGATGTTCTTATGGCTGAGCATCACGCCCTTGCTCACCCCGGTGGTGCCACCGGTGTAGATAATGGTGGAGAGTTCCTCCCACTCGCCCTTGTCCTCCACCGGGTCGGCGGGGTATTTCTTGATCAGGTCGGCGAAGACGAAGACCTTGTCCGTGGTCTCGATCTTCTTGTACATCTCCTTGCGCACCAGGGGGAAGAGCTGCTTCTTGGGGAAGGGGAGGTAGGTATTGATATGGCATCCGATGACCTTCTCCACCTTGGTCTCGGGCATGATCTTCTCGATGCGCGGGACCAGGAGTGTAAGGGTAACGGCTATCTTGGAGTCGGAGTCGTCCAGCTGGTACTGCAGCTCCCGCTCCGTGTACAGGGGATTGTTCAGTACCACCACCGCTCCTATCCTGAAGGCGGCCATATTGGCGATGATCATCTGGGGGATGTTGGGCAGGATGGTGGCCACCTTGTCCCCCTTCTTCACCCCCATGTCCGTCAGCGCCCCGGCGAAGCGGTTTACCAGGTCGTCCAGCTGCTTATAGGTGATCTTCTTGCCCATGTAGTTGAGGGCCACCTGGTCGGGGAAGTCCCTGGCTGACCTGGTCAGTCCCTCCGATACGGTCATCTTCTCGTAGTCCAGGCTCCAGGGCACGCCCTCCGCGTATGACTTATGCCAGATCCTCTCCTTCATATCCATCTCCCCCTTAGATGAAAATCGACTAGCCTTTATTGACTGTTAAGACTCTATCCAATCCCAGGCTTCCTGCAGCTCATTGGTGGGGAAGGTCTTGACCTCGGTGTGGGTGATGTAGTTGTCGAGTTTCATCCCCCATTCCACCCACTTTGGCCCTCCCACCACGGCCATCTTCTCCAGTCCCTTCTGGAGCTTCATCCCGAACTTGGCATCGTCCCAGGCGGCCTCAGGTTCCCAGCCCTCGAATCCCTCGTCCAGGAAGAATAGAAAACGCGCGTTCCCGTGCTCCTCCGCCAGCTCCTCCATACGGGGAATAAGGACATTCTTGTAGTCATCGTCTGTCAGCTTTCCGCTGGCCTTCGCTCCCAGGATATTGTCGTGACTCTCGGGCATGATCTCGATCATTACGGACCTCCTTTAGGAATTCTCCGATGTCATCATTTATATACCCCGTTAACGCTTCGCTTATTCTCGATCGCGGCGGGGATTCTGAACAGATCCTGTTTACGGGGATTCTAAACAGATTCTACTTTCCGTGATATTGCGGCGGGCGTTTCTCGTGGAAGGAGGCTATTCCCTCCGCCCAGTCCTCGGTCTCGAACAGATTGATCAGCTGCCGGGCCTCGTGGTCCAGGGAGCTGTCCAGGGTGTTCTCCAACCCGAAGTTTATGCAGTTCTTGTTGGCGGCCAGCGCCAGGGTGGGGAGCTCCAGCAGTCGTTGACAGAATTCGTGGGCCGCGTCATTGAGCTCATCATCCGGGACCACCTTGTTCACCAGTCCCAGGGCGCAGGCTTTCCCGGCTTGTATGCGTTCACCCAGCAGGAGGATCTCGGTGGCCCTGGCCACCCCTACCATGCGGGGAAGCCAGTAGGAGGTGCCGCTCATGGAGTTCATGGCCCGGTTGACGCGTACGTCGCCCAGCTCCGCGCTCTCTGCCGCGATACGGAAATCGCAGGCCAGGGCGAGGTCGAAGGCGGCGCCGAAGGTGTAGCCGTTGAGGGCGGCCACAACCGGGAATGCTGCCCTGCGAACCCGCTTGATGAGAGCGTGGTGGTGGGAGCGCATGTCCTCATAGGGATCGCCCCCTCCCATGTCTCCCATATCGTCGCCGGCGGAGAAGGCCCTTCCCTCCCCGGTCAGGAGGGCTGCACGCGCTCCCTCCTCCTCGATTATCCGGAAAGCGTCAAGGATCTCGGAGAGCATCCTGAAGGTGAAGGCGTTGAGCTTTTCCGTCCGGTTCAACCTTATGGTCCCAATTGCTCTATCCAGCTCGAATATTATCTCCTGGTAATCCATACTCCCCCCTGACTATTGAGATAGATGAACGGCTCGATCTTAAAGCGGGGCTTCAACATACCCCCGGGGGTAACAAAAAACAAGACCTGACCCCCAATGCAACTATAACGAAATGCGGCGGTGATAGAAATGCGGACGAACCTGTAACGTTAATACATATCGAGTGTCATGGTGCCGATATCATAAGAAAGTCCAACAAGAGCGGGGAGGACGGCATG
>Ga0180434_10006890_pt1 | contig 12955 bp, 5 predicted proteins | sample SS_ome_7_FD_132453 | JGI IMG/M metagenome (GOLD analysis project Ga0180434, IMG submission 132453) | Hypersaline lake sediment archaeal communities from the Salton Sea, California, USA - SS_1_D_2 metaG | ecosystem: Environmental > Aquatic > Non-marine Saline and Alkaline > Hypersaline > Sediment... | reverse complement strand
TGGTATTAATGCTGTGTCTTGTTCTCGTGATGGGAATGTATCTGGCGGCACTGGCGCAGGACCTTCCGGATAATCCCTACGAACGGGGGCTGGTGCTTCTCAAGCAGTTCAAGTACGGGGAAGCGAAAGCCAGTTTTGACCAGGCTTTATCCAAAGACCCAAACCATGTCGACGCCTTGTACCATCGAGGGAGGGCCCAGGTTGCTTTGGAACAGCTCGATCCGGCCATGTCTGATTTTGATCGAGCGGTGCAAATCAACGCGGAATTCGCACCTGGTTATGTCGGGAAAGCCATGGTCGCCATCGCAAGAAAAGACTTTGGCTCAGCCATGGCCCACATTGACAAGGCCCAATCTCTAGAACCCGAAAACGCAGAAGCGTTTTACCAAAAGGGCATCGTTCTCGGCTACCAGAAGAACACCGATGGGGCGATCAACTCCCTCAAGAGATGCCTCGAGATCCAGCCGGATCATGCCTACGCCCATTATCAGATAGGCCTCGCTTACAATCAGATCAGACGTGTCGATTTGGCCATCGAACATCTGGATAAATTCCTCCACCTCGCGCCCGAAGCCCCGGAAGCGGATCAAGCACGAAGGCTTCTCAGCAATCTGAGATAAGCGAAGGCATGTGCAACTGATTTAAAAGGCTTGCCCTATGCTGATGTAGAAAACAGTCTTCGGCTCGAACTCCCGGGGAGACAGGTTGATGCCATAATCCAGCCGGAGGAAAATAGCGGGGAGGTTGAGCCGCAAACCAAAACCTGCAGCAGTCCGCACATCAAGGGGATCGAATTCGTCAAGATAGCGATAGACGTTTCCCAAGTCAAAAAAGGCAACCCCCTCCAGCCATTTGAGAACGGGAAATCGTAATTCCTGGTTCACAATAAACGTAGCTTCCCCTCCAATGGGCATGTTCAGGTATGGATCATAGGGCCCGACCATGTCCCGCTCAAATCCCCTGATGGAGTTGGCACCTCCGGCAAAATAGCGCCTACTGGGGATGAGAACCTGATCAAAGGCATCCGCGATACCGATTCTGTAGTTTGAAGCCCAAACGAGGAGAGGGTGGATGCGGAGATAAAGGGAATACTGTCCGAAAAAACTGATAAAGCTGAGGTCTGATTTAAGGAAAGTGGGAGAGTATCTCGAGCTTAAGGATAGAAAAGACCCCTGCTTGGCATTGATTCTATTCACACGCGTATCCCTTACCCAAAATGCCTGGAACTCGGGAAGAAAGAGCGTGAAGTCAAAGGGAAAGGGCCCTATGGGATCGAGTTCATAAGTGTGAATCCTGTTGAGACGAAAGAGATAGGAGATTGAAGAATCAAAGGGGAAAGGGATAGTCTGCTGGATGGTCAACCCGAATTCCTCGGATCGAAAACCTCCCAGTGTTTCATCAAGATAAGAGATGGAATACAGGGTGTTCAATTTTAGGCCGAAAATATAAGGATCTTTCAGCGAAAAACGCAAGTCTTTCTGCCGGTCATTCTGTCTGTAAAATATCAACCCTGACCTTCCATGCCCAAAAAGGTTAATAAGATCCAATTGACCGAATACTTCCAGCTTCTCCTCAGAGTTATAGCGAAGGCCGTAGCTCACACCGAATCTAGGGTCTTCTTGAATTTCGACCACAACTTTGGCTCTCTGTTGACCGTAGTATTCGGGACGGATATTCACAGTCCTGAAGACAAGCAGATCATAGAGTTTTTTCTGACTGGCAATGATATGCTCCATGTTGAGAGGATCTTTTTCCCTGAAGAGGAGCTCTCGCCGGATGACATGTTCCGGTGTACGGTCGTTTCCGATAATTTCGATCTCAGAAATCAGGTGGACCTCGCCTTCGCTTATGTCGTAAACAATTCCGACCTGAGAGAGGTTGTCATCAAACAGCGTTTGGACGTCGATGCTCACGTCATGATAGCCGTGAGCTCTGTAAAAACTATAGAGCATATTCGTATCCGCAGCCAGATTAGGGGGTGAATAAATATCCGATTCTTTAAGATTCAAAACAGTCAAGAGCTCATCTCTGGGAAAATTTTTATTTCCCACGACAGCGACCGACTGAACAATACTCTGGCGTCCCTGTTCGACTGGCAGCTCGATATCAACAGTCTTTGTTTTCCCATCTGAAGATATCTCCGGGTAGTCGATAACAGCGTTTTGGAAACCCATCTCTTCATACAGAGATTCAATCCTCAACTTGCTTCTCTTGAAATCGTAGAGCAGGGCCCACAGACCCTTGCCTTTTGCCCGAGGAAGTCCGGCCACGGTTTTCTTGATGGATTTTGCAGAAACTGCACTCTCCCCACCGATGGTGAACTGGCCAATGCGGTATTTGGGCCCGAAGTGAACATAGAGGACGTAGAAGGATTCCCTGTCTTCCTCTGTTTTGGAGCCAGTGACCTCTGCTTCGATATACCCTTGGCTGTTCAAGTCGAGTCGGACCGCTTTTTCGGCCTCGGCCATGGACATCTCTTCCGGAAGCCGGCCGTTCCACTTGCTGATGACCTTCTCCTTGAGAGATTTTTTAATGGGATCGCCCACGAAAACAATCTGGGCCGGTTCTTTGGGCGCAACCTGAAATGATAGGACTACAGTCTCATCCGATTGGTAATCGAGGGACGAGGATATGACCGCATTCAGATAGCCCCGTGCCTTGTAAAAAGATGTCAATTTCTCTAAGGCCGAACGTAGGTTTCTGTAGTGAAAGACAGATCCTTTCTTGAGATTCCGTGTGGCCTTTTCCAGAGTTTCGCTAGAAAACTGTGTATTTCCGTTGAATGCTATATTCTTGATTTTATAGCGGTTGACACGAGTACGGAGAGCGAACAATCTTATTCTTGACGGCCTCCCCAGAAAAAAACGATGACTGACGCTGCCTCCATAGCTTCCGTCATCCTTGGCAAAGGATTGAAGGCTGAAGTTGCGGGTCAGGTTGTAGTCCAAAACCCATGTCTGCCTCTGCGTGTTGCTTATATCGATCGAATAAATGAGATCGAGCGTATGGATAAGCCCCTTCCGGAAGGTGAAGCGGGCGCCGGGATCTTCCTCGGTGGCAATGTTGATGGGTTCGATACGCACATCCTCTGCACCGAGAAAGTTTTTTAGCCCTCTTGTGAAAGGAGAGGCCAGAGGGCTCAGGAAATACAGCATGAGCTGATCTCCGAGAACATTGGCGGCCTCATCTCTGAGACGTTCCGTTCCGTAGCCTGTAATAAGCAGCGAAGCAAGCTCTATTTGGGATCTCGGGGGAGTTGAGCTCAGCGAGAAACTCAGGCTTGTGATCGGTCCTGAGACCGCCAGAGTGACCTCCAGGTTATCCATATCGTGCCGCATCTGGGTGTGAGCGATGACATTCACACGACCCTCCAGAGGATCGGCCTCGGCATAATCCAAACTCACCTGCTCAGCCTCGTAGCTCCTGTTGCTGAAAAGGATCTCCCCCACCTCACGGTTTCTGACAAATCCCGAGAGTCGCGGCTCGTAAACAGTCCCGCCAAGGCGGATGTTCCCGTCCAATTCGAGCGAGGCCACATTGTTGTCAACAATCAGGGGATTGATGGTGATGACATCAATGGCCAGGCCCAAATCCCTGATTCTGGACGGGATATCACTCTTCAAGGCTCTCTGTTGGGAGCGTAGTGTCTTGACAAGCTCGCTGCCCGGGTATATATCGGCGTTGAAATAAGATTGTGTGAATCCCACTTCTCCCGACAGGTCCCATCGTTGATTCTGCTTTCTGAGTTTGAGGTTTCCGCTGGACAGTGCCTGGAATCCTTCGGGGTAGCTGACCTGAACCTGTTCTACGGCCACATCGAGTTCAGCCGATTTGATTGTGTTCATAGCAAACTCGATCTTTCCCCTCGCCGTTGACTTTCCCCCGTTGAACATTCCCGACAAGGAAAATGTCACCGGCTTCCCGTAGCCCACCTGAAAATCCCCCTCCATCTCCGCAACCTGGAAAGGAATATCCTGCAGCTGAAAGAGGCCGTTGAAAAACCGGCCTTCGCCCTTCAGCCCGATATCATCGACAGGTCCATGACACTGCAGATCAAGGCTGAAATCGCCAGCCAGAACAATATCCTCGAAGAGTGGAGTAAGGATCGAGGTGTTCAGATTCGCCGAGAGGTGACCGTCCAGCTGAGACGGCTCCCCAAGATTCAGAGTCAAACCGGCCTGGATGAATGAACTGCCCCCGCTTAGCCTGAAATCTTCCAAACGAAGGATATTCTCTTTGAAAAGAAATCGAATCCCTTTTTCATTGGACATTCTGAACTTCGATAAGAGGAGCTCGAGCTTGGTCAACTCGCCACCGATTTCAACACCCCCGGCCGAAAAGAAGTCACCACCGAGACGGATGTTTCCCTCGAGTTCACCGCCAACGTCTGCCAGAGGCTTTTCAGGGAGGAGATCAACGAGGCGACCGAGATCCAGAGCAGAAAGAACGACGGTTATTCCAGATTCTGTCAACCCCAACTGACCGTTGTCTTCGGGCACACCCTTTTTATCTGACAAGGGAAGACGAATTTTGCCCTCGGCAGAGACGCGTCCTTTATCGACACCCACGGCAAATTCATCAAGTTCGAGAACATTGTTGGTGATCCCTGCTCTCAATGTCAGATCATGGAGAGCATAGGGGATGACCGAGGTCTCGAGGAGGCTGTCCAGGAGAGTTATCCGGGCATTCACAACAGGATGACCGACTGTACCGGAAACATCTCCTGCAAGTGACAAAGATCCGGCGATTTCAGTATTCGGGAGAAAGGCTTCCAGGATGCGGAGGTCAATAGCTCCGTTGAGGGAAATCTGTCCCGGGTTGACAGCACTGAAGGGGATCATGCCAGAAACGGATAATTCCGTCTTCGGCCCTTTGATCTGGAAAGGTTCGAAACGGATCTCCTGGAAGTTCGCATCTACAGTGAAGGACTGTTGATTTTCAAAAGTATAGTTGATGTAGCGAAACGCCAATTTTTCGAAGCTCATTCGTGCTGTGGACTGCTTCCACTCTCTCAAAGGAATCGCAAAGTCGATCGCAGCCGTGATGTCAGACGAAATGGGAGAAGGCAATGGCTCAACCTGATGCTGAAGTGTGTTCCAGGCATCCCAAGCCTGTGTTGTCAACCGTCCTCTCAGGGTGAGAGGCTCTTGCAGCAGAAGCTTCGCTTCCAGTGAAAGACGACCTGCGGGAACGTGCGTTTGGAGAATGACCGTCCGGCCGTCTGATTCGGCTGTGGCATCGATTCTTTCGAGATAAGCGCTGGCGACGGTAATCTTCTCGAGGGCAGCTATAAAGCTGAAGACAGGTTTTTCCAGAGTTCCCTTCCCCTTGAATTCAAAGCGAGCCATACCTGATAGAGGCGTATCCTGAGGAGCCAACGAACGAAAATCCGCCAGGTCGATCCCTCTACCTTCCAGGTCAGCCAGGAATTCCTTGGATTGAAAATCGATCCCAAGGTGTCCTTCCAGAATTCCCTCACCCTTGCGGACTCGCAGACTCTTAATTTCCAAGAGGCGATTCACGAGCTGCCCCTGGAATTCGGCGAGTGATATGTCCTCACTATCTAAGACCAGGTTTTCGGCTTTGGCCGAAAACTCGATTTTCGGATTATCCAAACTGCCAGCCAAATCAACTTTACTGGAGAAAATCCCTTTCAAGGCATATTTCATCGAGGAAGACAAGGTTATTGGTTCCAGGTCTACCCGCTCTGCTTCAACCGTCAATACGGAATTGTCCCCGAATGCATGGCTGCCCAGATTGTAAGCTAGACGGCCTCGGACTTGTATCAACCCCTGTGAGAGCTGCAGGTCGAATTTTGGGATAGCTAATCCAGTACGGTCAAAGGTGAACCGTCCCACCATTTGGGGAAGATTAAGCTCTCCCAGAGAAATATCCCGCCCCTCGGTAGATAAAGTTATATTTGGAGCAGTGGCTGTTCCGCGCGCCTGGCCCTTGATTGTGAACTGCCCTGTTTCCGGCCAAGGGCCATCAATAAGGTCCGCCGGTAAAATCTCTGCTGCCGATAACCTTGTGTAGAGGCGTTTCAGCTCAGACAGGTCATTAGCCGTAATTTCGAACTCGGAATCAAAATGTTTTCTGCTGTCAACAGTGCCCGTAAGAGAGAGGCTTGTTTGATCGATACGGAGCACGCTCGGCATTAACTGAACCAGACCATCAGATGTTTTGAAATCGATGTTTCCGCTCAGCACGTACCTCTCTCCAGTCCCGGAAAAAGCTTGGGATGCGGGCTTAAACCTGATCTCTCCTTGAGCCCGGACGGTATCTATAGCCAATTCTCTCCATTTTGCCGACAGGCGGCCGTCGCTTACAGATGACAGATAGGGCAGGAATCGAGGTTCCAATTCCGCAAAATTCGCGACATCGATGTTCGTCCACTCAATCTCTGCGGACGAATCTCTGTTCTGGAGAAAATCAATGTTGGCCATGCCCTTAAGCCTTCCTTTCCGCAGGGCCAGTTCGAAATTATCGACAGTGATGGATTTCGTATCGCTGTGAAAAGAGGCCGTGACGAATGCGACGGGAATACCGGCGACACTCGCATCACGGACGTCAAGATTTCCTCGCAGGTCGATATCCTTTTGCGAGCCTCGCACTGATGTCGAAAACGCCAAATGTCCTGTGAGTTTCTGTTCAATGGGCAAGATGTCTTTAAATTCTTCGAGATGAAGTGCTCCCTTTATTTCGAAGTCAAAGCGTGGAACTTGGAGAAAATCACTGACTTCTCCCGATGCAGATACGGCCACGGGGTCTGTTCGAATCGACAGCCGGCTTATCTTCAAGGATTCATCATCAAACTCGAATTCAGTATATAGCTCATGGAGCAAAATTTGGGATTCCTTAAACTCGATCTTCCCTCTTCCCGACTTGATGGATCCCGAATGCAAGCCTTTGTTTTTGTGATAACTCCCGTTTATCGCTATATCGGCCACAAGGGCATTGGCCGAAATTTCCTTATTATCTATGTTGAGAGAACCGTCCGCCATCATGAATTCATCTATCCTCAGGGACATCGGCTTCTTTGTTGTCGCAAACTCAGATTTATCGGTTCCAGCCTGCACTTTGTGCTGGGTGAGCTCAAGTTGTGGACCAATAATGTGTATCTTCTGGATGTGGATCCTGCGGCCGAATAGCGTCGCAACCCCGAGATCGATCTCAAATTTCTGGGCAGAAATGTTCTGAATAAGAGCGTCTTTCCCGGGAATGGACTGGACATCCACACCATTGAGAACAGCCGAAAGCCGGAGGGGGCTGAGATCCAAAGACTCGACAGCAAGAGCCAGATTGAACTGGGATTCAAAATAGTGAGAGGCTTTCTCCAGGAGGAATGATTCAAACGCCTCTGTGTGAAGGAATATAAGCCCTACGATTAAGACGGCTAGAAAAAAGGCGCTGATTACGAGGAATATGCGCTTCCTGAGCTTCCGCTTTTTTGTTCTCTTTTCGGCGTGTTTATTCGTCACTGTCTTTTAAATATCCGAATCAATTTTTTCGACTTCTATTCATCATAGCATACATCTTAACTAATTTATCTTTTGTCGTTTGGCTTATGATCCTTGAGAAATGCTCATTTGAAATTCGTTTGGATAATTTCACCTTTGGTGACAATGCCTATCCAGCTATCCTGTATTGAAAAATCTAGGAGTAATGAGATGCTTAAACAGATCAGGGAAAAGAAAAATGAAATCAAGTCTCTTTTTGATCCAATTTTTTTTTCTTATGCAAATCTAATTTTTCAACAATTTCCTGTCTTAATGATCTGAATACCTTCTCAAGGAGGTTTACTCCTTGGAGAATTCCGACTGTACACAGACTCAGAAAAATTGAGGCCGTGTATCTTTTAAAACCGATGAGAATACCGAGACCGGCCAGAACCCAGATCACAGAAGCCGAGGTTATTCCCACTACGACTCCATGGCGTGCCAAAATCACACCTGCGCCTATGAACCCTATACCGGTGATAATTTGTCCGACGATCCGACTTGAATCGACATTCCCACCTTGAAAGAGCGGACCCAAGGATGCAAAGATATAGGTTCCAAGACAAATGAGGCTGCAGGTACGAATGCCTGTCGGTTTCCCGGAAAGCTGCCGTTCCAGCCCAATAATCAAACCACACAAAATCGCAATACCAATTCCTGTCAGGGTGAGTGGTGATAAAAAAGCCAGAATATCCAAGGTTCTCTCCTAATCGCTTTTAGAATATTATACATCCACCTCAAATCATTTTTCAGCATGTCAAGGAAACAATTTATAAATCAGAAGGGCCAGAAATCCGCATACAGAACAATGACCATGTTTTATGCAAAAAAACATTCGGGTGGCGCATCAAGTGCCCCACCTCGCTCGAAATCCCCTAACATCGATGTGGACGAAAGGCCCATGCACGGGTGTTTTCCTGTATCTTCCCAGGCCCCCCACAAAGAATTGATACCAGGGCTTTCCGTACATTCCATCGATAATGCCATAAATAATGGCTGCATCGCGATAGTCCAGGAATTCATGGACGTGTTTGCTCAGACTTTGATCAGAATGGCAATGGGGATCCCCGGCTGAACTCGCCCAAAGAACGAACAGCAGTATACCAGAAAGTAAAACGTATCTGCGCATGATATTTTCTATGATAATTATACACAAGTGATCAATCTCATTTCTAGAGTCCAAAATCCCATTTGCATTTTTTATCTTTAAGTCCGTGATTCGTAAACCTGCATAAGAATACCTACAGCTGAAATTCAACTCGTCTCATTATTATTATGAATGGAAATCGCCAGGCCTGTTTTTCCAAGACGGGCAACAGACCTGGCGACAGCGTTTTAATCAGACTGATTCTGCGTTCTTCGCTCTCATTCTCAAATTATCATGGAAAAATTCCTCTTTCTTTGTAGACCATTTCCAGCCTATATAAAGCAACGATCTGAGCAGCCGTGCGCCAATCGACCTTGTACTTCTCGGCCGCATCCCTCACTCGGTCGTAGGCGCTGATAATGATTTTCTTCAGCTTGGTATCGATCTCATCGAGCTCCCAGAATTCACTCCGTTTATTCTTCAGCCACTCAAAATAGCTGACTATGACACCGCCTGAATTGCAGAGAATATCCGGGATGACATCAATTTTTTTGCGCTGGAGGATCTCGTCCCCGTCTTCGTCTGTGGGTCCGTTTGCCCCTTCGGCAACGAGTTTGACGTTCAAAAGTTCAGCCGCGTCCTTATTGATGGCATTCTCAAGTGCAGCGGGGATAAATATGTCTACCTTGGTGCTGAAGAACGCTTCATGACTGATGGCTTTGGCCTTGGGATAATCGACAACTCCTCCATGCTCTTTCACATACAGGGCCAGGTCATCGGGATCGATTCCTTGATTGTTTTTGATCGAACCCGTCACATCTTCCACGGCGATCATTTTTGAACCGTTCATTTTCATCAAACGGGCAGCCCATGATCCCACATTGCCGTATCCCTGGACACTGTAGGTGGCACCTTTCAAGTTAAATCCATTGTCCTGAGCCCATTTTTCGATACAAAAAACAACGCCCTGACCGGTCGCTTTTTCGCGGCCCACACTCCCACCGGAGTCGATAGGCTTTCCGGTGACAACATGTAGACAGCGGTTTCGCTCGTCAGGAGCGATGGTGGACATGTAGGTATCCTGGATCCAAGCCATGATCTTAGGGTTGGTGTTGACATCAGGGGCAGGTATGTCATATTCCGGCCCGATGTTGTTTCCCAGAGCAAAGGTGAAACGCCGGGCGATTCTCTCCAGCTCCTTTGGACTGTAATCAGCAGGGTCAATTTGTATTCCTCCCTTGGCGCCGCCGAAAGGAATGTTGACTATGGCCGTTTTCCAGGTCATCATGGTCGCCAGAGCCCTGACCTCATCGATGTCGACCATGGGATGGAAACGAAGGCCGCCCTTGAAAGGACCTAAGGCGTTGTTGTGCTGGACGCGGTAGCCGGTAAAGACTTTGACATGATCATCATCCATTTTAACCGGGAAATGAACCACCAGCTCGTTCATAGTCTCGGCCATGATTTTGGCGATATCCCGGTCGAAATTGTTGACACTCTGGGCCTTTTCAACCAATTTGAGCACGTTTTCATGAAGATTGCTCTTCCTCGAAACTTTGGATTTGTAATATTCGCACCGCCAGACTCCGGTCTCAGGTTTGGGAAGACCGCATATGCTCTGAAGATCGCAATAGCTGCAGAGCCCTTTCAACTTTTTCCCTTCATCCAAACCCGGCCGGCCGTGTTGATAATACAAAAGTTTCCATTCTTTGGATGTTGGTAAGGGTTTTAAATCAAGTCCTTTTTTTTGATCGTTGTTTCTCATTGTTACCTCCTGTTCCGCTAAACACAATTGCAAATTCAGTGCCAAGTCTGTGATCAGGGGTGAAAACCGCAGAAGGGTTGAAAAAACCGGATCAAAAAGGACCAGCGGGTAAATTCTATCCAGCCCAGGCAAGTTCGCAATTAGGAGGCGGGTTTGGCTTTATTCAGTTTCTCCCTGAGAGTCTTGCGGGTAATGCCCAGTATTTTGGCGGCTTGGGTCTTATTGCCATCCACACTGGCCAGGACACTGAGGATGTGATCAGCCTCGGCTTCGGCCAGAGTCCGGCGAGAGCTAATCCCCCTCACAGCCGAGAATCGCATCAGGGAAGGAAGATCAGGGACATCAATGACACCCCCATCGCTCATGACCACAAGACGTTGAACGATGTTTTCCAACTCCCGCACATTCCCCGGCCAGTCATATTCTTCAAGGACTTTCAAGGCTTTCTCGGATAATTGCGGCGCAGGCTTTCCGAGTTCTTTGGCGAACTTAGCAAAGAAACTTTGCACCAGCAGCAAAATATCACCGACTCTATCTCTCAGCGGAGGAATACCGATGGTGATGACATTCAGGCGGTAATACAGATCTTCCCGGAATTCGTCCTTTTTCACCAGAGTGAGCAGGTCTTTGTTTGTTGCGGCAATAATCCGCACGTCCACTTTCTGGTGCTGTCTGGCTCCCACTAAACAGACTTCTTTATCCTGGAGGACACGCAGAAGTTTGACCTGCATGGACAGGCTGGTCTCACTGATTTCATCCAGAAAAATCGTACCGCCCTCCGCCGTTTGAAAAAAACCGGCTCTCGTTTCCATAGCTCCAGTGAAGGCTCCCTTAACATAACCGAAGAGTTCGCTTTCGAGAAGATTCTCTGGAATGCCCCCGCAGTTTATGGGGACAAAGGGTGCCGAAGCTCGCGGCCCATTGTAATGAATGGCTCTAGCCACCAGTTCCTTTCCCGTGCCGCTCTCTCCAGTTATGAGCACGGTCGCCAGGCTTGAAGCCGCTTTCTCTATGGCCCCCCAAATTTTCTGCATGGCCTCGGATTCTCCGATGAGGCCATGGCGGACTTCAGGAAGCGCACGGTCCGGCCGCTCTGATATCCTGCGCAGGTCAAGCTTATCCAAAACCCGCCTGACAGCAGAGAGGAGTTCTTCGTCAGTAAACGGCTTGGACAGGTATTCTTCCGCGCCGAGCTTGACAGCTTCGACAGCCCCCTCGATCGAAGGATAACCCGTGATCATCATCACGCCTATATCTTTGTAATTTTCCTGAATGTGCCGGATAAGACTCAAGCCGTCGATCTCCGGCATTTTTAAATCTGTGATGATCAAGTCAATGGGTGATGACTCAACAATTTTAATTGCCTCGACAGCACCGGGCGCCGTAAAGACAAGATATCCTGCTGTTTCCAAGTTTCTCTTCAAAACTTCCAGCGTGTCCGGTGAGTCGTCCACGACAAGTATTCTTGTTTTCTCTGCAGCGGCCTTCATACTACACCTTCACATGTTTTGCCGACAAATCTGAAATGGGCAGCATAACCTTGATTTCCGTACCCTTGCCCACCTCGCTGTCCACCTCAATCGATCCTCCATGAGAGGTTACGATCCCATAGACAACGGAAAGCCCCAAACCCGTTCCCACGCCCACATCTTTGGTCGTGAAAAAAGGTTGAAAAATCCGGTTTTGAACAGTCTTTTCCATACCCACTCCGGTATCTCTAACGACCAGTGCGACAAACTTATCTGAAGCAAAAGTCCGGAGGATTAACTCACCGCCGTTCGGCATAGCCTGTATGGCATTGACAACGATATTGACTAAAACCTGAGTTATCTGAGACTGGTCCGCAGTCACTTCAGGAAGATCCGGGGGAAGCTGGCGAATCACCTTGATTCCTTCCTTGGCACAGCGGGATTCGAGAAAGTAGAGCCCATCCTCAACAACCTGATTCAGGTTCACCATGGTCTTTTGTGGAGGCATCTGCCGCGCAAACAGCATCAGTTTTTTGATCACTTCACGCGCTTGGAGTGAAGCTCTCATGATTTTCTCGATGTCTGCTTTCGTTTGTGTGGATAGCTCTGAATCTTTCTGTATAAGCTGAGCAAAACCGAGGATACTCCCTATCGGTTCATTCAGCTCATGGGCCACACCAGCGGACAATTGGCCAATTGTCGCCAGCCGGTCGGCATGCCGGAGCTGCTCCTGGAGCCGGTCTTTATCTTCGGCGATCTGCGTCCGTTCGATGATGAGTGCAATCTCCCTGGCTATAGTATCTATGAGGCTTCTTTCTTCCTTCAGAAAAGGCCCCTCGTCAAGTTCCGGCTTATCTTCAGAGTAAGTGACCTCGACAAGCCCTTTCTTCAATCCCCCCACGATTATCGCTGCTTGCTGTTTATGAATTCCCTCCTGAAAATCTGGCGTAGCGTATGTGCGATCACCCAGGGCTATCCTTGCCGAGGCAATCCCCGGATACAACCAAGTCGGGGGGAGAAGCAGAACGATTTGCTGAAGAATTTCATCCAGCGAAAGGCTTCCCTTTTCAATCATCTTTGCGATGCTATACAGACAAGTCAGTTCTTTAACCCTTTCTCTGAGTTCGACCTGTGT
>Ga0180434_10006887_pt1 | contig 12959 bp, 3 predicted proteins | sample SS_ome_7_FD_132453 | JGI IMG/M metagenome (GOLD analysis project Ga0180434, IMG submission 132453) | Hypersaline lake sediment archaeal communities from the Salton Sea, California, USA - SS_1_D_2 metaG | ecosystem: Environmental > Aquatic > Non-marine Saline and Alkaline > Hypersaline > Sediment... | reverse complement strand
GATGCAAAAATACGACCTGATCCTCGTACTCCCGCACGGCGACGTTCAGATTGACGACCGCGTCGAGCATCTCGCTCAGCGCCGTCAATTCGTGATAATGCGTGGCGAACAAGGCCCGGCAGCCGACCCGCCGCGCGAGGTGCTCGGTGATGGCCCAAGCGAGCGAAAGCCCGTCGTAGGTGCTGGTTCCGCGTCCGATCTCGTCCAGAATCACGAGGCTGCGATCGCCGGCATTGTGGAGGATGTTGGCGGTTTCGAGCATCTCGACCATGAACGTCGATTGGCCGCGGGCCAATTCGTCGCTGGCGCCGACGCGCGTGAAGATGCGATCGACCACGCCTAGCCGCATACGTTTGGCCGGGGCCCAACAACCGCAATGCGCCAGCAGCGTGAGCAAAGCCACCTGGCGGATATACGTGCTTTTGCCGGCCATGTTGGGTCCGGTGATTAACGCCAGCGACTCGCCGCCGGCGAGCAAATGCGTTTCGTTCGGGACGAAGCCGCCCTCGAGCAGCGGCGCCACGACCGGGTGGCGGCCTTCCTCAATTTCGAGCAGCGGTTCGTCAACGAACTCCGGCTGACAATATTGCTCGCGCAGCGACAACTCGGCCCAGCCCGCCAACACGTCCACCGCGGCCAGCGCGGCGGCGGCCTGCTGCAAACGCGGGATATAGCCGGCGATCTCGTCGCGCAATTCGACAAAAAGCTGGTATTCCAGTTCGTTCGCGCGCGTCTCGGCCGAGAGCACCTCGCTTTCGTACTGCTTGAGTTCGTCGGTGATGTAACGCTCGGCGTTCTTGAGCGTCTGCTTGCGTACGTAGTCGATCGGCGCCCGTTCGCGTTGGGCGTGCGTGATCTCGATGTAAAAACCGAAGACCTTGTTGAATCCGACCTTGAGCGAGGGGATGCCGGTTCGTTTTGTCTCGCGCGCCTGGAATTCGGTCAGCCAGGTTTCGCCGTCGCTGCCGATCGCGCACAGTCGATCCAATTCAGCATTAAAGCCCGCCGCGATGATGCCGCCCTCGCGCATCGTCGGCGGCGCGTCATGCTTCAGCACGCTCGTCAGACGCTGCGCGGGCTCGTCCAGGCCCTCGATGCGTTCGGCCAACTCGTCGCTTTCGTCGGTGCGCAGCGCCCGCAGCGCGTCGCGCATCGCGGGCAACTGGCACAAAGCGTCGCCCAGGGCGCGCAGGTCGCGCGGGTTGGTGCGTTGCACGCCGAGGCGACCGATCATGCGTTCCATATCGCCCATCTCGCGCAGCGAACCGCGCAGCAGCGCGCGATGGCCGTCTTCCGTCCGCAACGCTTCCACCAGCCGTTGTCGACGGCGAATCCTGTCGACATCTCGCAACGGATAGCAGAGCCATTGTCGTAACAGCCGCGCGCCCATCGGATTGCGCGTGCGATCCACCGCGGCCAGCAACGAATCGGCTCGCTTACCGGTCCGCAACGTCCGCTCGACCTCCAACGACCGCAACGTAACCTGGTCCAGCAGTAAATAATCGTCGGTCGACAACCTTTTCGGCGGTTGCAAATGTCGTATGACGGCTCTCTGTGTCTCACGGGCATAGGCCAGCAACGCGCCGGCGGCTTGCAGCGAGGCGTCGATCGTCTCGAAGCCGAAGCCGAGCAATCCGCGCGTTTCAAACTGCTCCTCAAGCAGCTTCTCCGCGCGATGCGGGTTGAAATCGGTCGCCGGGCGATACGTCACCGCGGCGCCGCTGCGTTCTCGTATCTCCAACTCCAACGGATGCCGACCGGCTTCGTGCCATTCGGCCAGCAGCACCTCGGCCGGATCAATGCGGCAAACCTCGTCGAGCAGGCGTCGGTCGTCGCAAAGTTGCACGAAGAGGCGGCCGGTGGATATTTCGAGCGTGGCGACGCCCGTCTCGCCCTTTTGTTGGCATATCGCGGCCAGGATGCAGCTTTGCGCGCCGTCGAGCAGGCCGTCGTCGGTCAGCGTGCCGGGCGTGACGATCCGCGCGACGGCGCGTTTGACGACGCCCTTGGCCTGCTTGGCGTCCTCGATCTGCTCGCTTATCGCGACCTTGTGTCCGGCGGCGACCAGCTTGGAGAGATAGCTTTCCAACGCATGGTGCGGGATGCCCGCCAACGGCGTTTTGCCCCTGTCACGCGACGTCAGCGTAATCCCGAGCACCTTGGCGCCCAGCTTGGCGTCGTCGTAGAAAAGCTCGTAGAAATCGCCCATGCGAAACAGCAGGATCGCGTCGGGCGTCTGCCGCTTGTGCTCCCAGTATTGGCGCATCGCGGGCGTCAGCTTCTCGTCCGCCGGCGGCTGCGCCTCGGGGGTCGGCGAGTTGTTCGTCTCCACGCGCGTCATTAACAGAGAATGTAATCGAGCCGCCCCGGCGCCTCAACGTTTCGGGTAAAGTCACGACGTCACGCAATTGAAAACCCGAGCGCCAGCGAGGGCCGCGCAATCAGAGCCCCAAGCGCGAGCGAGGGCTAACGTTGGACTCCCCAAAGCCCTCGCTCGCGCTCGGGGCTCTGATTATCCACGACGGCACCGGACAGTATCGACCGGGGCGTCGGCCGCTTTCATAATTCTGTACTTTTTATTTCTTCACTCTTCCTCGCCAAGGATATAGCGTTTGAACCATGCCAGATCCCATTCCATTTTGGCCTTGCGCATGCTGAGTTTGCCCAGGCCGTGGCCCTGCGCGGGGTATTGCAGCAGCATCGAAGGCGTGTTGGTGTACTTGTGCAACGCTCGGTAAATCGCCTGGCTATGCGCCACCGGCACGCGCGGATCTCCCGAGCCGCAGTGCACCAGCGTGGGCGTGACGACCTTGTCCATATTCCAGATCGGCGAGGCGTTGCGATAGGCTTCGGGCTGTTCCCAGGGCAGGCCGCGCATGTAATTGATTACATGGCCGGGCGTATCCTCGACGCTCCACTGGATCAACATGTCGGCGATGCCCGCCCCGCTGCTGGCGGCCTTGAAGCGCGTCGTGTGCGTGATGATCGCGTTCGTCAAAAAGCCGCCGTTGCTCCAGCCCATAACGCCGAGCTTGTCGCCGTCGGCGATGCCGCGTTCGATCATGGCGTCCACGCCCGTCAGAATGTCGCGGACCTCGATGTCGTTTTCCTGGCCGATCAGGTCGGTCATGAACTTGTCGCCGTAGCCGGTCGAACCGCGATAGTTCGGGCTCAGCATGGCGTAGCCGTTAACGGCCATGATCGTGCGGCCGTAACACCAATAACGGAAGGCGTAGTACGTCGCGGCGGTCGGTCCGCCGTGCAGTTCGACGATCATCGGCAGCGGGCCGTCCTTCTTCGGATCGTGGCCGAAGGGCAGCTCGAGCACGCCCTCGACGGTGTCGCCGTTGGCGCCTTTCCAGCTCACGATCGAAAGCTGGGGCAACTTCCAGGTCTTCATCTGCGGGTTCATGTCGGTCAGCGGGCGATATTTCCCCGGCCCCTCGACCAGGAACAACTCGCGGGCATGCTCGGGCGCGTTGTAGATAATCGCGAATTCGTCGCACGCCGGAGAGAAGCTGTAGGCGCGAACGGCGATGTCGCCGGGCGTAAGCTGATGCATGGCGCCCTGCTTGCCGTCGCGCACTTCAGTAATGGAATAAACGTGAGCGCGGGCGTGGAAGTCGCCCAGGAAGCAAAGGTCGCGCGAGTTCGGCCGCCAATGCAGTCCGCCGCCGACGGTCATGCCGTTGGTCGGGCGATCCAGGCGACGAACTCTGCACTGATCGTCGATCTTCTCGGCAACGAACAGTTCGTTCGGATAGCCGTCCCAGCCGACGGAGAACGCCAGCGCCTCCGAGTCCGACGACCAAGCCAGTTCCTCGAGCCAACCGTAGGGCGACAGGGCGTCCTCGCGGTAGAGCTTGTCGGGCAGCGTAACGACCATTCCAGACTCGGCGTCATAAACATCGACGTGCGACCAGCCCTCGTTCGTGATGAGTTCGTCGTCGGGCGCCGTGTGCATGGCGATGAATTTTTCGTCGGGCGAGACCTTGAAGCTGTGGATATAGCGTTTTTCATCGACGAGTTGTTCGGTGCGCCAGCTTTTCAGATCGAGGCGCCAGATTTCGCTGACGGCCCGCTTGCCGTGGCTGAAGTCGATCGAGTCGGAAGTGCTGTCGCGCAGATCCTTCCACTCGTCGTCGTTCTGATCGCGTTCGGTCATGTAATACAACGTGCGGCCGTCTTTCGACAGTTCGTACCCGGCGACGCCGTCGTCGAAACGCGTGACCGGAATCATGCGCTCGCCGTCGAGCGAAATCCGCCAAACCTGCCGTTCGCCGTTGCGCGGCGGATCGTCCTCGTCGCCGCGCGCGCTCGTGAAATAAATCCACTTGCTGTCGGGACTCCATTGCGGCGAGCCGTCGGAGGCCGAGTCGAAAGTCAACCGCCGAGCTTCGCCGCCGGAGGTCGATACGACCCAGATGTCGTAATCGCGACGATCGGATTGATCTTTCCACCGCAGATCCGTGAAAGCCACATGCTCGCCGTCGGGCGACATGACGCAGCCTCGCAGCATCGCCACGCTGACGTAATCGTCGATCGTGATGTCGTGATCCCGGACCGGTTCGTCGGCGAAACCAACGGCCGCGAAGGACGCCAACGACAATAATGCAATAACGGCGGGTACAGATTTACGCACGGCTGATCTCCTGTCTGGTAACTAACGGCTCGAAGTAAAACAATACTCATCATCCTTGCCGGCGACCGCTCGCTGGCGCTCGGGGCTCTGATATCGTCGCCGACTGACTCGTGTCATTCGACGAACGTGCGAAACCGGCCGCGTCTGGGGCGACGCCCGAAGCTCGGCAGGGCCGTGACGACCAACGCGGCGGCGGCGGCGATCGCCGATACGATCGTCGCCTTAAATAACAAGGCTGAAAACGATGCGGCGCCGGCGCCAGACCAATAATGCAAATGAAACAGATAGAGAGCCTGTCCCGGCCAGGCGGCGGCAAGCATGATCAAGCCGCGAACCCACCAAACGTTCACGTTGCCGACTTCGCGGAGTTTCGTGACGAACAAGCCGGTCAGGCCGAGCGTGAAGGCATGCACGCCCAGGGCGTCGGCGCTGCCGAGATCCTGCGCCAAACCCGCCAGCCACGCGGCGATGCGGGCGTCGTGCCGCGGGGCCGTCAAGCCGTAAATGACCGCCATAATCAAAAACGGATCGAGATGCGACCACCCCAGCAACGAAGCCGCCCCGATCTGGAATACGTAAACAAGGCCCAACGCGATTGCGAATCTGCCCCAGGACATGAATGCTCCGTTATTCGTCCGGTCGTCCGGTACAAGGGCCGCACGCTGCGAAAAGCCGCCCGCCCGGTTCGGTCCCGGACGCTACTATGGTTCGGTGCGGGGTTCGGACGCCATGTCTCCCTGGTAATTGATCGGGACGGGCGTCTTGAAGCGGCGCGGCGAACTGAGCACGACGCCGCCCGTCAATCGTTCATACCCGATCTGAATCTCCACCTGCTTGCCTTCGAGGTGCAACTCGCTCGGCCATTGCAGAGGCATGCCGTAATAATAGCCGCCAACGGCTCTTCGGTTAACACGAATCGGCCGGGCTTCCCGCTCGTTGAACTGCCAGCCGTGCACGAGCTTGCGCTCGGTCCGATTCCCGTGGCCGGTCGGCGTCAGTTCGTAAATCCAAACGAGGATATTGCCGGGTACAAAAGCGCCTTTTTCGGTCTGGCCCGAGACAAAATAAACGGTGGTTTTGAAACCGCGTACACGTTCGGAATCCTGAAGCCAATACGGCTGATTCCAAAAGGAGACGATCTGAACGATGTCGTCGCGGGTTTCAATTCCCGTGGAATCGATACGGTTCTTTTCGCGGCCGTCGCCGCCGCCCTTACCCAACCAGGTCGAGCCCTGTGATCGACTGGCGGTGGTTTGGCAGCCGGTCGCCGCAAGCACCGCCAGCGCCGTCAGCACGCCGCCGAGATATGCACGTTTGCTATCGCATACCGTCTCGAACATTAGGGTCACCGATATTCCATTCTCGAATCATTCCACTGCGAACCGCCGCCGCCCGCCATTGACAACGGAACGTCGTATGAATCCGTCTCGGCGCCGTAAGCCGAGGGATCGGGCTCGTTCGTGCCGCCTGCCGGCGCGGGACCGTACGACTCCTCCTCGTTTTCGTCGTCCTCGGATTCAACAACTTCCCGCGGCGCCGCCTTCTTGACCTTGCGTTTCGGGAACGGGCCGATGGTTTCGCGGCGCGTGGCGGGACGCAGATCCTCCGCCCGCACGCGCAGATCACCCATAAGTTCGCTGGACAACACTTTATCCGGCAGTCGTCCCGTGCGATCCCGCTCCTGAATGGACACTTCGCGGAAATCCTCAACCGAACGAACGACGCGCGGCGTGAGAATCACGAGCAGTTCGGTCTTCGAGGAATCCGTACTGCGATTGCTGAAAAGCGGACCGAAGATCGGAAGATCGCCTAGGATCGGAATCTTTTGTTCGCGCTCTTCGTCGCTAGTCTCGATCAAGCCTCCGAGCACTACGGTTTCGCTGTCCTTGACGGTGACGACCGTCTCGGCCTCGCGTTTGAAGAAGATCGGCGACGTTACGCCCTGCCCCACGTCCACGGTCGAACCGGTGATGTCCGAGACCTCCTGGACGATTTCCATGCGAACGAAGCCGTCGGGATTGATGTGCGGCGTAACGACCAACTTGATGCCGACGTCCTTGCGCGAAACGTTGGTTGAAACCACGCCGCCGACGCCGGTGGTCGTGCCGGCCGCGTAGGGGACGTCGTTGATGATTTCTATGCGGGCTTCCTGGTTGTCCATGGCCACGATCTGCGGCCGCGAAAGGATGTTGAGGCTGCCCTCGTTTTGCAGCGTGCGGACCAGGAAGTTGAAATCGGCGCCGGTGATGGTGAACGTGAAACCGCCGAGCCCGGTTCCCGCGGCGCCGATGTCGGTGCCGCCGACGAAATCGAACGTCGTCGTGTCGGTCGGCCCGGCCTTGGTATATTGCAGATCCTGGAATGCGAACTCGACGCCGAGATCGAGCGAGTTGTCCATCGTCACTTCGACGATTAACACCTGGATCATGACCTGCGGCGGCGGCTGGTCGAGATTGTGCAGGATGTCCAGTACGTCGGACTCGCGCCGCGGATCGTAGTCGAGGATGATGCGGTTGGTGTCCTCGCTGGCGATCGCCGTGATTTCGCGCTCCTGGCGCTTCGACACGGATATCTCGTCGGCCAACTCGTTCATCCGCTGCTGCTCGGCCTCGCTATATTCGCTGATGGCTTGCTGGATGGCGATGGCCGGATTGTTGTGCGGCTCGAAAACGATGGTTTTGCGCTCCTGGATCGGTTCGCTGTCGAGCGTGAGAATCAACTCGTCCACCAGATCGAGATAGCCGGTCGTGCCCGCCGCGATGACCGAGTTGGTGCGCATGTCGGTGGTGAAGGCCAGATGTTGCCGCCCGCCGGCGACCATGTCGCCCAGAGACAGAGTGAATTCCTGGTTCTCATCTCCCCCGCCGCCGCCGCCCCCGGTAGCGCCGCTGGATTCAAAGAGTTCCTCCAGCATGGTTACGATTTCCTCCGCGTCGGAGTTGCGCAGCTTGAAAATGCGAATGTTGGCCGCCGCCGGCGGAACGTCCAGCGCCGCCACCAGCGATTCCATCAACGGCATGCTCTCGGGCGGCGCGGTGACCACCAGCGAGTTCGTGCGCAAATCGTCGATAACCACGATTTCCTTGCGCAGCGCCTTGAGCGTTTCCAGGCCGATCTCGGGATGCTCGCGCTGGAAAATCAGCATGACCTGATTGAAATCCTCGGAGGAGCTGGTGCTGCTCGAACCGCCGCCGACGCTGCCGCCCTTGCCTTCCAGAATGCTGCGGAGCAACTCGCCCGCGTCCTCGGCGTCGGCCTGCTCCAGTTCGAATATGCGGACGATGGCGCCGGCGCCCTCGACCGTGTTGAAATCCTTGATGAAAGTCTCGATATCCTTAACGACCGCGGGCGGACCGATCGCGATAACCGAATTCGTCGTCTCGTCGTGAGTCACGGTCAGGTCGGCGTCCGCCCCGCTGGCTTGCGCGTCGAACAGATCCTGCGCGCTCTGGGCCATGTCCTGAGCCTTGCCGCGACGTATCGGAATGATCCGCGTCACGCGACCCGGCTCGGCGGGCTTATCGAGCACGTCGACCCAGCGCTCGATCATGACCATGTCCTCGGCCGAAGCGGCGAGCAGCAAATTGTTCGAATAGGGATCCGCCGCGATGTGGATCGGCGTGCCCTTCATCTCGCTGTCCAGGTCGCTCCGGCTTTCGTCGACCATGTCCTGCAACAACTGCGCGATGTTCGCCGCGCTGTTGAGCCTCACCGCCCGCACCTTGAACTGCACGGTCGGATCGAAGGCCTGGTCGAGGTTGTCGATCAGGTCGTTGGCTTCGAGCAGGTAGTCGCGCGTGCCGGTCATCACCAGCGAATTGCTGCGGGCGTCGGCGAAGACGAACAACACGTCTTCCTGGCCGCCCTCGCTGACGTCGCCGACAGCGTCCTTCTTCTTGTCGAACAATTCCTGGATCATGCCGGCGAGCTTGGCCGCATCGGCGTATTGCAACCGCCGAAATTCGCTGTCAACCACGCTGTAAGCTTCGGCCAGATCCAACCGCAGCGCCAAATCCTCGATCACCGTGATCATGGTTTCAGAAGCGAAAATGACCAGCGAGTTCGAGCGGTCGTCGGCGCGGATAATGGCGCCGTCGCGGGCCTGGTTCTGATCGCCGCCGAGCGCTTCGAGTCGTTTGTCGAGCAGATCCTCCAACTGTTCCTGCAGTTGCGAGGCCTGGATGTTTCGCAGTTGTATTATGTAGGGCTTCAGGTTCAAGTCGATGCTGGGCTTGTCCAGTTCGTTCACCACGCCGGCCGCCAACAGCACCGCGTCCTCGCGACCTATCACGAATACCGTGTTGCTGCGTTCGTCATGGCTTACGACGACGTTGTAAGGCAAGCCGCGACCGGCCAGTCCGGGCGGCACCGGCGGCATCACGCCCGTCTCCATCCCGGCGCTGTCGCCTTCCGACGGACGCTTCAAGGCTTTCTTCGAGTCGTCGAACATTTCCTGCAGAAGCTCGGCGATTTTCTCGGCGTTAGCATGCTTGAGCGCGAACGACTTGACCTCGACCTCGGCCCCGATCGGCAGCGAATCGAACAAGCCGACGATTTCCATCAGCGCCGCGCTGTTCTTCTCGTTCGAGAAAATGATCAGCGAGTTCTTGCTCTTCTCGGCGAAAATCGCGATCGGCTTGTCGAGATCCAACGGCGGAAGCTCCTGCCCGCTCGCGGTTTTCATGATCAGCTTGCGCAGCAGCGGCGTGTCGCTCTGCTGGCCGCGCCCGGAGCGCTCCATCGCGATCAGTTCGGTCAGCGTCTCGGCCAGATCTTCGGCCCGCGCGTTTTCCAGATCGACGATCGTAACCAACGCCGTGCTGAAATCGTCCTCGGGCGGAAGCTCGATGTCGATACCCTCTATCATCCGCTCGATCTCGGCGATGTCCGAGGGCGTGCCGACAATCTGGATGGCGTTGGATCGCTCGACCGCTTGGATCGAAGGCTTGGCTTCGTTGGGTAATTCGCGAATGGAGGCGAGTTTTTCAAGCGCCTGCTCGATCAACAAGGTCGCTTCCGCCGCGCGAATGTGCTTGAGCGGCACGAGCTTGGCCTGCGTCTCGATCGTTTCGATGTCAAGTTTGTCGATCAGCTCCGCGATCAACTCCATGTTGGTTTCGGACGCCGCGATGATCAGCGCGTTGCTGCGGGCCTCGGCGACGATGCTGAATTGATCGACGCGGTCACTCCCGCCGCCGCGCGTTTCCAGCAGTTTATTCAGCGTCTCTTCCAGAGCCGGGGCGATGGCGGCCGCCTTGGAGTTTTGAAGCTGGAATACCTCGATCACGGCCTGCGGCGTCGAGCTTTCCATCATCAACAACATCTGAACGATGAAATCAACGTCGTTCTCGTCGCCCGTGATGATGATGCGCCGGCTGTCGAGCGGGGTGGCGACCACGTCGCCGCGCAGTTGGCCGCTGACGCTGCTGAGCAATCGCTGCTGTTCCGATTGACGCGGCGACATCGGACGCTCGGGCGCCGGGGTTGTCGGGGGCGGCGCGGCGGACGGTTGCGGTTCGGCGGCTTGAGCGGCGACCTGTAAAATCAATGTCGAAGTCAACCGAGGCGCCAGGGCCGTCATGCCGACGAACGGCGTGGCGTATCCGGCGCGCGTGGCATAGCCGGCCTCGGCTGTGCGACTGGCCGCCGCAATACCCGCTCGCCGGCGCTCGGAGCTCTGATTAATACGGCCGACACGGGGGTCGGCCGCTACGTGCGGAACTGCCGCTCTCGACTGTTTACGTTGGGCGCCCGAGTCGAACTCCACGTTGCGGCTGGACCAACGCATGGGAACCGCGGTCAAACGCGGCGCGTTTTCCGCCGGCGCCTCCCAGTTCCAGCTTCGGCGACGCGAACCGCCGCTGCTACGACGCGGCGTGCTGCTTCTCGAAGGCGAACTGCGCCGGCGGCTGGGGGTGCTGCGCGTTCCGGAGCCGCGCGAACGCGAACGCGAGCCGCTGCTCGTGTTCCTCTGTTGCAAATCCTCGATCAATTGTTCCGCCTCGGCGGACGAAAGATTGACCAGTTCAATAACTCGCGTAACCGGCTTCTCGGGCCGAATATCCCGCAACTGATCCACGACCGTCTTGACCATCGCGGTTTGCGAGGGCTCGCCGAAAGCGACGATCGCATTGGAATGCTCGTCAGCCGAGACCGTCACCATACGCGCCAGACGGCCGGTGCGTTCCGCGATTTCCTGCTCGCTGCCGTTTACCAAATCCTGAACCGTGGCGGCCAATGTAAAGGCGTCCTGCCCCCACGGCACCGGAATAATCACGAACTGATTGACCGCGATGTCCTTGTTATCGAAACGTTCGACCAACGACTGCACTTCCGCGATCTGACGTTCCGAACCGTACACCACGATCGTGTTGTTATTGTCGTTGCCGATCAAGCGCGGGCCTTGCGCCGCGTCGATACCCCCGCCGCCGCGCCGACTCCCCCCCCCGCCGCTCTCGCGCATACCGGCGGTCTCGTCCAGGAACGGCTGTATATACGTAATCAATTGCGACGGCACGGCCTGCTCGACCTTGATCGTGGCGAATTGACGGTGAGCCACCAAAGCGCCCTCAAGCTCCGCGATCACGGCCTGCTCGACCTTGTTGATGTCGTCGATCCGCCCGTAAACCATGACGGAATTCGTAGACGGATCGGCGACGGCCTGTACGTCCAGGATCGCCCCGCCGCCGCTCGTGCTCGGCGTGAATCCCCCCCGCCGTCCGCCGCGACGCCCTCCGCTCGAACGACTCGGCGTCGCGCTCCCCCCCGAAGCGAAACTGTTGATCGCATCAGCAACGACCGTCGCGTCGGAACGATCGAGCACGAAGATTCGGAATTGTTTCTCCCGTTCAGGCGCCACGTCGCCGTCGATTGCATTAATGACTTGGTCCACGAACAAAAACGTCTCGCTCGAACCGACGACGATTACGCTGTTGGTGCGCGTATCGGGCATGGCGGTGAACGCGTCGATGTCCATCCCTTCTTCGCCCAGCGTGCTCTTGAGCTGCATGAACTCCATCAAGGCCGCCTTGACCGAATCTACCACGACCGCGGCGTCGGCGTGCTTGAGCGGGAATACGCGAATTTGCATGTTCTCGGTGGGCTGATCGAGCAACGCGACGATGTCAAGCATCTGCTCGAATACTTCGTCCGGGGCGCGTACCAACAACTTGCTCGAATTGTCGTCCGGAATAACCACGACCCTGCCGGTTGTTTGCGTCGCCTGTTGGCGTGCATTGCGCCTGCCGCCGCGCCGTCCGCCCGAGGACGCCGATGAGCCGCCGGCGCCGCCGAAAATCTGGATCAACTTGTCGGCCAGCTTGTCGGGCTTGGCGAAGGTGACGGCGATCTCGCGTATATCCTGTCGGTTCTGGCGATCGAGCTTTTCGACATGTTCGAGAATCAGTTCGCGCTTGTCTTCCGGCGCGAAGACCAGGATGGTGTTGGTGGCCGGCTCGGCGGTTATGCGAACCTGGAGGTTCGTGCCGCCCGCCGATGCGTTGCGTCCCCCCCGTCGCGCGCCGCGCCCGCCTCCGCTCGCGACTGCGCCGGTGGCGAACATTTCCTCGACGACCTGCGCGATTCCGGCCGCGTCGCCGTACTTGCACACGTACATCTCGACTTCCGAAATCGCGCCCTGGAAATCGAGCTTCTCGATCTGCTCCTTAACGGTGTCGTCGTCCTTGGCCTGTACGACGTAAATAAGCGTGTTGTTGCGCGGGTCGCCCGAGATTGTAACCGGACCGAGATCCGCCGGGCTGCCGCCGCCGCCGCGCGCTCCGCCGCGTCCGGGCATTCCGCTCGCAGCTCCGAAAAGTTCCTGCAACAGCGGCAGAATATCGTCGACCTTGGCTTCCTGGAGCGCGTAATGCTTGATGACGGTAACGTCGCCGCCCTCTAGTCCTTCCAGTTCATCGATGACGTCCTTGACGATTTTCATCACTTCCTTCGGCGCCGAAACAAGCAACGAATTGGTGATGTTGTTCGGGACGATCGTGACCGATTCGACCTTGGCGCTGACGTCGCCGCCGACCGAGACCATCTGTTGTTGAATCATCTCCATGAGCTGCTGTTGTTGGTTGCGACCGCGCGAGGGCGTGGATTGACGACGAGTCTGAGCGCTGCGCCCGCCGAGCCCCAATACCTCCTTGATGTTGGCGGCGGTTTCCGTCGCGTCCAGATTCTTCATCTGGATGACCTCGATGTCCACCTCGGCCGGCGAGATGTCCAGCTCGCGCAGCAATTGGATGATGTCCGGCAGCAACGCCTCGTCGCACTTGACGATGATGTAGTTATGGCTGGCGTCGGTGGCGATGCG
>Ga0180434_10006886_pt1 | contig 12962 bp, 12 predicted proteins | sample SS_ome_7_FD_132453 | JGI IMG/M metagenome (GOLD analysis project Ga0180434, IMG submission 132453) | Hypersaline lake sediment archaeal communities from the Salton Sea, California, USA - SS_1_D_2 metaG | ecosystem: Environmental > Aquatic > Non-marine Saline and Alkaline > Hypersaline >... | reverse complement strand
CGGGCCACCTCGTCGAACACCTCCAGGGGCCGGACCAGGTAGTCCACCGACACCGTGCACATCGCCCCGTCGAATGAGGCGTCGGCGAACGGCAGCGCGGGATCGCGGTTGAGATCGTGGACGACTCGCTCGTGGGCCTGCGGGTTGCGGTCGAGCTCGGCGGCGTTCATGCCGAGCACGACCAGCCGTTGCGGGGTCCGGGCCAGGTGTGACACCCAGGAGCTGCACAGGTCGAGCACCTCGCCGTCCAGGCCGAGCTCGTCGTAGAGGTCCCGCACGGCGGCGATGGCGCCGTCGTCGATGTGCTGCACCAGCCGGGCCTGGGTGTAGAAGCGACGGTCGTCGTCCTCATCGGACCGGCTGAAGAAACCGTCGGGGAAGCCCTCGTAACGGTCCTGCTTGTGATCTTGGTCGCGGTCCCCGCCGGGTACGGAGTCGTCGGTCATCAAAGCCCTCCCGCCTTTCCGGTCCCGCTAGAGTCGGGTGTCACCATGGCTCATCCTCCCCGGCTTTTCATCGCCGGCGCTCTCGCAGTGATCTTTCTGGCGGGCAGTGCAGTCCTCCTGCCGGCCCGGGCGGTGGCCGCGGAACTGAGTGACTATCTGTGGCAAGCCCGCCCGCTGCTGGTGTTCGCACCCACCGACAGTGATCCGAGGTTGGCCGAGACGATGCGCCGCATCGAGGCCAGCAGCTGTGATTTCGCCGACCGCGACATGGTGCTCGGCCGGATCGTCACCGCGGGCACCAGCACCCTCGGCGGTGACGTCGTCGGCACCGGCCAGGCGCAACGGTTGCTCTCCCGGTTCGGGATCGGCGAGAACGGCTTCGCCGTGGTGCTGATCGGCAAGGACGGCGGGGAGAAACTGCGCGTCAACGACATCCCGGATCTCCAGACGATCTACGCGGTGATCGACGGCATGCCGATGCGGGGCCGCGAGGTGAGCGCCGATCCGGGCGGGTGCTGAGAGGACGGGTCTCCGTCCCGGTTGGTGATTCGGCGAGGGTGGCCCGAGCCAGAGAACAACTGTTCACCTTCCCGTCTGCCCGCCGTCGCCGCGAGCCGCGCGCCCCGGCACCCGAACGGTTAACGTGTCGCCCGCACACCGTCGAGCAGCGAGGTACTGATGTTCGAGACTCTGGACACACCCCAGTTGGCGCGGTTGCGGCGCAAGGTCACGCTGCTCTCCGGGGGCGGAACCTTCCTCGACGGATTCGACCTGGTGATCATCGCGGTGGCGCTGCCGGTGCTCAAGGACTATTTCCCCGGCATGGGGCCGGGGATCATCGCCCTGATCGCCGCCTCGGCCATCTTCGGCGCGCTGATCGGGGCCACCCTGGGCGGCCGGCTCACCGACAAATATGGCCGCAAGGCGATGTACCTCCTCGACCTGGCCTGCTTCGTCGTCTTCGCCCTGGGTGCGGCGCTGGCCTGGGATCCGTGGTCCCTGATCGTCTTCCGGTTCCTGCTGGGCCTGGGCATCGGCGCGGACTATCCGATCTCGGCCACCCTGGTCGCCGAGTTCAGTTCGTCGAAAGGACGCGGTGCGCACAGCGGCAGCCTCGGCGCGATGTGGTTCGTCGGAGCGCTCGCTGCCTACGTCACCGGTATCCTGCTGGAGCCGCTCGGCCCCGACTCCTGGCGCTACATGTTCCTGGTCGGAGCCGTCTTCGCGATCATCGTGCTGATCCTGCGCCGGACATTGCCGGAGTCACCGCGCTGGCTGGCCTCGGTCGGTCGCGAGGAGGACGCCCAGGAGATCATGCGGCACCTCACGGGACACAACGTGGAGATCCCCACCGGCACAATCAAGCGGCAGCCGATCAGCGCACTCTTCAACGAGAAGTACCGGCGGATAACCATTTTCGTCACCGGGTTCTGGACCTGCTACGCAATCGCCTACTACGGCATCACCATCTACACCCCGACCATTCTCGACGAGTTCAACGAGGACGGTTCACGCTCCGTCGCCTATCTCGGCGCCGGCGTGGTTGCGCTGGTCGGCCTGATCGGCGCCTTCATCGGACTCAACCTGGCCGACCGGTGGGGGCGCCGCCCGCTGATCATCACCTCGTTCAGCGGTCTGGCCGTGGCGTTGCTGATCCTCACCGTGTCGCCCGCCCCCGGCCTGGGATTCCTCGTGGTGCTGTTCAGCGTCGCGGTGCTCTTCGCCAACATGGGTGGCGGCATCCTCAACTTCGTCTACCCGACCGAGCTGTACCCCACCGGAATCCGGGCGACCGGCATGGGTTTCGCGACCAGCGTCAGCCGGATCGGCTCGATCCTGGGTGTCCTGGTCTTCCCCGGGATGATCGCGGCCTGGGGCCAGCAGGTGGCGCTGGGCTTCTTCCTCGCGGTCGCGGTGCTGGCCCTGGTCATCTGCCTGCTACTGGCCCCGGAGACCAACGGCCGGAGCCTGGAAGAACTCGCCCGCGAAGGCGACTACGAAGGAGAGCTTGCCCACCCATGAGCATTCCGGGCACTGTCTGGCTGAGCATGTGGGGTGCCGGGGAACACCCCTCGGACGCGGACTTCACCGCGGTCGCCGACTGCGAGGTCATCCGCGGTGTGGAGATCTGGACCGAACATCCCCGTGCCGAGTGGGAGATCGAGAAAGCCGCCCAGCACGGCCTTCAGGTCGGGATTCATCTGCCCTTCCACGACCTCAACCCGGTCTCCGACGACCCGGTGGTGGCCGAGCGCGCGCTGCAGCGCAACCGCGAATGGCTGCGCCACCTGTCGCGTTTCGGCGGTGTTCACGCGGTACTGCACGGGGGCTACGCCGCCAGCGCCGCGGACCGGGACGCCAAGCTTCCCCGGCTCGTCGAAGTCACCGCGCAACTGAACGCCGAGGCAGGCGAACTCGGCATAGCACTGTTGCTGGAGAATCTGATTCCGGACACCTTGGGCTACAGCCACATCATGGCGTCCAGCCTCGCCGAGTGGGCGACCCTGGTCGCCGACGCCGGGTGCGGGGCGGTTCTGGACACCGGCCACTCCGCCGCCTCCGGAATCTCGCTTCACGACGTCTTCGACACCCTCGGGCCTTCGGTTCGGGCGATCCACCTGTCGGACAACGACGGGACGAGCGATCTGCACCTTCTGCCCGGAGACGGCAACGACGTGACCGCGGATCTGGGCGGGATCCTCGCCGGCATCGGCTACGACGGGGTGATCACCTACGAGATCAGCCCGCTGCGCTACTCGCTGGACACCATCATCGCCCGCATCACCGCCGACGCGAGCGGCTGACCCATGCGGCCCCTCAGCGAGTTCGACGCCACCGACGTGGCCGCGGTCTTCACCGACATCGACGACACCCTGACCTGGGAGGGCGCGCTGGTGCCCGAGGCCTACGCGGCGATCGTCCGCCTCGCCGAGGCCGGGGTGACCGTGGGGCTGGCCACCGGGCGGGCCGGTGGTTTCGCCGAGGTCCTGTCCCTGCTGTGGCCGGTCGCCTTCGCCGTCTCGGAGAACGGCGGATACGCCGTGTTGCGGGGCGGGCAGGCCCGCTACTGGGACCCGCCCGCGCAGCGGCAGGCCGCCGCGCAGCGCCTGGCGGCCCTGGTCGAGGCGGCCGCCGAGGAACTGCCGCAGGTGCCCCTGGCCGTGGACACCCCGCTGCGCCGGGTCGACGTCGCGTGGGACCTGCACGAGCACGCGAACGTGAGCCGGTCGGACACCGAGAAGCTGGCCGCCCTGTGCCGCCGGCACGGCGCCACGGTGCTGACCTCGAGCATCCACCTGCATGCCTTCTACGGCGACCACGACAAGGGGACGATGCTGCTGCGACTGGCCGGCGAGCAACTCGGTCTCGGTGAGGACGAGGCCCGCGCCCGGTGCGTGTTCGTCGGCGACTCGCCCAACGATCAGGCCGGGTTCCGGACATTCCAGCGATCGGTCGGCGTGGCCAACGTCGCCTCGCACACCGATCGGCTGGACCCGCCGCCGGCGTTCATCGCCGCCGAGCCGGGCGGATTCGGCTTCGCGGCGGTCGCCGAGCGCGTGCTCGCGGCGCGGTGAGGGGTCAGACCCCGATCTGTCCGTCCGGGCGCCACACGGCCACCACCGCCGGTCGTGCGGTGCCGTTACCGCCCTCCGGCCAGCGGGACAGCGGGTTGTCCAGGCTGCTGTCGTCATGCTCTCCGGGGTGCTGCACGCACACCGTCACCAGCTCCGCCGAGACCGTCGGCCCGCAGGTCTCGGCCCCGATCGGGACGGTCAGGAACTGGCGGGTCTCGCCGCGGTTGGGCCCCTCCAGCGCCACCGCGAAGAGCCCGTCGTTGGACCCCAGCGCGTTGCCGTCGGTGGAGATCCACAGGTTGCCGAACTCGTCGAAGGCGAGGTTGTCCGGACACGAGATCGGGCTGACCTTCGACTTGTCGAAACCGCCGAAGTAGGTGTCCGCGGCGGCGGGATCACCGCAGACCAGCAGCAGATCCCAGGTGAACGACGTGCCGGCGTGGTCGTCGGTGATCTCCAGGATCTGGCCGTTCTTGTTGTCGTTGCGCGGGTTGGCCGCGTCCGCCGCCGGCTTGTCCGGAGCGCCGCGCTGGGTGTTGTTGGTCAGCGCGACGTAGACCTTGCCGGTCGCGGGGTTGGCCTCGAAGTCCTCCGGGCGGTCCATCTTGGTGGCGCCGGCGGTGTCGGCGGCCAGCCGGGTGAACACCGCGACCTCCTGCGCGCTCATCCCCTCGACGAGGGACTCCGCCCGGCCGTCGGGGCCCGAGCGCAGCAGCGGGATCCAGGTGCCCGACCCGCGGAACGCGCCTGCGGCCGGCAGCGCGCCGGAGCCGTCGATCTGATCGGCGGGGATGTCGCTGGAGAGCTTGGCCACGTACAGCGTGCCCTCGTCGAGGATGCGCATGTTGGCGGCCATCGCCGCCGGGTCCCGGCCGGGCTGGACCGCGCGGCTCGAGACGAACTTGTACATGTAGTCGAAGCGCTCGTCGTCGCCGCTGTAGGCCACCACGGTGCCGTCGGCGGTGACGTGGATGGTGGCGGCCTCGTGCTTGAACCTGCCCATGGCGGTGTGCTTGACCGGGGTGGACTGCGGATCCCACGGGTTGAGTTCGACGATCCAGCCGAACCTGTTGACCTCGTTGGGCGTCGCGGTCAGGTCGAATCGGGGTTCGAAATCCTCCCAGCGCCGGCCGCTGGGCTCGACCTTGATGCCGTAGCGCTTCCAGCGCTGCGCAATCTCCGCGGAGGGGGCTTCCGAGCCCTCCGCGGCGCCGAAGTAGATGTGGAAGTTCTCCTCACCGCAGAGCACGGTTCCCCACGGGGTGATCCCGCCGGCGCAGTTGTTCAGCGAGCCGGTGACCGCGCGGCCCGACGGGTCGGCGGCGGTGACGACGAACTCGCTGCCGGCCGCGGGCCCGGTGAGCTCGAAGGGGCTGTCGGCGGTCAGGCGCCGGTTGTACCGGCCCATCACCGGGGTGAGGCCGTCGGGGCCGCGCTCGACCTCCACCACCGACAGCCCGTGGGCGGCCAGGGCGATCTCGACCTGCTCGCGGGTCGGATTGTCGGCGTCGTAGCCGGGGAACATGAACTGCTCGGTGGTGTACTCGTGGCTGACGACCATCAGGTACCGGTCGGGGGCGCCGGGGATCGGCAGCAACCCGGCGAAGTCGTTGTTGAAACCGAACTGCCCGCGCTGCGCGGCAGCGGTCTGGTTGCGGACGTCGAACTGCGGGGCGCCCGGCACGACGGGGTCGCCCCAGCGGATCACCACCGCCTGGCGGTACCCCTCGGGGATGACGACGGCGTCCTCGCTGTTGGGCGCGACGGCGGTGAAGTTCATCCCGGGCGGGGCCGGCGGGACCGACGACGGCGCCGGCCGGGCGGGCTGGCCGGTGTCGGTGGCGGTCGAGCAGGCGGCCAGCGCCGGGCCCGCGGCGGCGGCCAGGACTGTCACCCCGGCGGCCTTGAGCAGCGAGCGCCGTGACAGCGCCTGCCCGATCTCGGCGACCATGTCGCCGAAGTACTCGTTGTCGCTGGTGTTGGGGGCCGGGTGCGCGCAGGCGTCGGCGCAGCGGTGCCGGCAGGTGACGCGCTGCCGCGCCGATCGCCCGTCGTGGCGCATCAGCAGGTTCAGGGGGATCAGGGCCATGCAGCGCAAGCTAGGTGTCGGCGGCGATCAGCAGGCGAGCGGCAGGTGAACGCCGGGCGAACGTCGCTCAGCGCAGCGCGGCCCGGCCGCGGATCCGCCCGAGGGCGATCAGCGCGATCAGGGTCACCAGCAGCAGCACGGTGGTGCTGGCCGCCGCCTGGAAGGCCTGGCCCCGGTCGGTGAGCCCGAAGATCGTGACCGGCAACGTCTTCCAGGTGGCGGGGTAGACCATGATGGTGGCGCCCAGCTCTCCCATGGACAGCGCGATGGCCAGCCCGGCGGCCGCCCCCAGGGCGGGCAGCAGCAGCGGCAGCGTCACCCCGAACAGCACCCGGGCCGATCCGGCGCCCAGGGATTCGGCGGCCTGGCGGTAGGCCGGGTTGAGCCGGTCCAGCGCGGCGGAGACCGAGCTGAAGGCGAATGCCAGGACCAGGACGAAGTGCGCCAGGATGACGATCCACCGCGTCCCCCCCAGCAGCAGCGGGCGGCTGTTGAAGGCGATCAGCAGCCCCAGGCCGATGGCCACCGACGGCACCGCGATCGGCAGATGGAACACCGCGTCGGTGACCCGCCGCAGCCACTCGGGAACCTCGCGGGCCCCGATCGCCGCCCAGGTTCCCAACAGCAGCGCCAGGCCGCCGGCCAGGAACGCGGTCTGCAGGCTGACCGAGAGGCTGGCCAGGTTCTCCCCGGACAGCGCCTCACCGAAGCGCCCCAGGCCCAGACCGGAGGGCAGCGGACCGGTCCACGAACCGGCCAGCCCGGCCAGCACCACGGTGGCCAGCGGGGCGATGAACACGACCAGCACCACCACCGCGAACACCGCCAGCACCGTCAGCCGGGATCGTCTGCTCCACAACAGCATCCGGCTACTCCGTTCCCTGGCGACCGCGGGTGACCCGGGAGAAGAGCACCCGGTAGGCGATGTAGAGGCTCAGCGACAGCACCACCTGGACGGTGGCGATCACCGCCGCGCCGGGCAGGTCGAAGGTGACGATCCCGCGGGTGTAGATCAGCACCGGCAGGGTGATCACTCCCTTGGCGCCGGTGAACAGCACGATGCCGAACTCGTTGAGGGTCAGCAGCAGCACCAGGCTGCCGCCGGCCATCAGGGCCGGCCAGGCCTCCGGCAGGATCACCGACCGCAGCACCCGCAGCGGGGAGGCGCCGAGGCTGGCCGCGACGTCGAGTTGCTGGCGCGGCAGCAGCGAGAACGCCGCCAGCAGCGGCCTGATAACGAACGGGGTGAAGAAGGTGATCTCCGCGGCGATCACCCCGGCGGGGGTGTAGAGGAAGTTCAGCACCGGGGAGGTCGATCCGGTGACCGCGCCGATCAGGGCGTTGACCGCGCCCGCGGTGCCGTAGAGGAACGTGAACGCCAGGGTGATCAGGAAGGACGGCAGCGCCAGGATGGTGTCGATGACCCGGCCGACGACGGCCGAGCCCGGGAAGGGCACGAACGCCAGCACGATGGCCAGGAAGGTGCCGAGGATCAGGCAGCCGATCGTGGAGGTGACCGCGATCGCGATGGTGCGCCACAGGGCCGACTGGAACGACTGCGACCCCAGCACCGAGGCCCAGGTGTCCAGGCCGAGGAATCCGCCCGATCCCCTCGTCGATTCCAGCGACACCCGGATCAGCGGGTAGACCGCGACGACGAGCACGATCAGCAGCGGCGGCAGCAGCCACAGGATCGGCCGGATCGGGCGGCGCGGCCGCGGCGGGCGGGAGTCGGCCGGTGCGGTGGGCCGGTCCAGCACCGCGGTCATCAGGTCGCCCCGACCAGGACGCCGGCCGGCTCGGGCAGGCGCACCCCGACCGTGTCACCGACCTGCAGCGTGGTGTGGCCCGGCACGTCGACGTCGACCAGCTGGTCGGGCAGGCCGTCGACGGCCAGCACCACCCGCGTGCTGGCCCCGCGCCAGACGGTGGCGTTGACCGTCCCGGTCAGGGCCTCGGGGTGGCCGGGGTCGACGATCGTCATCGCGTGCGGGCGCACGCACAGCAGCGCCTTGGCGTCGGGCCGGAACCCGTCGCCGCGCTCGGGCGCCTCGGCGGTCACGGCCCGGCCGGCGACGGTGATCATCGCCATCGCTCCGCTGGTCCGGGCGATCCGGCAGGGCAGCAGGTTGGCACCGCCGAGGAACGCCGCGGTGAAACTCGTCGGGGGCCTCTTCCACAGGTTCTCCGCGGTGTCGACGTCCATCAGCCGGGCGTTGTTCATCACCACGATCCGGTCGGCGAGGGCGAGCGCCTCGGCCTGGTCGTGGGTGACGTAGAGCATCGCGGTGTCCGGCAGCGCCTCCTTGAGTTGCTGCAACTCGGTGAGCATGGACTGGCGCAGCCGGGCGTCGAGGGCCGCCAGCGGCTCGTCGAGCAGCAGCACCTTCGGCCGGATCGCCAGGGCCCGGGCGATCGCCACCCGCTGCTGCTGACCGCCGGAGAGCTCGCGGGGCAGACGCCTGCCGAACTGCGCCATCCCGACCATGTCCAGAGCCTCGTCGACCCGCGGTCCGATCTCGGCGCGGGGCACCTTGTGCGCCTTGAGCCCGAAGGCGACGTTGTCGGCGACGCGCATGTGCGGGAACAGCGCGTAGGACTGCAGCACCACCCCGATGCCGCGCTTGGCCGGCGGCAGGTCGGTCACGTCGCGGCCGCCGAGCAGCACCCGTCCCGACGTCGGCCGGGTGAATCCAGCCAGCGCGTTGAGCGCGGTCGACTTGCCGCAGCCGCTGGGCCCCAGCAGGGCGATGGTCTCCCCGGCGGCGACGGTGAGCCGGAAGTCGATGAGCGCCTGCGCGGTCTTCTTGCCGCTGCCGTAGGTCACCGAGACGCCGTCGAAGGTGATCGCCGGAGCAGCGGCGGCGGCGCCGGTGACCGACTGCCCGGCGGTGATCTGTGCGGCGGCGTTCAGTCCGGTCTCGGTCATGTCAGTTCCCGGTGGCTTTCTGGTAGGCGCTCAGGTCGCCGTCGAGTTCGGACAGCACCGTGTTCCAGTCCGGCACCCACAGCCGCACGCCCTTGAGCAGTGACGCCGGGGTCATCTCGGCGCCCTCGTCGGCGGTGCTGCGGGCGATGTCCTCGCGCACCGGGATCCCGAGTGCGTCGCTGGACACCGACGTCTGAACCTCCTCGGAGAGCAGGAAGGTCAGCAGTTTCTTGGCGTCGTCGGGGCGGCGCGAGCCGGCCGTGACCCCGGCGACGTAGGGCAGCGAGACGGTGGTCCGGCTGCCGTCGGGCATCGCCGGGAAGAAGATGGTGAACTTCGAGCCGTCATTCTTGATCGAGCCGAGGTTCATCTGGACGTCGCCGTTGGCCACCAGCAGCTCGCCGTTGGACACCTTCGGCTGCAGCTTGCCGGTCGATGACGACGGCCCGACGTTGTTGACCTGCAGCCGGGTCAGGTAGTCCAATGCGCCGTCGGCGCCCATCAGTTCCTTGAGCAGCACCAGCACCGCGGTGCCGTCGCCGGCCTGCCCGGGCGTGGAGTACTGGATCTTGCCCTTGAACTCCGGCTTGAGCAGGTCGTCCCAGGAAGCGGGCTGCGGGTTTGCGCCGGGGTTGGCGATGAAGCACAGGGCGTTGTTGACGATCGGCACGTAGACCCCGCCGGGTCCGACCAGGTCGGCCTCGATCCCGGCGGTGTCCACACCGCTGGCCTGCAGCAGGCCGGACTTCTCGGCCTTCTGGATGAACGGTGGCAGTGTGACCAGTAGGTCCGCCTGGGGGTTGGACTGCTCCTTCTCCACCCGGGAGACCACCTCGCCGGAGCCGGCCTCGACCAGGTTGACGTTGATGCCGGTTTCGCGGGTGAAGTTCGCGAACTGGGTTTTGTACCAGGCGCCCAGACCGTCGGCGCTGTAGACCGTAAGCGTTCCGGCGCCGCCGGATCCGGACGATCCGGTTCCGCCGCAGGCCGCGAGCAGCATGCCGACGACGAGGACCAGGGCCAGGGGTAGCCGCGTGCGGCGCGGCGCCGTGGGGCGGGGCGATGTCATCTGGATCTCTTCCACTAGTGGGTCTCGGGGTGCTCGCCCCGACCGAGAATCAGCCCGGCGAACTCCGCTGGGCCGCTGACGATGTGGGTGGCCCCGGCGGCGCGCAGCATGTCGGCGTCATGGGCGCCGGTCAGCGTGCCGGCGGCGATCGGCGCGCCGGCGCGCAGCGCGCTGTCGATGTCGCTGGTGGTGTCGCCGAGCACGGCGACATTGCCGACCCCGTCGGCGCCGAGCCGCATCAGCGCGGTCAGCACCAGGTCGGGGTAGGGCCGGCTCCGCACTCCGTCACCCGGGGCCAGGGTCAGATCCGCCAGTGTCTGCCAGCCCAGCGCGGCCAGCAGCTTGCCCTGGGTCGCGGCGCTGAATCCCGTTGTGAGAGCTACTTTCACGCCGGCGGCGCGCAGACCGGACACCGCCTCCTCGGCCCCGGGGATCGGGGTGGCGCGGCCCCCGGAGATCAGCGCGTCGTAGGCGCTCTCGAAGGCGGCGTTGGCCTTCCGGGCCAGGTCCTCGCTGCCGAACAGCGCCCGGAACACCACGATCTTGGACTGCCCCATGGTGTCGAGGACGTAGCGCCGCGCTTCGTCGCGCTGTTCGCCCTGCGCCGGCAGCCCGCCGGCGGTGGCCGCGGCCTCGAACGCCTCGACCACCAGTCCGTCGTCGCTGACGGTGGTGCCCGCCATGTCGAAGACGGCCACCTGGATCGCATCACTCACCGGAGTCCTGTCCCTTCCGCTCGTTGTCACAGACCGATCATTTCGGCGGTGGTCTCGGCGATCGCCGGCGCCAGCGTCATCCCCCGCCCGCCGGGGCCGGTGACGACCCAGAGACCGGGGGCCGCCTCGGTGCGGCAGACCAGATCGCCGGGATCGACGCACTGGCTGTACACACCGGCCCACCGCTGCCGGATCGCGGGCAGCGGCCGGCCGAGGAACTCCTCGACCCGGCCGGCCAGGTACGTGTACGGGGCCTCCTGCACGTCGACCGGGAAGGGTTCGTCGTACTCGTGGGTGTCGCCGATCGTCAGGCCCCCGCCGAGGCGTTGCACGCACAGCAGCTGCATCCGCCCGGCTTCGGCGACGGGGTCCTGAGGTTCGTTACGCCGCAACTGATCCAGGCTGTCACCGGCGAACGCGGGATAGTAGCGGAAGCTGTCCGCGTCGGCGATCGCCGTGGTCAGCGCCTCCCCGAGCGGTTCGGTCTGCATCATCTGCAGCCGGACCCGCCGCACCGGAAGGTCGCCGGCGACTTCCTTGACCAGGCCGCCGTGCTCGGCGCCCGGGCAGAGCAGAACGACGTCCGCACTGTGGCGGCGACCGTGGTCGTCGACGACGGTGCCGGCGTCGACCGAGCGCGCCTGGGTGCGCGGCAGGAAGGTGTAGTCACCGGTCCGGGCCAGATACTCGCGCAGCGCGGGCAGGGCCTGACGCGACTCGACCGCCGCGTCGCGGGTGCAGTGCAGCGCTCCGAGGTACTTCCCGCGCAGCGCGGGGTTGAGTTCGCGCACCGCGTCGGGGTGGAGGACCGAGAAGCCGCGGCGGCCCGCGTCGGGGCGCTCGGCGACGTCCTCGGCGACGGCGACCTCGTCGGGGGTGCGCAATAGCGTCAGCGAGCCGGCAGGCCGGAATCCGACGCCCGGCACCTCGGTGCCGATCTGCTCCCATAACTCGCGGGCGCGCAGGGAGGCGGCGAGCTCGTGCGGGGCCCGTCCGGACACCCACACCAGTCCGAAGTTGCGCACGGTGGCTCCGCGGGCCTCGGCCTCGCGTTCGAGGTGGACCACCGAGTGACCCCGGCGGACGGCCTCACGTGCGTGGGTGGTGCCGATGACTCCCCCGCCGACGATCGTCACCCGCACGCGGGGAACCTTCCCGGTCCGGGGTTAACGGGAGTGACCGATACCGGAAGGGAAAGGCTAATCGCAGGTAAACAATAAGTGTCCCAGTCTCTTTCGCTATGCTCACCGGCATGGTCGACCCCTCTCAAGCCGTATTGCAGGAGACCTCCGCGATGTTGCGATCGCTGCGCGACGTGTGGGACGAGACTGCGGTCGATGACCTCGACCACGCCCTTCAGGCTGCCGCGCGGGCGCTGGAGGACGGCGCCGACGACGAACTGGTGCTTGCTGCGGCGATGCACGACCTGGCGCACAGCCCGCTGTGCGACTCGCCTGACCGGGCCCGCCACGACGTGGCCGCCCGGCAGTGGCTGACCCCGCGCTACGGGGAGCGGGTGGGGTGGCTGGCCGGCGCTCATGTGGCGGCCAAGCGCTATCTGGCCGCGACCGAACCGGGATATAGCGACGGCCTGTCCGGTGTCTCGGAGGTGTCGCTGCGAGCGCAGGGGGGACCGGACGTGGACGCCGAGATGACCTCGCATCCGTGGTGGCCGGACGCGCTGCGGCTGCGCCGCTACGACGACGCCGCCAAACAACCCGGCGCGCGCGCCCTGACGATCGATGAGGTCATCGAGGTCGCAGCCCGGGTCCTGCAGACACCGCGCCCATGACCGTCGTGCTGGTGACGGTCGACGGCCTGCGCCCCGACGCCCTGCAGCTGGTCGACACCCCGCACCTGGACCGCCTGGTGGCCCGGGGCGCCTCCAGCATGACCGCCCGGTCGGTGATGCCGAGCATGACCCTGCCGGCGCACTTCTCGGCGTTCTACAGCCTTGACCCCACCCGGCACGGAGTTCTCGACAACGACCGGCGCCCGCCGAAGCAGCCGGTGCAGGGCCTCTTCGAGGCGGTCCACCGCCACGGCCGCAGCGCGGGAATGGTTTTCAGCTGGGAGCCGCTGCGTCATCTCGCCCCCGCCGGTTCGTTGCGGTTCGCGCACTTCGAGCGCCTCGACCT
>Ga0180434_10006883_pt1 | contig 12966 bp, 12 predicted proteins | sample SS_ome_7_FD_132453 | JGI IMG/M metagenome (GOLD analysis project Ga0180434, IMG submission 132453) | Hypersaline lake sediment archaeal communities from the Salton Sea, California, USA - SS_1_D_2 metaG | ecosystem: Environmental > Aquatic > Non-marine Saline and Alkaline > Hypersaline >... | reverse complement strand
CCCCATATCACGCCTTCCCTGCCAAGGATCTCATACCAGTTCTTATCATTCACCTCATTTGCGTACCTGCTCTTATCCGTATAGCACAGCACGAGCCTGTTGGTGGCAAACCTGACGTTCCAGCTGGCGTAGGTAGGGATGAGGAGCTTGTCTATCACCGTGTAATCGGCGGATGCCATAATGTCACAGGGTTTCTTTAAGTCGGTAATCTTTCGCGCACATTTCTGGCTGCCTGCCGCCTCCCGAAGCACATCTGCCTTGGAATATTGTGCCTCAAACTCCTTTTCCATCTGGTCAAAGGGGATGGTCAAACTTCCGGCGTGGAAGATGACGATCTTGCCGGTTGGTTTCTTTTCCTGCGCCAATGCCACCTGCTGATGGATTACTAAGGTTACCATAAAAATAGCAAGCAACAGAACAATCGCCTTCAAAAATTGTGTTTTTGTCATTTTCAGCCTCCTTTGGGTAATTTGGGGATCAATATATGTCAGTTTTGATATATCTTCTCTGTGACATAGTTCATTTCTCATGTCAACATTAAAATCCTAATCTATTTTTCTTTGAATACCACACGAAAATCCTTCTTCATGCTTACTGAAACCCAGTTGTTTTGACCAATTATACCACTCGAATATTGAAACTCACGATCGGGATCATCGTGTTCCAGGCAAAGGATAAGGTTCGGATAAGGGTTTGTATCTGTATACCTGAACATCTCCAGGTCACCCCGCGAATTGCCCATAGCAAGAACAGGTATCTTTCCTATATGTGACCAGATGTTGAGCACCTTCCCTTCTCGGACATTGGCGGGAGGCAATTCCTCACCCTGCCTGACAAATACCGGCTTGCCCCCGTTGATGTTAAAACCCAGGCCGACCCTCGACCCAATTGCCTGAAAGCTTTCGAGCCCGAGTTGTTCCGTTGCAATGCTCCTAACAAAAGCCTGCCATGAGCCCGAGACTACATAGACCCTGAAACCGTTTTTTTTCAGTAGGTCAATTAATTCCAGGACGGGTACATAGAACAGCTTAATGTAGGCCCTTTCAAGACCTGGATGTCGATAGTTCCTAAGAAAGTTCTGCACCTCCCGCATATACTGCTCTTGTGAGTAGCCCTCAAAAGCCTTAACCAGCAAATCCATATAAATTTTTTTCTTGCAAGGGTATTTTTCGCCGGTCATTTTGTTACATGGATATTGATCTCCCAGAGCCGGATCAGCAGCACCCGCATTCCTCAACCAGTAGATAGCCATTTCCATTGAAGCGCAATGGGGTCTTTCGCAGAGGATGGTCCCATCCAGGTCTATTGCAGCAATCCTGAGCGATTCGGGTACAAAGCCGGGGCTCAACGGATTTGCCGCTTGCTGAACGAACGCCAGAATCTTGGCTTTGTTGGAGTTGTGGCCGCCCCACCATGAGGGAAGTTGATCATCAGATGGGTGCGCTGCAGCACTGAATACACCTGTCCAGAACAAGATAAAGACCAGAAGGAATGCGTTTCTTTTTTTCTGTCTATTCATAATTTCCTTTCACAGGCCTATTCTCTAATGCTGCGGTTGGCATAACCGCCAAAGAGCTGAACAGCCAGATCTTTGAGTTCAGGGGAGCAGTCACCAGGGCCATAGAAACGTTCTGGAGCGGCGGCCTTCCAAAAGGTGGGAAGATCACTTATTCTGCTGCACATCCCTCTTGTCGGGTCACGCACTGCGTAGAATGTCTTCCTGATGCCGGCATTAATGATGCGTGTCAAGCACATAGGACAGGGCTCGAAGGAACTGTATAAGGCCAGGTCCTCGACTCGCCTGGGATTTGTGGCTTTCCCGTTTGTAACTCTCTGGCCCTTAAGTCGATCCTCGTATCGGTTCATAAGATCATGCTGCCAACCTTGATTAAAACGACATCTCATATCTCATCTCAGATCATAGTGCACGACACCGTATTCTTTGTTGAATTCCCTACCAGCTCTCACATCAACTCAAAAATCACGGTAATCATCAAAGGAATCTCCCCTTTGAAAAGACTTTTCGGAGGTCTTGGGAAAGGGGCTGCGCTCTCGATTGCTTGAATCGCCGCGGTATCCAGAGCCGTGTGTCCTGATGATCTTACGATTACGGGATCTTTGATTTCTCCTTCCAAGGTGATCACGAATTCCACGGTCGCACGCCCCTCTATCTGTCTTTCTTCGGCCTCAGCAGGATATCTCTTGTGCCTCTCGATTTTAAGTTTGACCATCTCCAGATAGCTGCCGGGGGTCGCAAATTCACTGGCGGTCTCTTCAACGATCACTGGCGGGGTCCATTGGGTAATGCCCGGAGAAGGTGTTGTAGGCAATTCCGGCAAGGCAATGGGTTCCACAAGGCTTTCCGGAGCATCGGTTTGTCCCGGCTCCAGTTGGATGGGCTTGACAGAAGGAATTGGCCTTTGGGCTATTTCCATCTTCTTCACTTCTGAAGGTTGGGGTGGCGGCGGTCTTCTGTTGCGCGGCCTGGGTATGCTCCTGGGGATCGGCTTGGTTATGTCTTGCAGGGTCAATTCAATGTAGCTAAGTGCCTTGGATCTATGGAGTCCTGAAAGATGAACAAAAATGACCAGATGAATCCCCATAGAAAAGAGTACGAGAATGCGCAACAGCCAGTTCGCCTTTGCTCTTTTTTTAAAAGTGGTCGGCCCTGCCATGACTAGATCTAACACGTCCGGGATTGTCAGAATTCCTTCTCCGTGGCGAGGCAAAGCCTGCCTGCCCCTGCTGCCTTTGCCACATCCATCACCTTTACCGCCTTATTCAGAATCACAGCTCGATCGGCTCTGACAACAACCAGCTTATCTACTCTCGTGCCGATCATCGCCTTGAGCCTGTCGAAGAGGACGGGCATGGAAACTTCATCCGTCCCAAGATAAGCTCTCCCTTCCCGATCAACGTAGACAGTGATCACCTCTTCGGTCTGGGGGGCTGAGGCCTTTGCCTGGGGAAGCTTTATCTTGATACCCTCTTCCACGAGGAAATTTGTGGTGAGCAGGAAATAGATCAAAAGGAGAAAGACAATATCGATGAGGGAGGTGAGAGGAATCTGCACCTTGATGGGCTCTTTTCGCCTGCGGCGGGTAAGCATGACTCTTCTCCTCTAAGATCCTTTGGCGATTGCCTTGATGAAAGTCACCGTGCCGTCCTGGAGCTGCGCTTCATATTTGTCCACTTTGGAGACGAGGTAGCTGTGGGCAACCATGGTCGGCAGGGCGACGGCAAGTCCCAGGGCAGTGGTCAGCATAGCCTCCCAAATGCCCCCGGCAAGAACAGCTGCATTGACCTTGCCTCCCATCTCCTGGATGACCATAAAGGCCTTGATCATCCCCAGAACCGTTCCTAAGAGGCCGAGGAGAGGCGCCACATTTCCAATGGTTGCCAGTGCCGGAAGGTAGCGGGAAAGACCTCTGATCTCCTCGTCCGTGGCATGGTTGATGACCGTATCAATGGTTTCTCGCCCTTGACCCTTAACCTCCATGGCCTGAACCAGAATACGCCCCAGAGGCGTGTTGTTTGTGGCTGCGAGCTCATAGGCCTGGTGGTCTCTTCCGCCTTTCGTATGGCCAACAACCTCTTGCAAAAAGCCATCTCTGGCGATCTTCAGCCTTGCAAACCGAATAAGCCGTTCAAGAAAGATAGCCAGCCCTAAGACAGAGCAAAAAAGAATAGGGCCAACCAGAATGCCACCCTTTTGGAGAAATTCCATCACCTTGTCCTCCCTCGTTCCTCATAGAAGTCCATTTGTCTAGCTTAAATGATTGCATAATCATTGTGCTGTTCTTGTCGATTCGGCATTACTTCTCCTCAACAATATCGGGCTGTCCGTCGAAATTGAGATCCCTGGATCGGCGGATCAGTGCCTCCGCTTCGTCATACTCCTCCCAGAGATCCGGCTTGCCGTCTATATTCGTATCTTCTTCAATGCGGATCAATCGTCCGTTTTCGTAGTAATACCAGATGTCAACCCTGCCGTCACCGTCCTGGTCCTTTTCCGCGTGCACAACTCTTTCCGCATCATCGTAGAACCACGTGATATTAAGCCTGCCCACACCCCCGTCGCCTTCGCTGCTTTCGACCAGCTTGCCTTGGGCACTGTAATGTTCACGTAGGTCTAACTGCCCATCTCCGTTTTCGTCGATCTCCTTGAGCCTCAGGACATCATCTTTGTAAAAGTAGCGCGCGTTGTCTTTTCCGTCGCGGTTGGCGTCCACCTCGATCACCGAGGACCAGGGTGAACTGCCGAACCACTGAGTTGTTTCGAAGAAACCGTCATAATCCGTGTCTGTCACGATTTTGTTTTTTTCACCCTCCCTGAAAAACACCTTGGTCGTGATCCTGCCTTTTCCCTGTTCATCCCTCTCCAACCTTACGAGCTTCCCCTCTTCATAGTATTCCCAGGTGTCGGCCTTGCCGTCCAGGTCGGTGTCACTCTCCACCTTCTGCTTTTCGCCCCTATCATTAAACCAGATTCTCACATCGCCTTTGCCGTCCCGGTTTCGATCCACGATCTGAAGAGAGGGTTTCCCATCTTTGAAAAGGGTTTCCGTTTCTTTAAATCCGTCTCCTTCCGAATCAAAACTCATTTCTGTGGGCACACCATGCCGAAGAAGCGTCACCCGGTCAATTCGGCCGGTATGGCGGGTGTCTTCCTCAATTCTTTGGGGCAAGCCATCTTTATCAAGGTGAAGAAAAACATCCATCCTTCCATCAAAATTGGTATCCTTTTCCTGCTCGGAAGGTTTGCCGTCCCTGAATCGGGTAATCACATCGAAACAACCGTCATTGTTGGTGTCTCTGCGCTCCTCTGATGGCTTGTCGCCTTCAAACACCGTGAGGTTCTCGAACCTGCCGTCATGATCCAGATCCTTCCTTTGCTCGTAGAGGGTCCCTTGCCTGTATTTGCGAATGATCTCCGGACTGTCCGGGCTATAGATTCCATGCCAGCTTTCCTGAGGGAGTCCTTGTGAATCATAAAAGGTGACCGCGTCGGCCTTCCCGTCGCCGTCGGTGTCCACACGTCTCTCCTTGGGCCTATCATTCTCAAATGCCTCCCAGACGTTGACCTTGCCATCCCCATCCGTATCTCTTGTCACAAAAGAGGGTTTCCCCTCTTTCAACTGATAAACCGTATCCAACACCCCGTCCCCCGTGGTATCCTTTTGAACCTTCGAGGGCTTCCCGTTCCGCTCGAAATCGACAACCTGCTGCAACCGGCCTGTCTCAAAAGACGCCTGTTCGTGCTTGACCCTTTCCCCTGCTTGGAAATAGTCCCACGTGTCTATCCTGCCGTCAAAATTCCTGTCAGCCTCTACCCGAACGATTTGGCCGTTCTTGTAATACTGGTAGCGATCCATCTTTTCGTCGCCGTTGCTGTCAATCTCGATTTTCAGGATATTTCCCTGTTCGTCAAAGTGGGCGATTTGATCGATCTTCCCGTTCTTATCGCTGTCGCTTTCGACGGTCTTGGTTTTCGCTGCAACCGAAGGAGTGGCAAGGAGGAAAAGGCAGATACATATAATCACGGACGGACTAAGCACCTTACCCTGGGAGGAGATTGATCGAACTACGCTGAAGCTTCTGGAGCTCCATGCTCCCATTACGGCGCTCAAACCCTTCCCGCTTCGTTGCTTCAGATGCCGGTGGGATATAGCAGTTTCCAATTCCGCCCCTGAGGCCTGCCCGACTCGATTCCATGTCATGATTCCAGAAGGAATTCCTACTTGCGGGTTAACGGTATCCACTCAATCAGTTCCACCGCCTTTACCCACCGGTCGGCCATGAGATCGTCCGGCAGAATCATGATGAATCTTCCGTCCTGTTCAGGGGGTTCGTTGTTAACGGCATCCACGATGGTCACCCGCTCTCCTCCTGAGGCGAGAAACACCTCACCATATGAGAGGAGTGACCGGTATCCGTCGGGCGCCGAAACAAGAAACACACTGTTCAGATCAGCTGTTGGAATAAACTCCCCTAAAACCCTTTCAAAGGATGCCCCTGAGATGTTCAGCACGCCGTGATACCCCTTTCCCTCCCCGATCTGTTTGATGCGGGTTTCCTGCCTCGAGAAGGAGAGGAGATCCCTGATGGTGGTTGATTGCACGCCTGGACCTTGAATTTGAAACTCATGGGAATAGAGGACTTCCTTTTTTTGGGAAGGCATGCCCGGTTTCACGCCCAGTACCTCAATCTCGGTGATATTCTCAATGGACCGATCCGACCATGTGTCGCTCGCCACAACGAGCTTTGGAAACCCGATCTGCCTGCTGAGGGGATTTAGCCAGACATTATAGAATTCAGGGCTGTGACAGGATTTACAGTCGCTGTGAGGCATAATGGGCTGAGCCGAGATCGCCACAAGGATGTTTCCTGGATTTCTATAATAGAGTTCTCCCCAGGAAAGCACCACTTGCCTTCCTTCTCGATTTCTAACCGACACGGCTAGGTCGATGTTCTTCTGGAATCCTTCGCCGGGCTTTTGGATCTCCGCACGATCGAGAAGGGTCCTCAGGGGGAAACCTTGATAGTAAAAGACGCCCTGAAATCTTCGGCTCTTAGTCAACTCATTGAGCTGCACCGTGATGTGCGGATACGCCTCAAGATCCTTCATCGTCAAGGTGAGGGGTGTTTTTACCAGACCCTTTATCAAAAGCGGGGAAGGGGAAGCAGCAGAGCACACCGCAGCCGTCATAAGCAAGAACAGCAAACACAAAAGTGGAATCACAAATCTTTTCATCATAAGTCACTCCTTTTTCATGTAGAAACGTATAGCAGAAAACGCAGTTATGGATCTCATCGGCTTCCCCTCCCCCGTCACCAGCACACAAAGGGGCGGCGACGGAGTGATTTGAAAAGAGGGTCGGAAACTCCTCCTCAGCCCCTATCAGAAAGCTCCTCGGACACCAAAGAAGAAGGTCCGCCCCTCTCGCGGAAATCCGTAAGAGGTCTCATAGTTCTCATCAAAGGCATTCTCAACACCCAATTCCAGAGTGGCGGCCTTGCCTAGCGCTGCCATGACCTTCAGGTCGGCGGTCCAGTAGCTGTCAAGCTCGATCCACTCGTTGTTAACATCTTGATCCCATTGTCCCTTGTTGTAGGCCAGCTTACCGAAGAGGGATAGACTGTCGGTCATCTTGAAAAGATCGCTCAGAAACAACTGATGCTTCGGAGATTCACTGAGGTGGTCAGTGGTCCGATTTTCGGACCTGTTTTCCGCATCCAGATAGGTATAATGGATCCCTAAGGTATTTCGAGCGAGCAGGCCTTCAGTCTTGAAACTCAGCTCAAAGCCCTGGTGCCTGGCTTCTCCGATGTTGTCGTAGAAATCTAATCCCCCTATGTCGGTCTGTACAATCAAATCCTCAATGTCGGAATAAAAGAAAGTGAGGTCCGCGTAGCTTTTCCGCGGCAAGGGCCTTTTCACCCCTACCTCATAATTCACGGATTCTTCCTTTTCCAGATTTGGATTGGGAATCGCGATTCCCAAATAGGAAGAGTACAGTTCCTTCAGGGTCGGGAAACGGGACTTGCTGGCCACAGAGGCATGGATTTTGGTCGCATCCGCGAATTTATAAACAAGGCCCCCCAGCGCATTCAGTGAATCATCATCGTCTCGCAAAGGCCCGCCGTTTGCATATTTGGCCTTTTGAATATCGTAGTTCACCCCCAAGACAAGGCCCAGCCTTTTGCTGATTTTGATGTCATCTTCCAGGCCATAGGAGAAGGTTTCAGCTTCATACCGCTCCCATAGGGAAGTTGGGTCATCCTGTGATTCATGCACATCGTTCTTGTAATGAAATGCAAAGCTTAGGGTATTTCTGGGGAAATAAGTGGCTCTCAGCACCAGGGATCCACCTTCTGTATGGTCATCGTAGATGCTGTCTTTAAATGCATAAGGCCTAGTCTGAGTGGTGCACGTAACATCGTCATAGGAATTTAGGACATTGTAATACGTGTCATAGTAGAGTCGCGTCTTGGCCGACAACTGGTCATTTATTTTGGTGTCTCCAATGAGATAGTAGGTTGTCTTTTCCCACTCCGTAAACCGCCAAAACCGCTGTGTCCGGAATCTTGGGGGATCTGGGTAAACACGCGGGGGTAAGCCTCTTTCGCTTGTAGTATATTGGACACCCAGAGCGTATTCATGGCCATCTGCCGGCGTAAGGCCCACTTTAAAATTCCCTGAAAAACTCTGCATGTCTGAATTATCTCTTCGGCCCCCATCTTCAAAATAGCCTGCCTTGCCCGGTGGTTGTTGCTCGAAATCATCGGACATCTTGAAATCGTCAAAATCCAGGCCAGAGATACCGGCCATCACATAAAAGCGGTCAAGCCGGGAACCCAGGTTCAGGCTTCCGAATGGCCCCTTTTCATCCAGTTCTACTTGATAAGATCCTTCAAAGGGCTTTTCCGGTTTCATAGTAACGATATTAATTACGCCGCCCATGGTATTAGGGCCATAGAGCGTGGATGCGGCGCCCTTGCTCACAGTTATCTGAGAAATGTTTCCAGTCGAAAGCTCACTGGCATCCACATACCCGTCATAGGGGAGATATAGCGGGATCCCGTCAAAAAAAATCGGGACATACCGTTGGTTGAAACCCCGAACATTGAGATAGGCTTCATTCCTTATTCCTGTTGCGACAAACACCCCTGGAAGTGTGTCTATTGCCTTGGAAACATCGGTGACATTCGTGAGATCCAGTTGCTCCCTGTCCACAGTGTCAACTGTTGTCACCTCCGTAACGGTCTCAGCCTCGCCAGTGACAACGACCTCGCCAAGATTGAACACGCCTTTCTGAGGTGGAGCGGGCTCTTGAGCGGCCGCAGGGTCTTCAGTCAAGGGAATGAGCAAGAATAGGGGAATTAGGAAAAGCGCTGTTTTGAAGGTTACTTTTTTCATAGGTATCACTCTCCTTTCTGGTTAAACGCGTTTAATTGTTTTTTGTTGCGTCTCATGCCATGTCAGCACAAGATAAACAGCTATCCCCAGTATCATCAGGGGATAAAAAAACAAAAACAGGCGGAGTGCCGGATTCTTTGAGATAACGAACAGGCCAACAGGTTTGAGGCTCTGGTCTTTCCGATTTCCGCTGGAAGGAACAGGGCGTACAAACCCTTTCAGGGTCACCTGGATATCATGGTACCGAACTGGAGCGAGTGTATAAGCCTTGTCACGATGCAATTCTCTTCCTCCCTTAGAGATCGAGGTTTCCGCAAAGCTCGTCTCTCGGATCTGGCCTTGCTTCGGCGCGTTTCCATGGGTTTGCCGGGGGGCATTGATATCACCGGCCCATTGTATCGTTTCCACCCTGATCTCGTGGCCGTCGCTTGTTCGAAAAACCCCTCCCTCGCCAAGCCTGAGGTCCTCGTAGCGGTAACCCAGCATGAATCCAGCGAAGTGCCCCAGCGCGACAAGGCCAAAGACAAGGTGAACCATCAGCATCAAAAATCTGGAGGCATTGAAATTCACGCGGAGGATCCAAAAGAACCTGCTCCAGGTGCAAAAGATCAAATTCATACCAAGCACAACCATGAGGCCACAGAGACCCACGAACCAGACCTTCAGAAGAAAATCTCCCTGGCGGTTCAGAAGCCATTCTCTGAGAAGCACGGTGTTCATGGATTCAAAGCTCTTGTAGAAGGCATCCAAGCCATTGATAATGATTCCCCAGGCAAGCCACAGAAGAAGCGTCACGAGCGTAATGGTCGTAAGGGAGAGGGTGCCCAATTTTTCCGCATTCATTCTCATGCGGCACTCCTTGAAATAGCGATACCGATCATAACAAGGCTGCCCAAAGCCCCTGTTAGAGAGGTGAACCTCTCAGCTGATAGATGCTTTCCAGGAATATGAAAAACCAGCATAAGATAAAGCATGATAAAGGCTGAAGAGAGAAAGCCGTAGTTCCACCGCCAGAAATCACCCCATCCGTTGAGGCACCAGATGATGCCTGAATATTCCGACGCTAGAAAAAAAATCGCGCCCAAGAGCAAGAAATCCCTTCCTTTACGGAACAATTCATGCCCGAGACGTAATCCCTTCCCGTCAATCAAAAACTGGATATAGTGAGCAGAGGAGAATAGCATCAGACCGAGGGCTCCCGCACGGAACGCATGAAAGAAAAAGACAAAAAGAGCATCGTGATGATATCGATGGGGAGCGGGCGACTTGGGATAGAAGAGCAGAACCGCAAAAAGGATAAGTATCTCTACCAATACCCACTTTGCTATGTTGTGATCTCCGGCCTTGTCACCTGCAAAAAAATGCAGTAGTGCGAGAATGAAGGTACAGAGCAGAAACGATTCAAATAAATGAAATACAGGGAATTGGCCGCCCGCGACCCAGAGGAGAACCAGAGCAACGCCATTAACTGCCAACCCTATTAACGTAAGGGACGTCGCAGCGCGCATTTGTTTGAGGAACGTGGCGATTAGCCCCAGTCCGTAACAAGCGAATGAAACAAAGTAGGATAAGGTGATATATTCCTGCATGAGTGGTTAAGCCATTGAAATTAACAGGATTAAAAAATATCAATTTTGATATAAGTCAATTTTGATAGAAATACCATCGAGCCAATTCTCCTTTCAAGATATTTTTGGCGGCGAAATGCCCCAGTACAGCAAAAAATTCACTCGCCATACCTTGAAATATTTTTCCTTTATGTACGCCCGAGCGAGTGTAGGCAGCGAGCAATGCGCTTAAGCTAGGGTGTTTACCGACCCACTTTATTACGTGCTTTCACCCTCCTGGTATTCCAATAGCGTCTGGAAAATCGCGCTCAAGCTCGAATTGTCAAGCATGCGAAAAGGCTTGCGGTACTTTTTACCAAATCTCTTGACTGCCAAAGATGCACCGTGACTATTATGATTATTGAGGCAGAGCACCAGAGCGGCCCGCTTTAGCTGATTCTCAAGACCTTTTGTTCCGCCTTTCATATGACCATCATGGTACTCAAAGATGCCCCCGTTCTCTTCGATTAACTGACGGTACAGGGCCTCCATTTTACCTATCCCACCTACGATCAACAGACGTTTTTGTTGAAGGTCAAACGGTGAGTACATCTCTTCAGGCCGGTTCAAAGCCGGAATCTGCGTGTTAATCCTTTCCAGTTCTTTTCGCAGAAGATCATTTATTTCACGCTCTATTTCCAGCTTGGAAGATAATTTGTTGTTTTGGTTTTGAATGGTTTTCACCTGCTTCTGATAATTCTTTATCTTTTGTGATAGCCTCTTCGTCTCAGCCTTCAGTTCATGATTTTCTGCACGCATGCTCTCAGCAATGCTTTCCCCTCGGAGTTTTTTAAGCGCCCCCTCCAGCTCACTTTTCTCCTTTTCGAGGAGGGCGGAAACCTGGCACAGACCAGAGATCTTCTTCTCTAGCCTTTCATTCTTCTTGCTCAAAAATCTCTTTACCTTATTCACCTCCTTAAGCCTTTGATCCAGCATGTGACTTCTTTCTTGCTCGTAATCAAGCTTCTGCCGCTCTTTCCCAATCTCTGCTGCACGCACATGCATCTCCATGTGCACGTCACCGAAAATACGCTGCCTCGCCTCTACCGAAAGATCCCCTTTTGTCACGGCAACCCAAAGAATCCCTTCAACCTCACCTCGGTCGAAGCGGGCCTCCCAATGCCTGAGGAACTCACCTTCTCTAAGGCCTGAAAGCTCTTTGAGTTCTTTTCTATATTTTCGACTCAACCACAAATCGAGCCTACGGGAGATATGGTTTTCGCCCTGAAGACTCCCTACCAAGCGGGTATGGGCCTCAAAATCAGATTTCCCTTTGACGCAAATCTTCTCTTTTCTAAGAATCTCCCTTTGTTCCCCCATGTCCAGGCACCAGCCAACGACAGGGCATTTAAAGGAATCATCAATCTCCCAGACCTTCAAGCGCAAGGGCTTGTCAATGACTCCCCGGTCAGGTGCAATTTCGGGCGACGGATACTTTTTTGAACCTACATCCGTTTCGTCTAAGTCATCAATGCGAGCAGCTTTCATGGATTACACTCTTAATCTTTCCTTCCGCCATATCAGTGACTTAATGTTTTGAATGGCTTTAATACTTCAAATAGAATTCATTTACTTCCGGTGTTGATGCCCCCATAATAACCAGGCAGGCTTGTGAATAGGGCAATCAAAGCAACCTTTCACGTTACCAAACCCCTCCCCATAGAAGGCCATTGGGGACGGTGTCAATTGAGTTCGTTAACATGGTTTTAGCGATTGCATAGCATGAGGAGAAATTATATGTCAGTTCTGATATAAGCCTCTTTTGACATAAGTTTAAACCGCTGTCAACAATAATTCTATTTGGATGATTATTTTTTTAGATTGAGTTATATGGGTGATATAAAAGGTGGGGCTAACTAAGACACTTATATGATTGAGAAGTGCGGCTTATCGAACATGCTGTTTTTTGCAAACCTATCACAGCATAGGGGAATCAGGCATTTCGTATCAACTCGAACGGGCGGATTCAGCAACTCACCCTATAATTCGCTTAATCTGGCGCTCCATGTAGGAGATGATCCGGATAAGGTGCTGAAAAACCGCAAGAGGCTTGCCGAGGCCATTGGGATACCGCTGAATCGGTTCACTCTTGCCAGCCAGATTCACTCCGGCAATGTTAAGATTATATCAGATAAGCTGAGAGGCAGCGGCAGCACGGATGAAGAAAACGCCATAGAGGACGCCGATGCCATGGTGACCGATGTGCCGGGGATCTGCCTGACCATCCTTGTGGCAGACTGCGTTCCGATGCTCTTCTTTGATCCCGTCCGGAATTTCATCGGAGCTGCCCACGCGGGATGGAGGGGTACCCTCCGATCCATTGCCTTGCATACGGTAGGGGTTATGCAGAAGCACTTTGCATGCTCACCTCACAATATCTTGGCCGGTATGGGTCCCTCGATCGGTCCGTGCTGTTATGAGGTTGGTCCCGAGGTCATT
>Ga0180434_10006882_pt1 | contig 12967 bp, 7 predicted proteins | sample SS_ome_7_FD_132453 | JGI IMG/M metagenome (GOLD analysis project Ga0180434, IMG submission 132453) | Hypersaline lake sediment archaeal communities from the Salton Sea, California, USA - SS_1_D_2 metaG | ecosystem: Environmental > Aquatic > Non-marine Saline and Alkaline > Hypersaline > Sediment... | reverse complement strand
TCTGCCCGGGGTCGAATCAATCCTGTCGCTTCGATCCCTGTGGCTATCCCAGGACGGCCGTTGGGAGGCCTACTGGAATACCCGACCAGCCTACTCAAAGGCCGCCTAAACTGTCACGGACCCACTTTTCAGGCTCTCGTCCCGAATACGTGGTACAGTAAACTCGTGGACATGCTGGTATCTCCTTCATCTGAAGACCTTTGCGACCTTCAGATGAGAACAGCATATCCGCCTTTTGGCCACCCAAAGTACGCTTCCGCCGGATGAACCCCTTTTTTCTTCCGATTCACGAAAAGACCACGACCGTCGCGAGCTTGTACCCCTGAAAAGGAGCCATTGGGCCGACTACCGCGCCAATCGGCGAGAATGACGCCGGTCGCATTGACAGACAAAGCCCGCAATCCTACGCTGCCCGACATGATCGTCATCATCGATAACTACGACTCCTTCACCTACAACCTCGTGCAGCGGATCGGCGAACTCGACTGCACCCGCCAGATGAAGGTCTACCGGAACGACCGAGTAACGCTTGAGCAGGTCGAACACGACAAGCCGGACCACTTGATTGTCTCACCCGGCCCGTGCACGCCAACCGAGGGCGGCATCAGCGTGGATGTGATCAAGCATTTCGCTGGCAGAATGCCCATTCTCGGTGTCTGTCTAGGCCACCAGTGCATCGGCTACGCGTTCGGCGCCAAAATCGTCCGTGCAGACCGGCTCATGCACGGCAAGACGAGCCAAATCCAACATGACGGGCAATCGTTGTTTGAAGGGATGAGCAACCCCTTTACCGCAACCCGCTACCACTCGCTCATCATCGAGCCCGACTCCCTACCCGCCGACTTCGAGGTCACGGCCCGCACGGTCGATTCCCCCGACAACGAGATCATGGGCATCCGGCATCGACAACTGCCCATTGAAGGGGTCCAATTCCACCCCGAAAGCTTCCTCACAGAAGAAGGCTCTAAGATGCTCGCGAACTTCTTAAAAATGTAAAAAAGAGGCAACAAGCAGAACTGTGCAACCGAGTTGCCGTGACACGCCGTCAAAGACCGGCCTCAATCGTTTCCTGTCGAGCTTGCGACGAGACCTGCCAAACGCAAGCGATTCAATGAAAGAAGCGATATCGAATAATGGCCCGAATGGCAGCCACACCGTCGCGCCAGGTGATTTTTTTCCCCTCGGCATAATCCCGGCCCGCATAACTGATACCCACTTCATAGACCCGGTAACCCGCACGCGCTACTTTGGCCGTTATCTCCGGCTCGAAGTCGAAACGGTTGCTTTTGATTTGAATCTTCTTGAGCACGTCAGACCGGAATACCTTGTAGCAAGTTTCCATATCCGTCAGGTTCAGGTTCGTCAGGGCATTGGAAAGAAGCGTCAGAAACTTGTTGCCCAACATATGCCAGAAAAACAGCACACGGTGCGCCTCGCCGCCCGCAAACCTGGAGCCATAGACCACATCGGCTTTCCCTTCCAGAATCGGGGTGATCAATTTGTGGTAGTCGCGAGGATCGTATTCCAGGTCGGCATCCTGAACGAGCACGATATCGCCCGTCGCATGTGCAAAACCCGTCCGCAGTGCCGCACCCTTGCCACGATTGCAGTCGTGCAACAAGACCTGAATCGACTGGCCCGCATGTTCCTGCTTGATGGCATCGTAAAGCTCACACGTACCATCGGAAGAACCGTCGTCAACCAGAATCAACTCCTTCTCCGTATCGATATCGGACACCACCACGCGTTGCACAATTTCCGTCAGCGTTTCGACCTCATTGAAAACAGGGATAACGATCGACAGTTTCACGTGTGACTCTCCCTTAATACAGGCGCCGGACAACCAGCCCTTTCCTCAACGAATCCACGCATATTACTGGACGTGGGATGACGAACAAACGACACCGACGGCGAATCCTCCATGCCCTCTTTACATCCTGTACACTCTTCTAGGCTTCGACTCTTCCGGCCGTCGCTTCGCATCAAAACCGTACTATATGCAAACAAAGTAACCGACTGCATACCATAAGCAACGACGAGCACTGCACGATTAAATACACTACGACATCATCGCTCGATCGATCTGATTGCAATTGTATCGGCCACAGAATAATATGCAATTAGTGTCCTGTTTATAATGGGCAGCTATTATCGCATCTATATTTATCCAAACCCGCTTGGCAGCTCAATAAAAGGGTCGGGTAAAGGATAATTACTGTGGAGCTTGTATGCATCGGCAATCCTGAGACAGAAACCGCGATCAAAATCTAGATGCGATAGCTCTGGCGGATGTCACCATCTATTCATTGACAACATAGCAGTGATTAACGTCGCGAGGGGGGTGTTTTATGGGAAACACTAAGACGCGAAAACAGGGTAAGGGGAACATTTTGAGTAACGTGCCCAAGAGCACAAAGCGGACACCAGACCGCTTCGAGACCGATTCCACTGTCCAGCATGCAGCGATGAACTCTCGTGTCATGGAGGCCATCCTCCTACTCGTCATCATGGGTTGTATGATTGTGGGCCTGACTACGTTTGCAGCTTCTTTCATCCCCTTCGAGATGGCCAAGTCCCGAATCGACACCTTGTCCAAAGACGGAAGCGTCGACTTCTTCACTCCTGATTTTTTCTATCGCCTTACCCTCAAAGTTCGATTAATGAGCATGGGATGTATCGCCGCTGGCGTTCTTCTCATCGTATGGAGACGCTGTATCAGGAAGTTTGGAACAATACTGATGAAGTCGCTGGATGAGTTGGCTGGGCAACTCAAGAAGCACATCGTCACGATTCTCGAACACGAAGAACGATCGCACCTTGCTAGCTTGGCGATTGTCTTCGTGATCGCAATCGGTATTCGACTTTTGTTCATGTATATCCCTATGCGGTATGACGAAGCGTATACGTTCACAACATTCGCATCAAAGCCGCTTTTCGTTGCACTCAGCGACTACTCCGCACCCAACAACCACCTATTCCACACGCTTCTGGTCCATATCGCCTATTTAGTCTTTGGGGACGAGCCCTGGGCTATTCGTTTACCTGCGTTATTGGCCGGAATTGCACTCATTCCCGTATCTTATCTGGTGATTCGCGAACTGTACGACAAAAATGCCGCCCTTCTTGCCAGCGGCATGGTCGCATCGGCCCCTTTGTTGATTGAATATTCAACCAGCGCGCGAGGATACACACTGCTTTGCCTGATCTTCCTTGTCTGCCTTGCCCTTGCACGATATCTCAAGCATCACAACAGCACGGGCGCTTGGTTTTTACTAGCCGTCTGCGCCGCCCTAGGTTTCTACACGATCCCCATCATGCTTTACGCGTTTGGGACACTCGTTATGTGGCTATCCTTGTCAGTGATGATAGACACCAGAGATGGGTCTCGACGCGCCTTCCTAAAAAATCTCTTCCTATGGGGAACGGTAGCCGCGATTCTTACTGTGGTCCTCTATCTTCCGGTGTTCGTCGCATCCGGTTTTAGTTCGGTCACCGGCAACGGTAACGTTACGCCGCGAGCTTGGTCCGACTTCATACATCGCCTGCCAGGCGCGTTGACCTCACTGTGGCATCATTGGCGTGCGGGCATACCATCCATCTTGGCCTGGCTGCTCCTCGGCGGATTTGCGGTAAGCGTGCTATGCCATCGGCATCTAAGCAAAGATCGCCTTCCCGTCTACGTCGGCGTCTTGCTCTGGTGTCTGCCCCTGTTAATCGCTCAACGACTCATCCCATATGACCGTGTGTGGATGTTCCTTTTTCCGTTGTATCTCGGCACCGCTTCCGCCGGCCTGCTCTATCTCTTGAAACCTTTCAACGCAAGATACCGCAACGTACTGCCAGCGTGTACAGTGTCCATCACCCTCGCGTGGTCCGTCGGGCTCTGTGCCACAACCCTACAAACACAATCCGTTTATTATTCCAACGAACAAGGCGCTTTACGCGAAGCACCACAGATCGTTCGCCTCGCAAAAAATCACTTGCAAGTAACCGATTGCCTCCTTTCGGTGTCCCCCTCCTTTTCACCGATATGGTACTACGCCGCCAAGGAAGGACTTGATCGTCAGATTCTCTTATGGACCCCAAAAAAGGCCGACAAGGTTACGCGACTATTTCTTGTCGTCAACAAACCCTGGTATAGCCTACAAGAGCTCCTAGAATCCGAGGAGAAGGTGCCAATTGAACTCTTCACGCCACCCCAATTGATCAAAGAATACGAGTTCGCCGCGGTTTATGAGATGGTCCGTAAACCAGGGCGGCCGACAGCCCTGCTCCGTGAATAGCCGCCAAGCTGGATACTATCAGCTCAGCAAAGTCCAACCGCATCGCACGACATACCAAGTCATCATGGCTATTGGTTGCCGTTCACGACATTGGGCAAAAACTCACAAAAGCTGCTACACAATCACATCGCCTCTACACCAAACACCCGGCACAGCAGCGAAAACAAGTCAACATCACGCGCCGGACTGGGCAAGCCTTCCAACAACTCCGGGTGCGTTGTGATCAAAATCGTTCGTTGCTCCGATTGCGTCACGGGTGCACCGTGGCTACCCTTCACCAACGCAGCATCGAGTGGAATACGTCCCGTCACAGGATCCACAAAAAGCTCCATCGGGTCGTAACCCAACTTCGAGGAGTTACCAACCATGCGTGCAAAAGGCGGCGCCGCGTCATCTGTATGCCACCAATAATATGAAAACCATCCGTCCGGTCGACTGATGAGGATCACGGGCGCAGAACGCGGATGTTCAACACCCATAGCCGATCGCTCGCGCCCGACGACAAGGTCCCCAATATTCCCCATCGCACGAAACAGATCTGCGACACCATTCGCATCGCCCCGATTGACAAACACATGGGCCACTTGATGATCCACCATCGCAAAAGCATCGCTATGGTCCCAATCGACGTACTCGCGCCCCCTCTCTTCGCGTACTTTCAACAAACCCGCCTCGCGCAAAATCCGATTGGGATAGATCACCTGGCTCACCGGCGTCGTCACATATTCGCCCACAAGTAGCCAGGCGGTACGTTTGGCGATACTCAGCTTCTCGTAACGGTCGATGAAGTCCGCAAGAGCCGTATCCAATTCCGCCAGACCCTCAGCCGCCTGCTCGGAGTTCGGACCATACTTCTGAGCCGCACCCTCCAAATGCGGAAGACAAACAAGATGAAAGTTCGGCGTATGGGTCTTGGCAAGCCACAGCGCACCCTCCAAAATCCACTTCGTCAAATGTGCGTTCGCCTTGGGACTCCAATAGCGCCCAATCGGTAACGTTCCAGCGTGACTCACCAACTCATTGTAAAGCGACTCAGGCTTGGTGTAACAACCAGACGTGCCAAGAGAGTCCGGCCCCCGTACCGGCCCTGGCGACACAACAAACGTCGCAGCCGCACCACGAATGTTCTGGGCGTTCCAGACGGCCGATTTTAATCCGGGCTTCGCTTCCGTAAGTTTCGTAAAGAATGTAGGACTTTCGATCATGTTATGGCAGCCGTTCCAGAACGCCACCGTCTGCCGCTCGGGATCGTAGCAACCATTGGCAACCACGCCATGTTCGGATGCCCGTCGACCGGTCAACATGGCCGCCTGCACCGACGACGTCAAACAGGGAAACGTCGGCGCAAACGTGAGCCAAGCACCCTCGTGGGCCAAACGATACAGCGTCGGCGTCAAGTTAATGTCATGCAGGTCACCAGGCCGAATCCCCGGCAACGACAGCAACATCAGATGGTCGATCATCAGTTCACCTTGCACGCAAATTCTCGCGCACCGGCCCCCTCAAGTACAGAAGGACTCCACGACCACAGGTCCGACGCAGCAAGCTGCTTGCAACGCCTTTTCTGCATGCTTTTCAGCAACGGAAGAATAGCGGCCAACCGCCGTCGATTCTGACTCGATACGCCCAGTAAGGCATGGTTTGAAAAAAGCGCAAACCCTTGACCCCACGCCCGAGCAAGCTCCAGTTGGTCAAAATTGGCACGATCGGATCGGTTCGCGGGAATATTGATGGCAATTCCCGGCGCAACAGGCCGGCTTCCGGCAGCCCGTTGCCAAGTCGTTTGCCGAGCCCTATAGAGCTTGGTGTCAGCCGTGTAATTCATCAGAAACACCAAGTCAACCAGATCGCTACGAAGCCACGACAACCCGTCTTGACAATATACGGTGCGGGCACGCTTTAGCACCGGCGCACAGGCGGCCGTGAGCTTTAACCCAGGCCGAACCCGTTTCGTCATACGCCGAATATCGCGGACGAGTTGGGTCACCTGCTCGGTTCGCCATTGCGTCCAGGCAGTCACATCCTGATCGGGCATCTTACCCGTTGCGCTTCGATAGAGCGCGAGTGTCCGTCGATCGCGAGGATAGTCACTGCCGGACGGACACTCCTCCCGTGGGAAACGGATGTAATCCAAATGCAACCCATCCACAGGATAACGCTGAACGATTTCCTCGAATACACGCACAAGGTAGTGCCGAACCTCAGGCAAACACGGATTCAGACTGGAATACCAACGCAACGGCTGACGCTTACCATGTTGATCGTACCAAAACCATTCCGGATGCTTGTTGTAGAGCTGATGAGGATCGGACGGCGGGTGATCACCCTGCCAACCCGGCATCACGTTCACCCAAGCATGCAGCGCAAGCCCACGCCGATGTGCTTCCTGACACGCGACCTCCAACGGATCAAAACCCGGAGCCCCCTTTCTGTAGGTGTATTCAAACGGCTCAATCGATGAACGGTAGTACGCAGTTCCGTTGCCACGAACCTGAAAAAGGACCGTATTCAGGCCGGCTCGATAACATTCCTCCATCAGATCAGCGATTTGCGCCGGAGAGTCATACACCTGACGAACGACCCAGATGGCGCGAGGCGGCCAAACATCTCTGGGACGAGGCGGTAAAACAGGCTGGTCGCGTGGAACCACATAAGCCTCACGCGAAGCCGGTGCGGCTTCCGGCGAGGTACACCCGCTCACAACCAAGACCCACACGCTTGCCACCATCAACGTGACAACCAAACAAACCGAACCTTGGCCTGTATCACCTGTTAAACAACCTCGCCGACGCATATCCAATGTCCCCATAAATCATCAAACAGACTTGCCAAGCACCCTACCACCAGGTATCGAAATCACCCGAACGAATCCGTTTTCACCAGCACCCTGAAGCGGTGGTCCAGGCTACAAGATCCCGACTCATAAGAAAACCCCTGCAGCAGAACCCCAAGGTCCAACTGCAGGGGATAATCACTCTAAAACACAAACAACGATGTCCGATACCTTCTGTATCGTTCTCAAACGCCAAAAATCAACCTCAACCATTCGCAGCACTTTGGTACGTCGTCAACCGGCGGTGCAACGAGTTCACTTCATCTTCCAACGCATGCGGCAACCGGTCACCAAACTTCGCAAAGAACTCCTTGATACCTTCGACTTCCTGGAACCAGGAATCATAGTCAACGCGCAGAAGTTCATCCACAACCGCACCCGAAAGATCCAAACCGGTAAGGTCGAGACTGCTCGGCGTGGGAACATAGCCGATCGGAGAAGCAACCGCTTCCGCTTCTCCACGGCAGCGATCGAGAATCCATTCCAGCACGCGCAGATTGTCGCCGAAGCCCGGCCACAAAAACTCGCCGGTCTCGTCCATCCGGAACCAGTTCACATGGAAAACCTTCGGTGGACGCGTCATTTCCTGGCCCATCTGCAACCAGTGCCGGAAGTAATCAGCCGTGTTGTAGCCACAGAACGGCAACATCGCCATCGGGTCGCGGCGGACTTCGCCCTGCTTGCCGTACTGGGCCGCCGTCCGCTCCGACGCCATCGTCGCTCCCATGAAGACACCATGCTGCCAGCTGTAAGACTGATACACCAGTGGGGCCAGGTGAGCTCGGCGACCCCCAAAAATGACCGCCGAAATCGGGACACCGTGATGATGATCCATCCGGAACGTATGCGACGGACACTGCGAAATCGGCGTAGTAAACCGTGAGTTCGGGTGAGCCCCTGGAACCGGCTTGCCGTTTTCATCGCGCATGGCCGGATGCCATTCGTTGCCGCGCCAATCAATGCCGCTCTCGGGCGGGTCCCCATCAGCCCCTTCCCACCAAACGGTCTTCCCTTTGGTCAACACAACATTGGTGAAAATCGTATTCTTGCGAATCGTCGCAACCGCATTCGGGTTGGTCGTCGAGTTCGTCCCGGGGACGACTCCGAAGAAACCCGCCTCCGGATTGACCGCCCATAAACCGCCATCCGTATCAATCCGCATCCAGGCGATATCATCACCCACCGTCCAGATGCGATACCCCTTTCGCGTCAGCCCCTCCGGCGGCACCAGCATTGCCAGGTTGGTCTTACCACAGGCACTCGGAAAAGCAGCCGCCAAATACTCAATCAGTCCGGAAGGATGTTCCACACCCAAAATCAACATATGCTCCGCCAACCAGCTTTCTTGGCGAGCCAAATAACTACCCAAGCGAAGCGCCATACACTTCTTACTCAGCAACACATTACCGCCGTAACCCGAACCGACACTCCAAATCGTGTTATCTTCCGGAAAATGCAGAATAAGACGTTTCTCGATATCGCGCTCCGCCTTGCCATGCAAGCATTTCGTGAAATCACCTTCCGTGCCGAGTTTATCGAGCACCTGCTTACCGCAACGCACCATGATCAACATGTTGAGCACGACATAAATGCTATCCGTCAATTCGACGCCGATCTTCGAGAACACCGAACCCACCGGCCCCAGCGAGAAGGGGATCACGTACATCGTCCGCCCCTTCATGGACCCCTTGAAAATCTCGGCAGCACGCTGATACCCATCTGGCGGGCTCAGCCAATTATTCGTCGGACCTGCATCCTCCTTCTTGGATGTGCAGATGTACGTCAAGTGCTCGGTCCGCGCCACGTCATTCTGTGCGGTTCGATGCAGATAACAGCCCGGCAACTTCTTCTGGTTGAGCTCGATCAGCTCACCCGTCGCCACCGCCTCGGCACGCAACTGGTTACGCTGCTCGTCGCTGCCGTCGATCCAGACAATCTTGTCTGGCTGGCACATGGCCGCCATCTCGTTGATCCAGTCATTCAGCTTCTTGTTTTCGCTCATTGCGGTCATGGTCATACCTTTGTTTTTAAAGAAGAGTGTAAGGGTCGATCCGGTCGCCGGCCCAACAGACGGGATCCTCGGCAAAAATCGAGGTGAGTATAGCGGAAACGTCCCACAAATGCAAATCCCTCCCTGGTAACCGCGCAGACCGACCCGACCACCCCCTTTTTTTCACGGAACGAGAACAAAACCGGGGAAAGGGAAGAGCGGGGTAACGCCGCCCGTTTCTTTTAAAAACCGGACCCTTCAAATGCCTGCCGTTGCCCCCTTTGGACCCCACAACGGCGACGTGATACCGCTACCATACCCCTACCCCTGAAATGGCTAGATTACTAAAACCCTATTTACTCCTAAAAAACAGTCGCCACCAAGTGGCCTCATTTGATGCAACTCCAGCGCGTGGGCACCTCAAGCCTTCAGACTTCAGACTTGAGGTATTATGTGTTGCACACGCCCAACCTTTTGCTATAACAACCATTCGCAGCGATAATAATTCACACACCGCTCAAAGATGTCAATACTAAAGCACTGCCAAAGACTATTCGTTAAGCCAATGCCGAATCGCCGAGTGCTTCAACACACAAACAGGAATCACTTACTTCGCTTCCGGCAACCTAGAAATCCAAAAACCTGACAATTCTTCCGAAAGTCGGTCATGTAATTCTGAGCGGTTCCTATCGCCATCGTCATTACGACTTGAACGGGCCCCTTCTATTTTAAAAACACCGTCCAGGGTAAATATCGATCGACATTCGAATAGGGTCATTTACCCTATATCTCGTTCAACCAATGAGTTCATGATTGACATTCAATACGGCAACAAAGTACGCTCTAACAAGCGGAGTGGCCAGGAGCAAGAGGACTGAAAAACCTCACCTCCAGTAACAGCAAGTCCTTCGGAGGAGCACAAGTGATTCTGCATTGGGATCGTCGTGAGCACCCGTCTTAAAAAGAACTATCGGGGGACCACTGCAATCACTAGCAGTAATACGTAACACGCCAACGGGACTTGTAAGTCGCTACATAAGACGTTCTGTCCACTCACGGGAGAAAGAGCGAGGATGTGCCCACTGTGCGCCTACGACCCTTTTGAATCCTTTTCGCGGGAACGCCGAAGATGAAACACCTTACAACATGCTTGACGATCGCCGTCCTATTGGTTTTACACGTCGCTGCTTTTGCACGTATTGAAATGGAATGGGTTACTGTGGGCGATCCGGGAAATGCAGCATATGTTCGAAGTTTTTCACACCCGCCCAATGAACCAACTGAAGGAGCGGTGGCTAGCACCTATCGCATCGGCAAATACGAGGTCACTAACGCGCAGTATTGTGAGTTCCTCAATGCCGTGGCCCAAAACGATACGTATGGACTTTACGATGAACTCATGGCCACCGGGCAATTAATGGAATCTTGGGGTTGCCGAGAAGCTTGGGTCGACATCGGTGGCATCATACGATCCGGCGAGCCCGGCTCCTATAGCTACACCCTCAGGCCGGGCCGCGAAAACAAACCCGTCGTCTACGTTTCATACTATAACGCCGCTCGTTTCTGCAACTGGTTGCACAATGGACAACCCGTCGGCGAACAAGACGACACGACCACCGAAAACGGCGCGTATTACCTCTACGGCGAAAACCATACCGAGGTTTCGAGTCGACGGTATTACGCCACTGTTTTTCTGCCCACACTTCACGAATGGGTTAAGGCTGGATACTACAAAGGAGGCAGTACCGACGCAGGCTATTGGATGTATCCCACACAAACAGATGGTGACCTCACGCCAGGTGTTAATGCCAACATGATTACCTGTGCCACGTTATATTGCACGCCTCCCGATTATCTAGAAACGTGGTTGTGGGCAGTGGGTGCCCCTGACTATTTGTCTGACGTTGGCACTTACCCTTTCCCGAGTGCGTATGGCACTTACGATCAAGCGGGAAATGTTGAGGAATATCTCGAATGTTTTTACTATGATTACAGCGTCAGTGCATACAAAACCATCGTGATTGGTTCCGGTTTTTCTCACACAGCCAATTTGGCTGGCGAGTGTTTATCAAACGCCGGCGCTATTCTCGGTAATGCAGTGTATCATCGTGTTAGCACGAGAACTTTTCGCGTCGGTTTTCGCGTTGCAAGCATCGGTGCCCCGTTAGTTGATCTCGATCTCGAAGCCAACCTCTTCTGTCCTCTCGACGAGGAGGAACCGCTGGAAACATTGACGCGCGATGCCACGTCTTTGGCCACCAGTAGCGGTACGTATTGTTCAATTTCGCAAGCCATTCAGTCATCGAGTCATCCAGTGACACTCATCGCCAACAAGCCCGCGATGGTACGCCTCCAAGTGACGGAAAAAAACAACCGAACCGTCACCGGTATCACCGGCACCATCTCCATTTATTCAAACGGAAGCTATATCGCTACCTATGACTCGATCAACACGACGTCGACCGGAAGCAACTTTGATCCTAACTTCGAAAACCACACACTTAACTTCGTTTTCACGCCCCCCGAAAGCAATGACGTCGACCTCGTTATTAAGGTCAACCGGCCAGATAGAACCCATATCCCGGAAGCCGATTTCGCAAACAACACCGTTCAAATCAAGAACCTGGTTTTCGTTAAAAAAGGCATCCCAACGATCGGACACACCCCCATCGATTATCGCCCAACCGCTTCAGGGGCGGGCAAAAATCTTCCCGATGCCAATGCCATTGCACCGGGCAACAGTGATGCCATGCTCAAAGCCATCATGCCCGTTCCAAATGTCAAATATAAGAAACTCCCGGTACTCACCTGGGAATATGACATCAACACAGGACGCTATGACTCAGCTTTACTGGATGCCCTTGTCGAGCACCGCAGAAAACAAAGCCCCAAACCCGACTATATTTTCGGATGGTTGCCTTCCGGTGTTTACAATGGCCGAGGTTGTGCACGGGTCGACAGCCGAGTCGCTTTTGGCAATAGCGGCCCACAAGCACACGATCGCACCTTTGCACATGAAATGGGACATTGCTTTGGCCTTAGCCATCCGAACGATATAGATGGCGTGGGACTTCCCGCTTCCGCAACACTAAGATCGATCGGTGTCGAGCCCATGAACCTGTTTGGCTGCGGACGCATTCGCAAATCCAGCCTCGTCAGCTTTATGCAACCGACAGGACTTATCATCCACACGAATTGCACATCGTGGGTGGACTTGACCTCTTATCGTTGGATGTACGCTCCCGGCATGCTCTGGAGCAAGAACGTCAACTTGAACAACCTACAGATGTATACGGCCGATCCCTTAGCAACGACGACAAGCAGTAACACACTATTCGTAAGTGGTATCTATGACCCCATCACCGCGACGGCAGACATCAGCCGTGTTGTCGAGTTCCCCGACCAAGACGAACTGACGGAGTTCAATCTCGACGGCGAACTACTTCTCCACGCATACAATGACAGTGATCCGCCTCTCCTGTTGTACGAACTGCAATTCCACGGCCAACAGATCGACAACCACGATGAAGAGGTTGATCCGTTATGGGCGATTAGCGCGTTCATCCCCTCCGCGATAGGTGATCCGCTAGAATTGGTCCATCGAATCAAGATTCTATCGGCTGCCACACAACAACTATTGGCCCAGCGAGAACGATCGACCTCACTTCCGCAAATCCAGTTCACGAATCCCGCCACGACCGGCGAATCACTCACCGACGGCATGGCGATTTCATGGACGGGATCGGACGCCGACGGCGATGCGTTAACGTATTCGTTGTCCTACTCGTGGAACAACGGCACATCGTGGGTGCCGCTCGCGATCGGTCTTGATGAAACCTCGTACATTCTGGACGCCACGGA
>Ga0180434_10006880_pt1 | contig 12968 bp, 14 predicted proteins | sample SS_ome_7_FD_132453 | JGI IMG/M metagenome (GOLD analysis project Ga0180434, IMG submission 132453) | Hypersaline lake sediment archaeal communities from the Salton Sea, California, USA - SS_1_D_2 metaG | ecosystem: Environmental > Aquatic > Non-marine Saline and Alkaline > Hypersaline >... | reverse complement strand
TACCATATAGGCAAGCCGATCTCACTGCATCTGCTTTGTTACAGGGTACTCGCGGTGAAGGACCACAGCTTCGCACCCTGTGCCTCGCATCTGCAGCAACCTCGGCTTGTGAATAATCCAGGTTAGTATACATTGAGATATATAATGGGGCAAAAAAGGAGAAAAAGATGACAAAAAATAAATTAAAGATATATGTTTTTCTTTTTATGTTGATGATTCTCCTATGTTATTGTGGGAAAGAGAGCCCAACCACGAGTCAAGCAAAAGCCGTATTGTCTTTAGACATTAAAGAGAGCCCTATTGTTTCTACATGGAATCCGGATATTGAAAAATGGGATGTGGCTTTCACCATTGTATTTAAAGAGAGTGGGGGAATAAGAGCGGAAATAAGCAGCATAAGGTCAGAAGCATTAGAAAGTGGTGATATTAGAGATTCGTTTCAAAAGTCATATTATGGTGAATTAAGAGTTCCAGCTAATGAAACTGTAGAATATGAATGGGATTTTTCAGTTATTGGAGAAGATGAATTTGACACCATAAGACTTTTTATCTTTGTTGAAGATGCGAATGGAAATAATATGAGTTTGGAAGAGAACTTCACAGATTTGAGTTTTGTAAAATAATACTATCGCAAAACCGGAAAGGAGTCGGATTTCTTATTTTGATGGAATACCCTCTTCTATATAGATACCTCCTTGACTTCCTTTAGGATGATGATAGAGGATACAGAATGCTAGCTGTCTATAAGATAAATTGAGAGGGATAAAAGAATCGGGCTGTTTTTGTTCAGCAGAACCTTTAACCTCTTGACAACTTTGAAGTTTGCTCCTATGTTTTGTACACACTAATCGGAGGTTCTTTTAATGAAAAAGAGGGAAAGCTTGAAAGATGGGAAAGAGGTTATGATCAGGGAGCTTCATGAAAATGATCTGGAAAAATTAATGAAATTTTATTCAGAACTCCCCCCTGAAGATAGAAAATATTTAAGGATAGATGTGACCAACAAAAAAATCGTAAAACAGAGGATCCAACTCATAAAAACAGGGAGTGTTTTTCGTCTTATTGCCCTTTACAAAGGAGAAATCATTGCTGATGGAGCCCTTGAGTTATCCGGTGAAGATTGGCAGAAGCATCAGGGAGAATTAAGAGTCATTGTAGCCAGACCCTATCAAAAAAAAAATCTTGGGACCATCATGGTGAGAGAACTTTATTTTATTGCAGTCAAGCGGAAAGTGGAGCTGGTGGTGGTCAGGATGATGAGACCTCAAGTTGGTGCTCAGCAAATTTTCCGAAGACTTGGATTTCGGGAGGAACTTCTTATCCCTGATTTTGTTAAGGATCAGGAAGGGAAAAACCAGGATTTGATTGTTATGACTGTCAATCTCAAGGAATTATGGAAGGAACTCGAGCAATCTTATAGCGATTCAGACTGGCGGCGCTGCCGGTAATCACTAGCGGTCTTCTTCCATCATATCAAAGCCAATCAAAACGGCCAGGTCTTTGATTTTTTTTCTGAGGTCTCCCAGAGTGGCGTTTCGGTGAATTCCATACCCATCCGGAGAAAAATATTTTTAAACTTTCTCAGCGTCCACTTCAGCGATCAATTTTGTCCGGCACATGATTCCATCTAGGTTTTTATACAAATTATGACCATCCACTACCAAACATTTATATTCGAAAATCATTTTGTATGTTTGATTTATAGTCTTGAGAAATCCAAATAGTGTCATTTTATGAAGAAGTTCGTAGCAGCTAAGAAAGAATAAAATGTAAATAAAACTTGACAAAATGTAAATTAAACTTTATAAATTGTAAACAAAACTTTATGGTAATTTAATCATGGTATGTAAATTCCAAAACAGGAGGTGTTGACTTGAGACTCGGAAATCATATCCGACGCTGTCGATTCGATCATAATGAAATGTCTCAAAAAGAGCTGGCCAAAGCCATAGGAGTCACCCGGCAAACTATATTTTCAATAGAAAAGGGAAGATATGCTCCTTCAACACTGCTGGCGTTGAAACTGGCCAGGTTCTTTGGGAGATCCGTAGAAGAGATCTTTTACATCATTGAAGATGATGAAATCAAAGGAGGAAAGGAATGAGTGAATTCAAAAAATGGCAGACAATTCTTAAAATTATCCTGATTGTTGCGATTATTGGTGGTCTTATGATCAGCATTACGAATCGAGGAGACCAAGAAGAACAAGAGGAAACTGTCTATGAGAAAATATTCAAAATAACTGCTTTTTTCATGGTTGCCCTGGTAGTGATAATGTACTGGGTGTTGCCGAATACCAAAATCGCAGAGCATTTTAAAATGAATGAATCTCTTTTTGTTGCTTCTCATATTTTGGGAATAGTTTGTGGAGTTCTTGGCCTGATAGCTACATTGCTATGGAAGCAGACAGTGATCGAAATTCATCTGTTTGAATTTATGGTTGTCCTGTTTGGCATTATTTTTGTCTATTGGGCCATGATACTCAAAGCTAGAAAAAGTGTCAAAATCTCAGATATTCTGGATGAAAAGCAAATGGATAATATTAGAAGTTCAGCCGCTTTATCTCTGTTTGTGGTTACAGGGATTATGTTGATGATGTATTTTATTTCATATCATCAATTGTTTGTTTTGGAAGGTAAGGTTTGGTTCCTCTTTTACTTTTTTATGACTTTACTCATTTATTCCTGCAGCACAATTTATTATTTTAAAAAAGAATAAAAATAAGGGGCAAATAGAAACATTCTTCCTCTTCATCCTGAAAAGGAGATGACTCAATCGATATTTTTATATAAAAAAATTTTTTTACTTGACATTATATTATTTATATATATAAATAAACCAATGGGAAATCAATGCTTAAGGAATAATTCAAAAGGAATTAACAAAGAGACATTCAATAAATGAAGGACAAATATAGGGACGAAAGTGAAGTCTTGAAAGCTTTGGCTCACCCAGTCAGGCTGCAGATCATAGAGCTCCTGTTATTAGATGTTCCTGAGGAGTCCTGCAGTGTAAGTTCGCTGCAAAAGGAACTAGATATCCCTCAGCCCACTATCTCTCAACACCTCCAGACATTAAGAAGCCACGGGATTATTGATGGAGACAAAAAGGGAGTCCAAGTGTGTTATAAAGTGATTGATAAGAGAGCAGTAAAAATCCTGGATATCTTAAAAAGATAGATGATATGAATAACATAAATAAGGATAAAGTAATTCTTATCGGAATCGGAAACAATTTGCTCTCAGATGATGGAGTAGGACCATACATGGCCGAACAGATTGGTCAAAAACTTGCGTTTCCATACAGGACAATCACTCATCTTTCTCTGGAGCTTCTGGATTTGATAAAAGATTGGCAGTTCATCTATATTTTGGATTCTTTCCGAAATCCTGAGATGACAGTAGGGGAGGTGGTTCCGTTCACCTTGGATGACCTGGAATACCAACAAAACCCTACCTATTCCCATGGGATCACCATTCCCATCATCTTCAACATTGGGAAAAAGCTTTATCCTAGGATGCCGGAAAGTGTTCAAGTTTTCGGTATCAATGTCTTTGATAATCAGTCTATCTCAGAGTCTTTTTCCCATGAAATAAGCTGTAAACTTAAAGGAATCAGTAATCATTTATTAAATAAAATACAAAACCATGCTGGAGGAAAATTATGAAGGAGAAGGAACGCATTGGATTTTTTCTATGCGAGTGCAGTCAAAACATTTCTGGCACAGTGGATGTCCATAAAATTAAGGACGAACTCCAGAAACAGCCGGATGTGGTTACAGCAGAAGTAACCAATCTGTACTGTTCAGCAGAAGGAAAATCCGAAATCATTGAAAGCATCAGGAAAAACAATCTTACTAAAGTGGTAATCGGGGGTTGCTCTGTAAAGCAGCACGAACATACCTTTATGAATGTGCTGGAAGAGGCAGGATTAAACCCTTATTTCATGCAGCTGGTCAATATCCGGGAACATGTAGCCTGGGTTACTGAAGACAAGGAAAAAGCCACAGCCAAAGCCATGGCGCTGTTGAAAGCCGCGTACAACCGGGTTCAATATCATAAAGCCTTTGAGAAAAAAGAGATTGATGCTAATGCTGATGTTTTGGTGGTGGGAGGTGGATTGTCCGGTTGCGAAGCCGCTCTGAATCTGGCAGCAGATGATCGGAAGGTCTATTTGGTGGAAACTCAACCCAGTCTGGGAGGACAGGCCACTAAATACGAAAGTTCTTTTCCGGACTTGGAATGCTGTTCATGCATGATCCTGCCCAAATTGCAGGAAGTAGTGGAGAATCCTAACATTGAACTTCTTAATTACAGCGATGTTGAGGAAGTGGTGGGATTTTTCGGTAATTTTGAAGCCACCATCAACAAAAAGGCCAAATACGTTATTCCAGATAAGTGTATTGGCTGTAACGAATGTTTAGAGCCCTGCCCGGTGGAAGTTCCCAATGAATATGATGATTTCTTAGGAAAACGTAAAGCCATCCATTTTCAGGTCACAGGCGCCACCCCTTATATCCCGGTTATTGACAAAGAGAGCTGTCTGCGCTTCAAAGGTGAAGACTGCACCAAGTGTCGAGATGCCTGTATGTTCGAAGCCATTGACTATGATGATGAGGACGAAAAAATGGAAGTTTCAGTGGGCTCTGTGGTTTTAGCCACTGGATTTGAAACATTTGATCCTACTCTCATTCCCAATTTTAAGTTCTCTAACGGAACTGAGGTCTACACAGCTCTGCAGTTTGAACGGCTGATCTCCAATACCGGACCCACATCAGGAAAACTGGTCAAAAGAGACGGAAGCCAACCCAAATCTCTGGCTATGGTTCATTGTGTGGGAAGCCGTGACAAGCGCTACAAGAACTATTGTTCCAATATTTGCTGTTCTGTACTGCTGAAAATGAGTTCTCAGATTCTGGAAGAAAAAATGGTCGAGGGCATTCAGATCACCCATGTGTACCGTGACATGACCATTGGATCCACGGGCATGGAAGAGATGTATGAAAATCTTAAAGAGGAAGGAGTCAAGTTTATAATGGTTCCCAATCCCAATGACATAGCTCTCAACTCACAGAACGGACAAGTCCAGATCACTCTTCCCGAGAAGACCCTGAATGCGGATATGGTGGTGCTGGCCGCAGCTATGGTTCCCAACAAAAAGGCAGATAAGCTCATTGAGATGCTGATGCTGAGCAAGGATGAGGAGGGATTTGTAAAGCCCACTCACAGAAAAATCGATGCAGTCTCCACTCCTGTGGAAGGAGTTTATGTGGTGGGAAGTGCCAGCTATCCTAAAGATATCACTCATTCCATCATTGATGGTTCCGCTGCGTCAGGAAAAATAGCTTTTGAATTAAAGCCTGGAAAGAAGCTTGAAATAGAAACCCTGATCTCGACCATAGATGAGGACAAATGTTCAGGCTGTAAGACCTGTATTTCTATTTGTCCATATAAAGCCATTGGTTATGACAGCGAAAAGGGCATCTCAGTGATCAATGAGATCCTATGCAGAGGATGCGGATCTTGTGTGGCTGCCTGCCCCTCACATGCCATAACCGCAAGACATTTTGAAGACAATACTATTATAGCTGAATTAGGAGGATTGTTATGACAGAGACAAAATTTGAACCTAATATTGTAGCCTTTGTCTGCAACTGGTGTTCTTACGGCGGAGCTGACATTGCGGGCAGCATGAGACTGAAATACCCAGCCAATGTCAAGCTGCTCCGGGTCATGTGTTCCGGCCGGGTGGATCCTGAATTCATCATAGAAGCTTTCCGCAGAGGTGCTGACGGAGTTATGGTCCTGGGCTGCCATCCCAAGGACTGCCATTACATAGAAGGCAACTATAAGACTTTAAAACGCTACAATATGCTTAAGCCGCTGTTGGATCAGTTTAATATCGAACAGGATCGGCTTTATCTTGACTGGGTATCAGCCTCAGAAGGCGAAAAATTTGCCCGTGTGGCTAAAGAGATGAACGAGAGAATCACTCAACTAGGGCCTTTGAACTGGAAAGAAGTTATTGGCCAACACCAAAGTAGGGAGGTATAAACATGAGCGATAAACCAAAAATCGGAATATACTGGTGTTCGAGCTGCGGCGGCTGTGAAGAAGCCATCGTGGATTTAAATGAGGGCATTTTAGATGTGGTGGAGGCCGTGGATATTGTGTTCTGGCCAGTAGCTATGGATTTCAAATATGACGATGTGAGAAAATTTAAAGATGGAGAGCTTCTAGCCTCCTTTATCAACGGAGGCATCCGTCTCTCTGAACAGGAGGAGATCGTCAAACTGCTGAGGAAAAAATCTCAGCTTGTGTTTGCTTTTGGGAGCTGTGCTGTTATGGGCGGTGTGCCAGGTCTTGCCAACATGAACAACCGGGAAAGTATTTTCAAGAGAGTCTACAAAGAAATCGAATCCAATGACAACCCGGAAAATAATGTACCCCAAACAGAGTTTAAATTGGAAGATAAATATGAACTTGAGCTTCCAGAATTTTATGACTCGGTTTATCCTCTGGACCAGATCATCCAAGTAGATTATTACATTCCAGGCTGTGCGCCTGCCCCGGATACCATAACAGATGCCTTCACAGCTATTTTGGAGGGCAAACTTCCGGAAAAAGGCAGTGTGCTCAGCCCCACAAAATCCTTGTGCGATACCTGCCCACGGAAAGAGACCAAGCCGGATAAAATAGAAATCGAGAAATTCGTAGAGCCCCATCAGTACGATAAACTGGATGATGACAGATGTTTTCTTGAGGCCGGTATCATCTGTATGGGACCTGCTACAAGAGGGGGATGCGGTGAACGGTGCATCAATGCCAACATGCCCTGCCGCGGTTGTTACGGAGCCCCTGATGATGTCAAAGACCAGGGGCTTGGAATGCTGAGTGCCTTGGCTTCCATCATCAAGCCTGATAAAGAAGATGAAATCCCAAAAGTCATTGAAACTTTGCCTGATTTAATCGGTCCTCTTTACATGTATGGATTGCCCAGCTCTATTTTATTTCGCAAAAAGATCAAGTAGATCCGGGATAAGATCAATGACACTAAAGTATTTTAAACAAAAAGCAAATTAGATGGAGGAAAAAGTGGGAAATAAACATATATCAATTTCACCAATTACAAGATTGGAAGGTCACGGCAACATCGAAATCTTTCTCAACGATGAGGGGAGTGTGGAAAGGGCTGTACTTCAAGTGCCGGAACTGCGGGGATTTGAGAAATTTTCAGAGGGAAGACCCGCAGTGGAAATGCCCCGCATCACACCAAAAATCTGTGGAGTATGCCCCACGGCTCATCATATGGCATCCCAGAAAACCCTTGATGACCTCTATGATGTGAATCCGCCTGAAACAGCGAAAAAAATACGAGAGCTAATGTATTCAGCTTTCATGCTTGAAGACCACGCTCTTCATTTCTACTTTCTGGGTGGACCTGATTTTGTAGTAGGCCCTGATGCGCCCAAAGGTTCCCGCAATATTTTGGGTGTGATCGACAAAGTCGGTCTGGATGCAGGAAAAGTGGTCATCAAAAACCGCAGGCAGTGCCGTGAGATCATCACAGACCTGGGTGGCCGAGTGATCCATCCTGTGAGCGGACTTCCTGGTGGTGTATCCAAAGGAATCACTAAAGAAGACCAGGAAAAATTCAAGAAGTATGCGGATGAGGCGGTGGAATTCGCTCAATTTACCGTTCAACTGTTTAAAGACGTGGTGCTGAAGAACGAGGAGTACGTAAAAATCATCACATCCGATCCTTATACCCATAAAACTTATTACATGGGTTTAGTGGATGAAAACAATCATGTCAATTTCTATGACGGAAAACTGCGAGTAGTAGATCCTGATGGAAAAGAGTTTGCCAAATTCAATGTCCGTGATTACAAAGACCACATCAGTGAGCATGTGGAAAAATGGAGCTATATCAAGTTTCCGTTCCTGAAGAATGTGGGCTGGAAAGGATTTGTGGACGGCAAAGACAGCGGAGTTTACCGCGTGGCCCCTCTGGCCCGGCTCAATGCTTCTGACGGCATGGCGACTCCGCTGGCTCAGAAAGAATACGAATACATGTACGAAACTCTGGGCGGCAAACCAGTGCATCATACTCTGGCTTTTCACTGGGCACGTGTAGTCGAGCTCTTGTACGCCAGCGAACGCCTGAAGGAATTGGCCAGTGATGATGATATTCTGAACAAGGATATCCGCACTATTCCAGAATCTACCCCCACACAAGGTATTGGGGTCGTGGAAGCCCCACGGGGAGTCTTGATCCACGATTATACCACTGATGAAAAAGGGATCATCCAGAAAGCCAATTTACTGGTAGCCACGGTTCACAATTCCGCACCTATTGCCATGAGCGTAGAAAAAGCAGCCAAAGGAGTGATTCAGAATTTTGAAGTGAGTGACGGAATGCTCAATCAGGTGGAAATGGCTTTTAGGGCTTATGACCCCTGTCTGGCCTGTGCTACTCATTCTCTCCCCGGAAACATGCCTTTGCGGGTAAAGATTTTTAAATCCGACCGTTCAGTTCATGATGTGATCGAAAGACTTTAATTCGCTGGAAATTGCTGAATATTCCATCCAAGTAATAAGTAACCTCTAGCCTTAGAACATCTTTTTGATGGAAAAAATGGTATTCTAAGAGGCTAAAAAGGACCCCTATTTGGGATAATTGGTTTAATATCAAAAAGTTGATGCAGCTAAGCTGAAAATTTAATTATCCTGACCTATTCATAAAAAAATGGCGATGCATTAATTATTAACCTGAATAATCCAGGTTATTTATTATTTAGCTGAAAATCTATTTATTTCCTGCCGATGTATAATCCATATCCAAAATATTCAAATAATTGCCATATGCTTTTTGGGGGAAACATGATTTCTTTTATCCACTTTCTCGCTTCTGGGCTCTTAAAATAAAGAGAGATTAATTTGCCCCACGCTCCCACATAATCCCTGGGGTTCATTTGTTTCACTTCGCTGGCCCACTGACTTAGAGCGTTGGTTTTGTAAATTTGGGCCTTTATGTTTTTAAGCTCTGCTTTTTTCAGCAATTGTTTCCATCCTTCAGGATTTAAAAATTTCGCTTGTCCCAGAGCTCGGGAAAGATACTCAACCAAGTCTGAGGGCGGTGTCTTAATCCAAGTGACTTCATTCATTCCCACATATCCTCCTGATTTGGCCACCCGGGCATATTCATTGACTACTTTCTGTTTATTCTTGGGAAAAGCGACTACAGACTCGCATATAACCGCATCAAAGACTTTATCTTCAAAGGGAAGGTGCTGGGCTGTTGCTTTCTTAAATTCAACTTGATGCTCAACTTTTTTCCTATTTGCTCTTTCCCGGGCCCTTTTGAGCATTGTCTCGGAGATATCTACCCCGACCACGCGGCACCCGTATTCTTTGGCCAGAAGGCAGGGTGTTATCCCCACCCCACAACCCACATCCAGAACATAGGAGTCTTCATCAATATCACAATCATAAATTAGCTCCTGAGTGGCATTCATTCCTCCCATATGTTTAGTCAGACCCCAAGAAGCTTGAAATTCGAAGTAATGTGACTCTGAATCCATTTCTGGCATTTGTTTTTTCATTTATTATTTACCTTGAGCTTCAATTTATGCTATCGGAAAATAAAGTATCACAGCCTGACATAAGGGTCAATTAATCAGAGAAAAAATACATTTTTCTCAATTATCTGCTTTTTAGAAAAGAATGATTGAAATTTCATAGAATTGGTTCTGAAAACAAGACCAAAATGATAGAATAATAAAATCGCAGAAAGAATCTGGTATTCAAAGAAAAAGGGAGTTTTTCACAAAACTTCACCATTAAAGGAGCAAATAATGAAAAAATTACTTGTGGGGATATTGGCTGTTATGCTGATAGGAATTCCTTCTCTCAGCAAAGATTTACCAGAGAAGGGGAGCGGGATCATTTTCTGTTCCACTCAAGATTTGGAGAAAATCAAACATTTCTACCTCACAGAGGTGGGATGCCAGCTCTGGTTGGATCAAGAGACATGCCTTATTTTCCGTTATGGAAATCTGCTTTTGGGTTTCTGTAAAGGAAGAAAAGCTGATTTAGGAGCCAGCATCACCTTCTTTTATCCGGAAAAAGAAGATGTGGATCAGATGTATAAAAGGTTCAAGAAAAAAGCTCAATCTCCACCCCAGGAGAATCCAAAGTATAGGATTTACCATTTCTATACTCAAGACCCTGAAGGTCGGGCAGTGGAATTTCAATGTTTTCTTCATCCCCTTGATTGGAAGTTTTGATTTTATTCGGTTATTTATTTTATTGAGTGCGGTTTTTGTTGACAGGATGAACGGCTTTGTTTTTTAATAAAGGAATGAAAGGGAAATTGATTAACCAAGGATGAGAAGTCTTTGAATGCAAGAAAAAAGGGGATTTCTCATTACTTCTTATTTTTGAAAAGGAGAGATATAATGACTAAAAAAAATCCTCGTTGGTTAAAAGGAGGATTTTCCCGAAGGAGGTTCATCGAAACCTCTGCAGCGACTCTAGCAGCCTTCTCGGTTTCTCCTCTGAAGGTTGGAGCGACCCGAGTGTCTTCCCAATCCTCATCATTTAAGCTGAAATATGCGCCCTCCCTTGGGATGTTCCAAGAGCACGCTGGAAAAGACCCTCTGGATAATCTGATATTTGCCGCTGATCAGGGATTTAGAGCTGTATTTGACAACGGGTTGATGAACAAGCCCCCGGAGCTTCAAGAAAATATAGCCGCAGAGCTGACCCGGCTCAAAATGGACCTGGGTCCCTTTGTGGCCTATGCGGATTTTAAAGTAGAGTCGTTTGTTTCAGACAAAGAGGATGCCCGCCTTATGATCAAGCAAAAGATGAAGAGCGCTGTTGAAACAGCCAAACGCACCAACGCCAAGTGGACTCTTGTGGTTCCCGGACGCTATAATCAGAGGATGGAATGGGGATACCAGACTGCCAATGTCATCCAGAACCTGAAATATTGTGCTGATATTTGTGCTCCCGCAGGATTGGTCATGGGTATAGAGCCCCTCAATCCATGGAATCATCCAGGCTTGTTTCTGAAACACATGCCGCAGGCTTTTCAGATCTGTAGAGCGGTCAACAGCCCATATTGTAAAATCGTTGATGATCTCTATCACCAGCAGATATCAGAGGGCAATCTGATCCCAAACATAGACCGGTCTTGGTCGGAAATCGCTAGTTTTCATCTCGGTGACAATCCAGGACGTAAAGAACCAGGGACAGGTGAGATCAATTTTAAAAATATCTTCAAATATCTCTATGAGAAAGGATACCAAGGTGTTTTATGTATGGAGCATGGAAAGAGCCTTCCGGGAAAAGAAGGGGAAAAGGCAGTCATCAATGCCTATCGAATGTGTGATTCTTTTTAATCAAGGCAAAGAAAGGGAGGACAATGAATAAAAAAGACAAGAATTCAGAAATTACCCGCCGTGAATTCATTAAGGTTTCTTCAACCACTGCTCTGGCTGCAGCCATTCCTGCTTCAGGAATGGTTTTTGGCTCCGAATCGGGGCGAATCCGGGTGGGTGTGATCGGCTGCGGAGGCCGCGGAACCGGGGCTGCCATCAATTGTGTAGACGCATCATCAGACGTTGCGATCACAGCCATGGGAGATTTATTCGAAGACCAGCTCAAAAAATCTTTCCAACGCCTGTCTGAAGAACTGCCCAAGGGTCGTTTGGCGGTGACCAAAGACACCATGTTTACAGGTTTCGATGCCTACCAAAATGTGCTCGAGACTGATATCGATATGGTTATTATGGCTTCTCCGCCTCACTTCAGGCCTCGACACTTAAAAGCTGCTGTTGAAGCAGGCAAACATGTTTTTATGGAAAAACCAGTAGCTGTAGATCCCGTGGGCATTAGGTCTGTGATAGCCAGCTCTGATTTGGCTGAGAAAAAAAAGTTGAATATAGTTGCTGGAACTCAGCGTCGTCATCAGGATCATTATCTTGAGGTCATGAAGCGTATCCACAACGGAGATATTGGAGAGATCATTGCCGGCCAGTGTTACTGGAACTCGGGAGCTCTTTGGGTTGAGAGAGCTATGATGAACTGGGTAGGGTACAAAACAAAGAATTGGTCAGACATGGAATGGCAGATTCGAAATTGGCTTTTTATTACCTGGTTATCAGGGGATCATATCGTAGAACAGCATGTTCATAATCTGGATGTCATCAACTGGGCTATGGGTTCTCATCCTGTAGAATGTATTGGAATGGGAGGTCGCCAGGTTCGGACAGAACCCCAGTATGGGAATATTTTCGACCACTTTGCTGTAGAGTACTCCTATCCTAATGGAGCCCGGGTGATGAGCATGTGCCGGCAGACACCGGGATGCAGTAACAATGTATCCGAACGGGTAATGGGGACAAAAGGAACCTCATTCACCTCTGGAAGAGAGGCTCGGATCACAGGAGCCCATAAATATGAGCATACAAAAGAAGCGCTCAATCCTTATGTCCAGGAACATGCGGATCTCATTGCCACCATCAAACAGGGCAAGCTGCTGAATGAGGGACGTCGAGTCGCTGAAAGCACCATGACTGCTATTATGGGCCGTATGAGCGCTTATACAGGTCGGGCTTTGAAGTGGGACTGGGTGATGAACGCCTCCAAACTGGACCTCACTCCACCCGCCTATGAGTTTACGGATCTTCCTCTTGATCCTGTGGCAACACCTGGGAGAACACCTCTCGTATGAATTGTATTCTAACCTGACCTATTCATAAAAAAATGGCGATGTTCAATCTTTTGTTTTGCTTTCAAGGATTTATATGCTTTTTACAAAAATGATAACTGAAAATTTTTTGTTTGTTTTTACTTTCATTTTAATCGCCATTTTTTTACCATATAGGCAAGCCGATCTCACTGCATCTGCTTCGTTACAGAGTACTCGCGGTGAAGGACCACAGCTTCGCACCCTGTGCC
>Ga0180434_10006877_pt1 | contig 12970 bp, 7 predicted proteins | sample SS_ome_7_FD_132453 | JGI IMG/M metagenome (GOLD analysis project Ga0180434, IMG submission 132453) | Hypersaline lake sediment archaeal communities from the Salton Sea, California, USA - SS_1_D_2 metaG | ecosystem: Environmental > Aquatic > Non-marine Saline and Alkaline > Hypersaline > Sediment... | reverse complement strand
TTTCCCTGAAGGGAAAGGAACCTTGCCCGCTTCGGCCTTCAAACGGTTTTCTCCATCACACATTCTGATCACTCCATTACGCCCTCAAGTTTCAATGCCATCACGAAAATAGAGATGCTTACCCCCATGGAACGAATTTGGATTTATATGGAAGAAGAGAGGTATAATGAAAAGCTCAGATAATATGAAAGCACGTTCTTGGCTCAATAAGCTTCGAGGAGTGCCGATCGAACTGGACCTCAAGCCCTACCGTGACATGGTCTCACGGATAAACGGACAAAATTTGTCCGGAGTGTCAGACGAGACACTCAAAAGGATGTCGACGGAGCTCCGCCATAGAGCTCAACAGGGCTCCCCCTTAGATGACCTGATAGTCAATGCCTTTGCTCTGGTACGCGAGACATCCTGGCGAACGGTCCGCATGCGGCCGTTTGACGTTCAGGTCATAGCCGGGATAGCCATGCATCAGGGAAAACTCGCCGAGCTCCCCACTGGAGAAGGGAAAACATTGGCTGCAGTGCTTCCCGCCTACTTAAATGCTTTAACAGGTGAAGGTGTCCACATCCACACCTTTAATGATTATCTTGCGCGCCGGGATGCAGCCTGGATGGGGCCCATCTATAAGTTCCTCGGCCTGAATGTGGGCTGTATTCAGGAAGGGATGAGCAAATCCGGTCGAAAGGAGGCCTATGCCTCCGATATAACATACTCGACAGCCAAGGAGGCGGGCTTCGATTTTCTCCGGGATAACCTTTGCTACAGCAAAGCCGAAGTTGTCCACCGCCCCTTTCATTTCGCCATCGTGGACGAGGCCGACTCTGTCCTGATCGATGAGGCCCGTATCCCCTTGGTTATCGCAGGATCAACGGGTAAGCCGGAGACAGACCCCGGTCACCTGGCAGAGATCGCCAAGTCCCTCAAGATGAATACGGATATCGAGACAGATGAGGGCAAGCGCAATATCTACTTGACGAATTCCGGCTTGCACAAGATTGAATCTCTGTTGGGTTGCGGAAACATCCATGATCCGGAGAACCTGGACCTGTTGACGAGAATCAACCAGGCCCTTCATGCCGAATATTTATTGAGCCGCGATGTCGACTACATCGTGCGCAACGGGCGGGTGGAAATCGTGGATGAGTTCACCGGGCGCGTCGTGGAGGACAGACATTGGCCCGATGGCCTTCAGGCGGCGGTTGAGGCCAAGGAAAAACTCCGCCTGGGTGCCGGAGGCTCGATTCTGGGGTCGATCACTCTGCAGCATTTGTTGCAGCTCTATCCCAAAATAGCCGGCATGACAGCCACCGCGCAGGCCTCTGCAGATGAACTCGAGGAGTTCTACAATCTCAAAGTCGTCGTTATCCCGCCCAATAAGCCCTGTATCCGGCGAGATTATCCGGATGCGGTTTTTACGCATAAGGCGGCCAAGTTTAAAGCGCTGATCAGGGAGATTGGAGAAAACCACAAAAAGGGACGGCCGGTTCTGGTCGGAACGGCCAGTGTCGAGGAATCGGAGGAATTGGCTGACGACTTGAAAAAGGCAAAAATCGAGTGCCAGGTGCTCAACGCCAAAAATGATGAGCTGGAAGCCAAAATCATCGCCAAAGCCGGCGCTCCGGGTGCGGTGACCATTTCCACCAACATGGCCGGCCGGGGGACAGACATCAAGCTGGGGGGAAACGAAGAACAGGAGAAAGACAAAGTGGTGGCTCTGGGCGGGCTGTATGTCATTGGAACGAACCGTCATGAGAGCCTTCGGATCGATCTCCAGTTGAGGGGCCGGGCCGGACGCCAGGGTGATCCGGGGTCTTCCCGCTTCTTTGTCAGCTTGGAAGACAACCTTATCGAACGGTACGGCATAAAAAACCGCCTTCCCGCCCATGTCCGTGACCTGAAGCAGAATGAGGCTCTGGATGTTCCCCTGGTTAACAGGGAAATCGTGCACGGCCAGCGGGTGGTGGAGGGCCAGAATTTTGAAATCCGGAAGACCCTCTGGAATTACTCCTTCATCATAGAGAGCCAGAGGCAAAAGATTTTCGCCAAGCGGCAGTCTGTTCTCACGGATGGGGCACACAGAGATATTCTGGGGAACAAAGTGCCGGAGAAATACGCAGAGTGGCGCTCTCTTCTCAACGAGGTTCGACTGCAGGAGGTCGAGAAACAGATCACTTTATTCCACATCGACCGCTGCTGGACGGAACACTTAGCCCTGATCGCCGATGTGCGGGAGAGTATCCACCTGGTCAACGTCGGGGGGCAGACGCCCATCGACGAGTTCAACAGAATTGTGACGCCGGAATTTCTGGCTCTGGATTCCAAGATTGAGGAGGGTGTGGTCGAGACCTTCCGGTCACTCGAGCTCAAAGAGGGCAAAGTTGACCTGGCTCAGGCCGGCATAAGAGGCCCCTCATCCACATGGACCTACCTCATCAGCGACAGCCAGTTCGGTTTCTGGATGGAAATGCTCAAAGGAAAAAATATCGGCCTCATAGCCGGAGCCGTCGCCTGGTACGCGCCGCTCTTTGTCGCCTTCGGCATCCTGAAAAAGATCTTCCGCCGGACCAAATGAGCATCCAACCCGTGTATTTTTATTTTTGGCAGGTGGAGCAGACATAACAGGCACCGCCCAGGTATTGCATTTTCTCTACCTTGCCTCCGCATTGCGGACAGGGATTTTTTACAGAGTTTTTATCCATTAAACGTGCATACTGACCAGGATTGTTATACAGATCGTGTTCATCGTTTCGTCCGCCCCTTTCGATGACCTCGTTGACTGTTTCGATGATTTGGTTGAAGAGGCGCTGCTTTTCTTCCTCTGTCAAATCGCTGACAGGATGCCTGGGGTGCAAGCCCGCCTTGAAGAGAATATCTTGAGCGATGGCGTTGCCTAATCCCGGAATAGTCTGATCCTGGGTTAAAAGGCCCTTGACACTCTTTTTTCCTTCCTGCGTGAGTCCATCGATGAGCGTGCAAAAGTACGGATAGGTGAAATCCGCTTCGACCGGAGTTGTTTTCATATCTTTGACGTGTTTCCCGCTGTATTCAGTGTCCTTTTCGTAAAGCTCCACGGCTCCCCACATCTGGGTTGTGGCGGTAAAAAAGGATTCGTCCTCAAAAGTGAGATAGAGATGGTATTTTTCAGGCACGGGCGAGCCGGGAGAATGATAGAGGACTCTTCCCCCGAATTCGCCCAGAACCAGAACATAATCCGGATCAAGCCGAAGAAAGAGCCATCGTCCTTTGACGCTCGCCTCCCCCACCTTTTTAGCTTGTGTCAATTGCTCAAATTCTTCATGGGTCCTGTTGTACCAGACAAATTTATGGGGTGAGTTTCCCAAAAGTCCCTGTTTTATTATTTTTCCGGTTAAGGTCTCATTCATCTGTTTGGCCAGAGTGATCATCTCGGGTAGTTCAAACATTCCCTATTCTCCTTATTTCCCAAGTATATAGCCGATGATATCCGCAAGAAAGAGTAACATGCCGAAAAATGGTAAGTCAACGTAGAAGCAAACCCACGAGGCGCTGGACCGAAAGGTCTCAAGAAACACGAGCGCTCAAAAACCTTTATCATTGTGTGCCGTACAGACTAATAGAAGAATGATGCAGGGCAGGAGTCTAGCTTTACATTCCAAGCTCATTTCTGATAGTTTACACTTATCCTGGGATTAAGGAGATGTGTATGCAGGAAACAAGAAATGTAAAACACGTCTGCGTGAAATTTCTCGGCATTATATTTTTAGCTTTTGTTATCCTGTGCGTGTTGGGACCCGCGAACACAGCCCAAATTTCGGACAAGGTCAAAGACAGTGTCAAAACGCGTGTCGAAGCGGCGGAGACAGTCGGACTTGTCGTCGGCGTTATCGATGAGACTGGGAAAAAGAATTATTTTTGTTATGGAACTGTGGGATTGGACGATGACAGTCCGGTTAATGAACATTCCGTCTATGAGATCGGGTCGATCTCCAAAGTCTTCACCTGCACTGTTTTGGCAGACATGGTGCTTCAAAAGAGTCTGAGTCTTTCAGATCCTGCGGCAGAGCACCTCCCTCCTGGAGTGATTATGCCCACACGGGGTGGTCTGGAAATCACGCTCAAACATCTTGCCAATCACACCTCGTCTTTGCCCCGGATGCCCGCTAATTTCAAAATGTCCGATCCCAGCAATCCCTATGCCGAATACACCGTGGCAAACATGTATGATTTTCTTGCCCAGTGTACGTTGATGAGAGATATCGGCTCCAAATACGAGTATTCCAACCTGGCCATGGGGCTTCTCGGAAACATTCTCAGCCGGAAAGCGGGAATGAGCTATGAAGAGATGATCGTACAGCGAATCGCGAAACCGTTGGGGATGGAGAGCACTCTGATCACATTGACTCCGGATCTGGAGAGAAAATTAGCCAAACCCCACAATGCCAAGGGCGAGGTCAATCTCTGGGATTTGCCCGCGATGGCCGGAGCAGGGGCTATTCGTTCCTCAGCCGACGATATGCTCAATTTTCTCTATGCCAATACGGGTTTGATGAAATCGAGCCTACTTCCAGCCATGGAACTGGCTCATGAGACCACTGCGGAAACAGGCAGCAAAGGGATGACCGTCGGCCTCGGATGGCATATCCGGGATAACGGCAAAACACGGATTATCTGGCACAACGGCGGAACCGGAGGCTTCAGAACCTTTGCCGGTTTCGTCAAAGAGAAAAAAATGGGCGTGGTTGTGCTCTCCAACATGAATATCAGTGCCGACGATATCGGATTCCACATCCTGGACGATTCCTACGAATTGCGAAAAATCAAAGTCACTGACAAAGCCTCTCCTCCAACTCTCGATAAATTTGAAGGAGACTATAAAGTTGCCAAAAAAGGCAAGGTCTACACTTTGAAGAGAAGAGGGCGCCAATTGGTCGCGCTCACTGCGGATGAGAAACCATTTTTTCTCTTTCCCAAATCGGAGACAGAGTTTAAGATCAAGTTCTCGGCGTTGAGTGTCTCCTTTGAGTTGGATGCGGCCGGCAAGGTGACGGCATTGACAATGAAAAAACCAGGAGAACAAACAACAGCCGAGAAGATTCGATGAAGGCACCTTCCATACAATCCTAAGCAAGGAGAGGGAGTTTATCTATGCTGAAAAATTATCTCTTGATGGCTTTCAGAAATCTCAAAAAGCAAAAGGGCTATGCCCTGATCAATGTGGCCGGTCTCGCCATCGGCATGGCTTGCTGCATTCTCATCCTGTCCTTTATCCTTACAGAGCTGAGCTACGACAGGTATCACGAGAATGCCAACCGGACGTACCGGCTTATCGCTGGCTTGACTCTCGGTAATACCCCAAACTTGATCGCCACGGCCAACCCCATGTCGTCGATTAGCATGCGGGAGGAATTTGCTGAGGTGGAAGAGGTTGTCCGGATTTTTCCCTACAGGCGAGCACCCGTGAAGCAAGGGGATATCGAGTTTTACGAGGAAGGCATTTTTTATGCTGACGCTACGTTTTTTGATGTGTTCACCCATCCCATGGTGAAGGGCGATCCCCAATCGGCCTTGCTCACAGCCAACTCTCTGGTTCTCACTGAGGAGATGGCTGAAAAGTACTTTGGTGACCAGGATCCGATCGGGAAGATGCTCAAGCTGAACAATCGCCACGACTGCAAAGTGACGGGTGTCATCAAAAACGTCCCTGCCAATTCCCATTTCACCTTCGATATGCTTCTCTCCCTCGAAACCTTCATTCAAGAAAATAAACAATTCTTTCAATCCTGGATGGGGCCCTTCATGTTTCATTCCTACCTCCTTTTCGAGAAAAACACGGAGTTCAAAAAACTGGAGCAGAAGTTTCCCGCTCTTATTGAGAAGCACGCCGGGGAAGACTTGCGCAAATATGGGGCCGCCCTAGAATTTTACCTCCAGCCCCTGACCAAAACCCATCTCCATTCCCACTACAGGCATGAGATAGCCGGCCACAGCGATATAAAATACGTCTATATTTTCGGCTTTGTCGCTGTCTTTGTTCTGCTCATTGCCTGCTTCAACTTCATGAACATCGGGACGGCCCGGTCCATGACTCGCGCCAGGGAAGTTGGAATGCGCAAGGTCTTAGGTGCCGACAAGGGCAAATTGATCAAGCAATTTCTGGGGGAATCTTTGATCTACAGCTTCATCTCCCTGGTTTTGGCTGTTGCTTTAGCCCATCTCGCTCTTCCCTTTTTCCGATCTCTGGCCGGCCGGCCTTTGACTATCGGTTATGCGGCCATTCCCTGGCTGGTACCAGGACTCATAGGCCTGGCCCTTGTCGTGGGCATATTCGCCGGAAGTTATCCGGCTTTCTTTCTGGCCTCTTTTCAACCCGTCAAAGTCCTCAAAGATAAACTCAAATCGGGCACAGGCAACTACCGTTTCCGCCAGGTCCTTGTCCTCACCCAGTTTGTGATCTCGATCACCCTTATTATCTGCACTCTCGTAGTTTTTAAGCAACTTCTGTTCATGAAGAACAAAAATCTCGGTTTTGACAAAGAGCATGTCGTGGTTGTGCCCATCATGGAAAACTCAATCCGGAAGTCTATCGAATCCGTTAAACAGGAATTGCTAAGACACCCGGGGATTGTCAGCGTTGCCGCCGGATCGCACGAACCCGGAGGCCGTCCAAGCGGCGGTTCCTACCAGCCTGAGGGTTGGGCCGATGGCAAGACGGTCATGATGGATGGCTTCAGCATAGACCACGATTACATACCGACTCTCGATATTGACATCGTGGCCGGGCGGAATTTTTCTCCTGAATTTTCTGCGGACGAAAAAGAATCCATCCTGATCAATGAGTATGCGGTCAAGGAGATTGGCTGGGAAGATCCCCTCGGAAAAACCATCAAGCAGCCCGGTGCTCCCAAGGGAAAGACGATAGTCGGGGTGATCAAGGACTGGCATTTCCAGGCCCCGCACAAGCACATCAGAGGTCACATCGTGAATTACGGTCAGGCGGGTTTTTTTGGCTACAGGTTCGTGTTTGTCAAACTGGCTCCCGGAAATATACCCGAGACCCTGGACTTTTTGAAGAACAAATGGCGGGAGTTCGATCCGAACCGCACCCTTGATTACCATTTCTTGGATTCATCCTATGACCTGCAGTACAAAGATCAGGAGAAGCTGAGCCAGATATTCACCTATTTCACTGCTTTTGCCATATTCATTGCCTGCCTGGGTTTAGTCGGCATGTCTGCCTTTGCAGCCGAGCAGAGGACAAAAGAAATCGGCATAAGGAAAGTGTTGGGAGCTTCCATGCCCAACATTGTCGTCATGCTCAGCAGGGAATTGATCATCATCACGGTTGCCGCCAATGTCATTGCTTGGCCTCTGTCCTATGTCCTGATGCACAGATGGCTTCAGGATTTCCCCTTCCGGACAGAAATCGGGGTTTTAACTTTTCTCCTTTCGGCGGCGCTCATTTTCCTCATCGGGCTGGTCACGACATCTTTCCAGTCCATTAAAGCCAGCCTGGCTAATCCTGTGGATGCCCTGCGCTTTGAATGAAAATTGCAATGACTAGCAGAGAATTTGATTCAACTGAAAAGGGAGGAAACTAAGGTGAAATATTTAGCCAGAATAGTGGGAGTGATAGTACTCGTATCGATTATCGGAGCATTCCCGATCTGGAATGAGAATTCGCAGTACTTCGGGACGCTCTCGAAATACGTCAAGGAAAACTACACCCAGCAGGATCACATGATTCCGATGCGGGACGGGAAGCGATTGTTCACCACCGTTCATATCCCGCGTGATACGTCGCAGAAGTATCCCATCCTCATGACCAGGACTCCCTACAAAACAGATACCTACATCAATCCGATCGGCATGGGCAGGGATTTTGCGCGTGAGGGCTATATTTTTGTCTATCAAGACGTGCGGGGCAGGTATCAATCCGAAGGGGATTTCGTCAACGTCAGACCCCATAAGCCAGTCAAGAAGGGCCCCGCTGATATCGATGAGAGCACGGATACCTACGATACCATTGACTGGCTCATCAACAACATACCGGGAAACAACGGCAAGGTGGGGCTGTGGGGAATCTCCTATTTGGGATTTTATACGACTCACGGGATTATTGACGCCCACCCCGCTCTGAAGGCCGCCTCGCCGCAGGCTCCGGTCACGGATTGGTTTATTGGGGATGATTTTCACCACAACGGCGCTTTTTTTCTGGCAGACGCCTTCTCCTTCATATCGTCATTCGGAGTGCCGCGCCCCAAGCCCACCAAAGAGCACGCGCCGCGCTTCGATTTCAAAATGACGGATGGCTACAGGTTTTTCCTGGAGCTGGGGCCGATCCGGAATGTCAATGAAAAATATTTCAAGAAGGGGATTCCCTTCTGGAATGACCTGATGACACACGGCACCTATGACGAATTCTGGAAGGCTCGCGATCCCCTGCAGCACTTGCGCAATGTGCGGCCCGCGGTCATGACCGTAGCGGGATGGTTCGATGCCGAGGATCTCTGGGGCACCCTGGCCGTCTATCGGACCGTGGAGAAACACAATCCCGGCATTTTCAATATATTGGTCATGGGTCCCTGGCCTCACGCCGGATGGTCTTTTTTTGACGGATCAAGGCTTGGGGATTTGAAGTTCGGATCCAAGACATCCCTGTTTTATCAGAAAAACATCGCCCTCCCTTTCTTCAACTACTATCTCAAGGACAAGGGGAAGCTTGATTTGCCCGAAGCCTATGTGTTCGAGACCGGCGCGAATGAGTGGCGGCAGTTCGATGCTTGGCCGCCAAAAGGCGCCGCGGAAAAGGCGCTTTACTTCCGCGAAAACGGGCAGTTGCGTTTTGAGCCTCCGGCACAGCCAAAAAAAGGTGCATTCGATGAGTATCTCAGCCTTCCCTCCCGGCCTGTTCCCTATATAGGGAAAATTCAAATAGGCCGGTCAGGAGCGGAGTACATGGTAGCAGACCAGAGGTTTGCCGCAACTCGCCCGGACGTTCTCGTCTACCAGACGGATGTCCTGACCGACAACTTGACGATTGCCGGCCCCGTGACAGCGCGGCTGTGTGTTTCGACAAGCGGCACTGATTCGGACTGGGTCGTGAAACTCATCGATGTCTACCCGGATGATCAGCCTGACAACAAGCCCAATCCGATGAAGGTACGGATGAGAGGATACCAGCAATTGGTGCGTGCCGAGATCGTGCGCGGCAAGTTCAGGAACAGCTTTGAGAACCCGGAGCCGTTTGTTCCCAACGAACCGACCGAGGTCAAATTCGTGTTGCCGGATGCCCTCCACACTTTCCGCAAAGGCCATCGCCTCATGATCCAGGTCCAGAGCAGCTGGTTCCCGCTGGTGGATCGCAATCCACAAAAATTCGTCGACATCTACACGGCCACGGAGTCTGATTTCCAGAAAGCGACCCAGCGGCTCTACCGGTCCGGGGAGAACATTTCGTCGATAGTGCTCACTGTGCTCCCGGAAGGGTCGAAGTGACCGATCTTTTCCAATAACGAAAGTCATGTTTTCAGGAATGATCAAATCCATGTCTAGAGGGTAAAACCCTTCAACATGGTTCTTGAGACATGCGATATGTCGAAGTCAACACTGACCGTTGGGCATAATCCTTTAAAAATAAAAGATGTAGAAATTGGTCGGCGATTTGGTTAAAGTCTAAAGGTTATTTCGCTAAACGAGGAGATATCAAGGAGGGAGAGATGCCGAAAAAAATCCTGATGGTTTTTGCTATCCTGGCCGGTGCCTGTCTTCTTATCGGGGCTTGGACTGTGTCCCCATCGGACAAAAGCTTGATGATTGACCGGGATGGTGTGGGAATCATACTGATCGATGTCCAGCCCTTTTTTGTGGATATCATGAGCGGCTCGAGAGAGCCGGTCATAGAAAGGTTGGAACAGCTTTTGCGTCTTGCGGATTGGACTCAGATTCCGCTGATCGCGACTTTCGAGCATCCCACGGAAAAGAATGGCTGGCTCCCTGAACGGCTGGAAAAGGTATTCCCCGGGCATGGGGAGCGATTCGTGAAGAGAACATTTTGCCTGTGCCGGGAACCGGAAATCCGGTCCAGACTGAAAGAACTGAAAATCAAGCAGATTGTCTTGGCCGGCTGTGAGACCGATGTCTGCGTTCTCCAGTCCGCCCTGGGATTGCTGGACATGGGGTACCAGGTTTTTTTGTTGGAGGACAGCGTCTTCACCAATGAATCCCATCCTGAGCCTGCGATAAAAAGGATGTATCAAGCCGGTGTCATCCCCAGCACCTACAAAACATTTTTCTATGAGCTGACACAAGGCGTTGATAGAGAGGCCTTGCCTGCTGTGTGGAAAGAACGGATGCCCTCTTACATGAAGGACTACACAAATCCCTATAAGCTTGTTCCATGGGAGCTAAAAAAATGATGAAAGGAAAGCCAATGAAATCCAAAAGAGTCGTGTGCAGTCTTGCCCTTTTGATCGCAATGTGTTCAATTCCGGGTTTGCTTGCCAAGAATCCTGCCGCGGGGCAGTATGACATTCTCATCACCAACGCCAAGATTGTCGATGGTACAGGGAGGCCTGCCTTTATCGGCAATGTGGCCATCAAGGGCGAAAGGATTGTCACTGTTGGAAAAGTGACAGGGGAAGCGACAAGCGTTATCGATGCGACGGGGTTGGTGGTCTGTCCGGGTTTCATCGATCCCCATTCGCATGCGGATCTTGACATATTGGATTATCCCCTGACAGAGAATTTCATCATGCAGGGCGTGACCAGTTTTATTGGCGGGAATTGCGGTCTTTCTCTTGCTCCTACGGAGAAGATGTCCTTTTCTCAATGGCTGGCTGAAGTGGAGAGCAAGGGCATCTCTATCAATTATGCGCCGCTGGTCGGGCACAACCAAATCCGCGAGCTGGTTATGGGGGAAGATTTCAAAAGAGCGGCCACAGAAGACGAAATCAAACAGATGAAGGCCCATGTGGAAGAAGCGATGCAAAGCGGGGCCTTCGGTCTGTCGACATTCACCGATCCCAGTCCGGGAGAGTACGCGAGTTTCGAAGAAATTCTGGAAATGGTAAAAGTTGCCGGCAGATCAGGGGGGATATATTTTCCCCATACCAGACACATCCAGAGCCAGTGGCCGTCCGATGATCTTGACGAATACGGTTACGGCATCTATCACGGTCCGGCCGAAGATGTGTGGGTGGGTATGTACAGAGGAATTCAGGAAGTGATTGAGATCAGCCGGCAGACCGGCGTGCCCGTTCACATTGCCCATTTGAGCAATGTCTACCTCACCCCGCAACCGCATCCGGAATTTCTCGAGGAAGCCACAGCCAGAGCAACGCTGTGGAACATCGACATGGCCAGGGCCGAAGGTATCGATGTCACTTTCGATGTGATCATTTCAGAATCCAGCATCTCCAGTGAAGTGCCTCTTTACAAAGAGTTTATCAGATCCCGGAACATTTCTTTGGAATGGCTGAACAAGCTGTCTGCCGAGGAATTCTCTGAAAAGCTCAAATCCGAAGAATTCCGTGAACAAATACGAAACGTCTACCGCCGGGGGAGGCTGAAGCTGGGCATGGTCCACACCAAGGCCGATCCCTTCTGGTTCAACTGCTTCACGGTATTGCACTGTCAAAACACGGAGTGTGTGGGGAAAACGATCGGTGAAATTTCAAAAAGAGACAAGAAAGATCCGCTTGAAGTAATCTTTGACATTCTGGCGGAGGATCCGGATACACGCTGGGTTCAGCATTTGGACCGGCGCCAGACCGCGGCCGCGACGGTGGCCCTTCTCAAGCATCCGTTGACCATGGCCTGCACGGATATGGGCGTCTATCCGGCCGCTCCCAAAGGCGCGTCTCTGCCTCCACCCATTGCCTATGGTCTTTACCCCAACTACATCAAGACCTATGTCAGAGAGAGAAAGGTCATCAGCCTCGAGGAGGCGATCAAAAAGGCAACGTATCTTCCTGCCCGGCGGATAAACCTGGATGACCGGGGAGTCATCCGAAAGGACGCCTTTGCCGATATTCTTATCTTTGATTTTGAACACATCGATTACACCGGAAACTTTCTCGATCCCGCGGTCCGGCCTGAGGGCATAATTTATGTGCTGGTCAACGGTCAATTGGTGTATAAAGACAAAACCCACACCAAGGCACGGTTTGGAAAGGTTCTGCGGAGAAAAAGCTAGCTGAGAAATGGAATACAAGGAATAAAGGAGTAAGAGGATGACAAAAAAAGAATGGGAAGGCTCTGAATGGGCCGAGATGGTCGTCAAGAGTGAAAAAAACCTGACTATGGACAAAAAGTTGATCCTGACGGTATGTCCTGTTGGGGCTCTCTTTTCCAGAAACCACAATCCGAATCTGCCCTGCGCACCCGAAGATTTGGCTAGAGAAGTGATCGAATCTTATCAAGAAGGGGCGTCCGTTGCTCACTTGCACACCCGGGATGCGTACGGACATCCCGCCGCGTCATTTGAGCAGCTCAAAGAGACGATTGACTTGATAATGGCCGAGTGCCCTGACATCATCATCCAGCCCAGCTCGTGTGAAGGGTACATTCCCGGCAAAACGACGTACAGCTATGAGACCGTTCAACCTATGCTGGATGTGTTGCATGGCTATGGCAAACAGTACATGGAGTCCACGATATTCACTCCGGTGTCTTATGCCTGCCACGATGTCGATGGATTCATCGACATAACCCTGGCCACAAAAGACAACATGCAGAAAACCATCGCATTTCTTCAGGACAACAATGTCAAACCCGAGTTCATGAATCACAACTGGGAGGGGATCCTGAACGTGAAAGAATACCTCATCAGGCCGGGGATTCTCCAAAAACCTTACCTCATGTCCATGGGCCCTGGAATGCACAACGCGGCAGAGACATATCCTGATCCCTGGGGTTTTATGTATGTCCTGGGCATGATGAAGATAATGCCCGAAGGCAGTGTCACATCCCTCAGTGCGGGAGGAAGAAACTGGCT